>Ga0302244_1001180_pt1 | contig 17262 bp, 20 predicted proteins | sample AAG_UR_Phe_MG_FD_193513 | JGI IMG/M metagenome (GOLD analysis project Ga0302244, IMG submission 193513) | Enriched activated sludge microbial communities from anaerobic digester in WTTP, New Holstein, Wisconsin, United States - AAG_UR_Phe | ecosystem: Engineered > Bioreactor > Anaerobic >... | reverse complement strand
TCATACCCTTCCTCGAGCACGATGACGCAAACCGCGCGTTGATGGGCTCCAACATGCAGCGCCAGGCGGTTCCTCTTCTCTACACCGAAGCCCCGGTGGTCGGCACCGGACTCGAGGGCAGGGCCGCGAAGGACTCCGGCGCCCTGGTATCCGCGCGAAGGGGCGGAACGGTGACCTATGCCGATTCGGCGATGATCATCGTCCGCGCCGACAGCGATCCGCTCGACTTCAACAGGTACGACACCTACAAGCTCAAGAAGTTCGTGCGCACCAACCAGGACACCTCCATCAACCAGAAGCCGCTCGTCCACGAGGGCGAGATCGTTGCCGCCGGGCAGCCTCTGGCCGACGGCATGGCCACCAGCCAGGGCAGGCTCGCGCTCGGAGTGAACGCCATAGTCGCCCTGTGCCCGTGGAACGGCTACAATTTCGAGGACGCGGTGGTGGTCAGCGAGAGGCTGATAAAGAAGGACATCTTCACCAGCGTCCACGTATTCGAACTCGAGACCCAGTTCCGCGAGACCAAGCTGGGCCCCGAGGAGCTGACGCGGGAGATCCCCAACGTCGGCGAGGACGCCAAGCGCAACCTCGACGCCGACGGAATCATCCGGGTAGGCTCCAGGGTGAAGGCCGACGACTACCTCGTGGGCAAGGTCACGCCCAAGGGCGAGCAGGACCAGTCCCCCGAGGAGAGGCTGATCCGGGCCATCTTCGGCCAGAAGGCCGGGGACGTGAAGGATGTCTCGCTGAAGGCCCCTACCGGGATGGACGGCGTGGTGATAGACGTGAAGGTCTACGCCAGGCGCGACAAGTCCGAGAGGGCCAGGCGGGAACTCGAGGACAAGCTCCAGAAGCTCTCGGCCGCGCACGATCTCAAGAAGTCGAAGCTCTGCGAGGAGCGCGACTCGATACTCAAGGAACTCCTGAAGGACCACAAGGCCGTGGACATGATCGACACGCTCACGGGCGAAGTCGAGGTGCCGGCCGGCAGGAAGCTCACATCCACCGTTCTCAACAAGATAAACTTCATGGAACTCGACTACGGCAGACAGATAGTCGACAACCTCGAGACGGACGACAAGGCGAGGCAGGTTCTCCGCCGGTCGGCGCTGGTCCTGGACAGAATGCAGCGCGAGTACGAGATAGAGATCGACAAGCTCAACCGCGGCGACGACCTCCAGCCCGGCACTCTCAAGCTCGTGAAGGTCCTCATCGCCAGCCGCAGGAAGCTGCAGGTGGGCGACAAGATGGCGGGCAGGCACGGGAACAAGGGCGTGGTGAGCATAATCGTCCCCGAGGAGGACATGCCGTATCTGCCTGACGGCACTCCGGTCGACATCTGCATCAACCCGCTCGGCGTCCCGTCGAGAATGAACGTGGGCCAGATACTCGAGATGAACCTCGGATGGGCGGCCGACAAGCTCGGCTTCGACGCGGTCACCCCGGTCTTCGATTCCGCGAAGAGCCCCGAGATCCGGAAGCTCCTCTCCGAAGCAGGCCTCCCCGAGAGCGGAAAGAGCATCCTCTACGACGGCAGGACCGGCGAAGCCATGGCGAGCCCCGTCACCGTCGGGGTCATGTACATGATGAAGCTGGCCCACCAGGTCGAGGACAAGATGCACGCACGCTCCACCGGACCGTATGCGATGGTCACCCAGCAGCCTCTGGGCGGCAAGGCCCAGAAGGGCGGCCAGAGGCTTGGCGAGATGGAGGTCTGGGCTCTGGAGGCCTACGGAGCGGCATACACTCTCCGCGAGATGCTCACCATCAAGTCGGACGACGCGGAAGGCCGGTCCAGGGCGTACAGTGCGATAGTGAACAACGAGAACATTCCGGACCCTGGAGTCCCCGAATCGTTCAACGTCCTGCTGAACGAGATGAGGAGCCTGGCCCTCGATGTAGAGCTCGTCACCGAGGAGGAGAAGTAGCGATGCTCGAGACGATCTCCCTTCGGGACGCGAAGGCGTTCCCGGCGAACTTCCGCGGGATAAAGATAAGCCTGGCCTCACCGGACAAGATCAAGAGCTGGTCCGAGGGAGAGGTGACGAAGGCAGAGACGATCAACTACCGGTCCTACAAGCCGGAACCGGACGGTCTCTTCTGTGAGAGGATCTTCGGACCCGTCAAGGACTGGGAGTGCAGTTGCGGCAAGTACAAGAGGATACGCTACCGCGGCGTGAAGTGCGACAGATGCGGCGTCGAGGTGACCCATTCCCGCGTCAGGCGCGAGAGGATGGGACACATCGAACTCGCCGTGCCCGTCACCCACATCTGGTACTTCAAGACCAGGAAGATTTCGAAGCTCCTCGACACCACGACCACTGATCTCGAGAGGGTCATCTACTACGAGTCCTACCTGGTGACGGAGTCCGAGCACCCTTCCCTTGCTGTCGGCACCGTCCTCTCGGACGAGCAGTACAGGCTTGCGCTGGAGACCTACGGCGACGTGTTCAAGGTCCGCATGGGAGCGGAGGCCATCGAACTGCTGCTCTCCAGGCTCGACCTCGACGAACTCGCCGCATCGCTGCGCACCAGCATCGCCAACGAGACCACGGCGGCGCGGCGCCAGAAGAACATCAAGAGGCTCAAGGAGATAGAATCATTCAGGCTCTCCCGCAACGACAACAAGCCCGAATGGATGATCCTCAGGGTACTCCCCGTCCTGCCTCCCGATCTCCGGCCGCTGGTTCCGCTGGACGGCGGAAGGTTCGCCTCCAGCGACCTGAACGATCTCTACCGCAGGGTGATCAACAGGAACAACAGGCTGCGCCGCCTGCTCGACCTGGAGGCGCCCGAGGTGATTCTCAGGAACGAGAAGCGGATGCTCCAGGAGGCTGTCGATGCCGTTCTGGACAACAGCTCGCGCAGGAAGCCCGTGAAGGGCGCCGGCATGAGGCCTCTCCGCAGCCTCTCCGACCTCCTGAAGGGCAAGCGCGGCCGCTTCCGCCAGAACCTCCTCGGCAAGCGCGTCGACTACTCCGGCAGGAGCGTCATCGTCGTCGGTCCCGAACTGAAGTTCCACCAGTGCGGCCTGCCCAAGACCATGGCTCTCGAGCTGTTCAAGCCCTTCGTCATCGCCGGCCTCGCCGAGATGAGCGACGAAGGCGTGAAGATGGCCACCAAGCGCGTGGAGCGGATGGTCGCCAAGCGCGGCGAGGAGAAGGACGAGGATGTCTGGGCCGTACTCGAGAGAGTAATCCAGAACCATCCCGTGATGCTGAACAGGGCGCCGACGCTCCACAGGCTCGGCATCCAGGCCTTCGAACCGGTGCTGGTCGAAGGCCTCGCGATAAGACTCCATCCCCTTGCCTGCGCCGCTTTCAACGCGGACTTCGACGGCGATCAGATGGCCGTTCACGTTCCGCTGTCCTCCGAGGCCCAGGTCGAGACCAGAATACTGATGCTCGGTTCCCGCAACATCCTCAAGCCCTCCAGCGGAGAACCCATAGCGACACCGAGCCACGACATGGTCATCGGCGTCTACTACCTCACCAAGCCCATCCCCAGCGAGAAGGGCGAGGGCATGGTCTTCTCCTCCATCGATGAAGTCAGAGGCGCATACGATGCGGGCAAGGTCTCCCTGCACGCGAAGATCAAGATCAGGGGGATCAACCGCCTAGCGGAGAAGGATCAGAAGGGCGGATCCAGGTCGCCCGCCTTCTGGAAGGACTTCACCACCGTCGGCCAGGTGATCTTCAACGAGATCGTTCCCGAGGAAATGGGCTTCATCATGGCCAACGCCCAGATCAAGCACGAGAAGACCTTCGGGAAGAAGGGGCTCGCCGCCCTGGTCTCCAGATGCTTCGAACACCAGGGATCCGTAAGGACCGCCGTCTTTCTGGACAACCTGAAGTCCCTCGGCTTCCACTACGCGACCATGGCGGGGATAACCGTCGGCATGGACGACATGACGATCCCGCACGAGAAGAAGGAGATCATCGACCATACCCGGGCCTCCATCCTCGACGTCGAGCAGCGGGCCCGGAGGGGCGAACTCACCGAGGCCGAGCGCTACAACAGGATCATCGACCTCTGGACGCAGGCCACGGAAGACGTGAAGAACGCCATGAGGACGACCCTGGAGGCCCAGATGCACGGCCTGAACCCGATCTTCATGATGGCCAACTCGGGCGCGAGGGGAAGCTGGGATCAGGTCAAGCAGCTCGCCGGGATGAGGGGTCTCATGGCCAAGCCCCGCAAGAGGCTGTCGGGAGAGATCGGCGAGACGATCGAAACGCCGATCATATCCTCCCTCAAGGAGGGCCTGTCGGTCATCGAGTACTCCATCTCCACGCACGGGTCGCGCAAGGGCCTGGCCGACACCGCCCTGAAGACGGCCGACGCCGGCTACCTGACCAGGAGGCTCGTCGACGTCTGCCAGGACGTCGTCATCACCACGATGGACTGCGGAACCATCCGCGGGCGCACGGTCACCCCCCTCAAGGAGGGAGAGGAGATCATAGAGCCCCTCGGCGACCGGATCCTCGGCAGGGTGACGGCGGAGGACGTGTTCGACCCGGTCACCGACGAGATCATCTGCGAGGCCGGCGAGGAGATCACGGCCGAACTGGCCACCAGGATAGAGGACCACGGCATCGAGGCCGTCAGGATAAGGAGCACTCTGACCTGCGAAGCCATGAGGGGCCTCTGCGCAAAGTGCTACGGATGGGATCTCTCCAGGAACAGGATGGTGACGGTAGGCGAGTCGGTCGGCGTGACGGCCGCGCAGAGCATCGGCGAGCCCGGTACGCAGCTCACGCTGCGCACCTTCCATACCGGCGGCGTGGCCGGGCGCGAAGCCAAGGACAACGAGGTCAAGGCGCGCCATACCGGTACAGTCAGTTTCCGCAACATGTACATCGTCTGCGGCGAGGACGAGGTCGGCGCCCTGCAGAACATCGCCACGAGGAACGGTCAGATCGACATCCTCGACAACATCGGCGACGTGCTCTCCTCCTACGACATAGTCGTGGGCTCGATCCTCTACGTCGAGGACGGCCAGCAGGTCGCCAAGGACGACCTGATCTGCAGGAGCGACCCGTTCATCATCCCCATAGTCGCCGAGCAGACCGGCACCGCCCACTACATCGACATCGAGGAGGAGATAACCCTCCAGGAAGAGCTCGACAGCGAGCAGCGCAAGCAGATGGTCATCGTGGAGGACCGCAGCAAGACCCTCCACCCCCACATCTACATCCTCGAAGACCATGTGGCGGTTCTCTCGGGCAAGCCCAGGCGGCGCGACGAGGAACTCCACAGGTTCGAGGAGTTCGTGCGCGAGATGACCGCTACCGGCTCCGGAAAGGTCATCTTCACCTACTCCGACGTCAGCGCGCTCCGGCCCGACAACCTCGTGGACGAGATCGAGCAGAGATCGGCGGACTTCGGCGTGCCCTTCGTGAAGGTGGACCCCAGAAAGGCGGCGTCCGGTCCCTACGGCTCCTTCGTCACGGCCATCGAGGCCCTGCTCGAGGGTCCGGCCGGGAAGTCGAAGAAGAAGGCTGCGAAGGCGCGCCAACTCCTCGCAGGCATCTCCGAGGGCGTCACCCGCAAGAACGAGCAGGTCGAAAACGACATCATCGCGCTTCTGGCGGATCTGTCGAAGGATTCCGCATTCGTGATGGCCATGGGGGGTCTGGACCGCGTCCAGGCCGCCACCCGGGGCCTCGTGAAGAGAATCCTCGACGTTGCGTCGGAGAGCAGGTACATACTCCTCGCCTCCTTCTCCCAGAGGATGCTCAAGACGGCGGCGGGGCGGAGCAGGCAGCGCGAGAAGCTGACCGACCCGGTGGACGAATTCCTGCACGATCAGATCCAGGGCATGTACGCCATACCGACGGGGGCGCATCTGAGGGTCAACGACGCCAGCCGGATAAAGAGCGGCGTGCACATCGCCAGGATCGAGAAGAAGCTGGGTCAGCGCAGGGACATCACCGGCGGCCTGCCCAGGGTCGACGAGCTGTTCGAGGCCAGGAGGCCGGGAGACGCCGCCTCGATCGCCGAGATCAGCGGAGTCGTGTCTCTCAGCCCGATCAAGGCGGGCATAAGGACGATCACGATCCGGGGCGACCAGGGGCAGGAATCCAGCCTCAAGGTCTCCGCCACCAGGCATATCAGGGTCCGCGAAGGCGACCGTGTCGAGGCGGGGGACAAGCTGACCGAGGGTCCGTTCGATCCCCACGACATCCTCAAGATCAAGGGTTCGGAAGCGGTGGAGGAGTACCTGCTGAACCAGGTCCAGGAGGTCTACAGGCTGCAGGGCGTCAAGATAAACGACAAGCACATCGGCATCGTCATAAGGCAGATGATCTCCAAGGCCCGCATCGAGGATCCTGGCGACACCAGGTTCCTCGAAGGCTCCCAGGTGGACAGGCTGATTCTCAACCGCGAGAACGACCTGGCCGCCAGGGAGGGCAGGAGGCCGGCGACGAGCGACGTCCAGCTCCTCGGCATCACCAGGGCTTCCCTCGCGACGGACAGCTTCCTGTCGGCCGCCGCCTTCCAGGAGACCAACACGGTCCTCGCCGACGCGGCTGTCGAGGGCAAGGTCGACAATCTGAGGGGTTTGAAGGAGAACGTGATCGCCGGTCACCTTATCCCCGCCGGTACGGGCGTGAGGGCCTACGCACCCGTGGAGCTTACCCTGTCCGACGGATCGGCGCTTCCCGGGCCTCCGGAGGATGAGGATGTTGACGAAGACGATATGGACGCCTAGAGTACGGGCTTCCGAACTGCCGGACCGGGTTGGCCGGAAGCCGGCGCAGAAAGGAGTATAGTTGCCGACCATCAACCAGCTCGTCCGTTTCGGACGGTCCAAACCCGTATCGAAGACCAAGGCGCCGGCGCTCACCGGCTGCCCTCAGAAGAAGGGCATCTGCACCAGGGTGTACACCAGCACCCCCAAGAAGCCCAACTCGGCGCTCAGGAAAGTTGCAAGAGTCAGGCTCCGCAACGGATACGAAGTGACCTGCTACATTCCGGGAGAAGGCCACAATCTGAACGAGCACTCGGTCGTCCTCGTCAGGGGCGGCAGGGTGAAGGACCTCCCGGGCGTCCGCTACCACATCATCCGGGGTGTCGAGGACACCTCGGGAGTCGAGGGCAGGCGCCAGAGCAGATCCAAGTACGGAGCCAAGAAACCTTCGTAGGGAGACAAACCGATGAAAACGTCAGGAGGCGTCTGAAATGCCGAGGCGCACGATACCGAAGAAGAGGGAGCCGGCGCCCGACAGGCGATACGGGAACACCCTCGTGTCCAAGTTCATCAACGCGCTGATGTCCGAGGGCAGGAGGCCCGTTGCCGAGAGGATATTCTACGGCTCGATGGACATCATCGAGGAGAAGACGGGCCAGGATGGGCTCGGGGTCTTCAACAGGGCCATGAACAACGTCCGGCCCGTGCTGAAGGTCAAGTCGCGGAGGGTCGGCGGCTCCACCTACCAGGTCCCGATGGAGGTAAAGCCCTCCGAGCGGGACGCCCTCGCGATCCGCTGGATCATCCAGTACTCCAGGTCCCGCAAGGGGCATTCCATGGCCGAGAAGCTTTCCGGCGAGATAATGGACGCCGCAAGGGGCGAGAACGCCGGAAGCGTGAAGAAGAAGGACGAGACCCACAAGATGGCCGAGGCCAACAAGGCCTTCGCCCACTACCGCTGGTAACCCTCCCGGGCGGAAGCCCGGGGGGTCCCCGCAATATTGCAGACGGCTCCGGCCCGCACGAGGCCGGGATTATGCCGGTTCTTCGGAAGGTGGGACATGAACAGGCCTGATCCGGAACTCATCCGGAACATCGGCATCATGGCCCACATCGATGCCGGAAAGACGACCGTTACGGAGAGGATCCTCTTCTACACGGGCCGGGTCCACAGGATGGGCGACGTGGACTACGGCACGGCCACCATGGACTGGATGCCCCAGGAGCGCGAGCGCGGCATCACCATCACTTCCGCCGCGACCACATGCCACTGGCGCGGCTTTCAGATTAACATCATCGACACTCCCGGACACGTGGATTTCACCGTCGAGGTCGAGCGCTCGCTCAGAATCCTCGACGGGGCGGTGGCCGTCTTCTGTGCGGTAGGCGGCGTCGAGCCCCAGTCCGAGACGGTCTGGCGCCAGGCCGACAGGTATTCGATTCCCAGGCTGGCCTTCGTCAACAAGCTGGACCGTTCCGGGGCGGACTTCGACAGGGTTCTTTCCATGATGCGCGAACGGCTGGGTGCAAACCCGCTGCCTGTAATGCTGCCCATAGGAAATTCGACGACATTCTCGGGCATAGTCAGCGTACTCGAGGGCAGGGCGCTCGTCTTCCAGCAGGATGACCAGGGTGGATCGATCATCAGGTCGGAGATTCCCTCCGACATGATCCAGGCGTACGAGAAGGCCAGGGAAGACGTCTGGTCCGCGGCGGCGGAAATGGACGACGGCGCACTCGAACGCTACCTGTCCGGCACGCTGGAGGAGCCCGAGGTGAGGAGTCTCATCCGCCGGGGAACCCTGGAGGGCAGATTCACTCCGGTTCTCTGCGGCGCGGCCCTGAAGAACATCGGCGTCCAGCCCCTGCTCGATGCGATCGTGGACTGGCTGCCCTCGCCGGTGGACCTCCCGCCGGTCGAGGGGACCATCCCCGGCGACGGGCCGGGAACACGCGAGAGGACGGACGAGGATCCCTTCACGGCCCTCGTGTTCAAGATCCAGAGCGACGATCATCTCGGCCGCCTGGCCTACATGAGGGTCTACTCGGGTTTCGCAGCCGACGGGGATACCGTCCTCAACAACAGGACCGGCAAGAGGGAGCGTCTTGCGAGGCTCGTCCGCATGCACGCGGACAAGAGGACCCATCTGGAGGAGATCGCGGCGGGGGACATCGCCGCCGTCGGCCTGCGCAACGCGGCGACCGGCGACACGCTGACGGACATGGACAACCCCTTCTCCCTGGAGTCGATGAAGTTCCCGGAGCCGGTGATTCAGATGGCCATCGAGCCGGAGAGCACGAGGGACGAGAAGGCTCTCGAACAGGCCCTCTCCGACCTGAGTGGCGAGGATCCCACGCTCCAGGTCCGTCCGGACGAGGATACCGGCCAGATCCTGATAAGGGGCATGGGCGAGCTGCATCTCGAGGTGGTGGTGGACAGGCTGCGGCGCGAGCACCGTCTCTCGGTGAAGACCGGGAAGCCGCAGGTTTCGTACCGCGAGGGCATCTCCAGGCCGGCCGAGGCGGAGTCCGTCTTCGAGAGGGAGATCGGCGGAAAGAGGCACTTCGGACACGTGAAGCTCTCGATCGTTCCGTCCGAGAGCGGAGTGGAGTTCGAGATTCCCGACTTCTCGCCCGCCGTGCCCGAACCCTTCATTGAGGCGGTGAAGGCGGGTGTCACAGGCTCGACGGGAGGGGGTCCGCTCGCAGGTTTCCCCGTGGACGGCGTCATCGTCAGGATTCTGTCCATCAGGCTTCACGAGACGGATTCCAGCGAACTGGGATACTCGTCCGCCGCCGCAACGGCGATCCGCTCCGCGCTCCAGTCCGCCTCCCCCATACTCAGGGAGCCGGTAATGAAGCTGGACATCCTCTCGCCGTCCGACTACGTGGGCGACGTCATAGGAGACCTGGGTTCGAGGCGTGGAAGAGTCACCTCGATGGATCCCGGCGCGGAATCCACGGCCCTTTCCGCGAGGGTACCCCTTGCCGAACTTTTTGGCTATACTACCGCCCTGCGTTCCCTGACTCAAGGTCGCGCAGGATATTCAATGCAGCTCCTCGAATACGCCGAAGTGCCGCCGGCAGCGGCACAGGCGCTCATGACGAGGATGGGCATCTCGTGCCGGCAGTGATCGGCCTCCAGCCGACCGTCTCCGGTCATGGAATCCGCGCCGGCGGGCGCGGGGCAGGTTTTCGTATTCCGGGGGAGCGAGAGTGAACGGAGCCAAACTGAGGATCAGACTGAGGGCCTACGACCATCGACTCCTCGACAGGTCGGCCCAGAGCATCGTGCGCGGCGTCAAGCAGACGGGAGCCACCGTGGCGGGGCCGATACCGCTTCCCACGAAGAGGACTCTCTTCACGGTCCTCCGCAGTCCGCACGTGGACAAGAAGTCGCGCGAGCAGTTCGAGATGAAGATCCATTCCAGGCTCATCGAGATCGAGGATCCCGGTGAGCAGACCACCGAAGTGTTGCGACAGCTCGACGTCCCCGCAGGGGTCGACGTCGAGGTGAGGTAGCCGGGAGGCATTCCGGCCGCCTACTGACTGGTCCGGCACAGCCGGGCTAAGAGTGTCAGAGGTCCGTCGAAGCGAAGGCGGCAGCAAGACGGCCCGTGCAGAACAGAAACGCTTGTCCCTCCGCCGATAGGGGACTTCAGCGACGGGAGAGAAGAACCGATGAGCGGTCTCATGGCTCGCAAGGTGGGCATGACCCGTATCTTCCGCGATGACGGGAAGGTACTGCCGGTCACCGTTCTGGAAGCCCGCCCGTGCCCGGTTGTCCAGGTGAAGACCCTGGAAACCGACGGCTACGAGGCTATCCAGATCGGCTACAGGCAGCAGAGGAAGAGCAGGCTGACCAGACCCGAGATCGGGCATCTGGACAAGGCCGGGGCCCCCCCGGTCGCCTGCCTCAAGGAAGTGCCGGTGCCGGCCGACAGACAGGTGGCCCCGGGTGAATTCATCGACCTGTCGATATTCCTGCCCGGCGAGAGGGTCGACGTAACCGGCCTCACCAAGGGAAAGGGATTCCAGGGGTGCGTAAAGCGCCACGGATTCGCGGGCGGCGACAACGCCCACGGATGCAAGTCCAAGAGGGTGCCCGGGTCGATCGGACAGCACACGACACCCGGAGAGGTGAGAAAGAACAGGCGCATGCCCGGCAGGACCGGCGGCGAGAAGACCACGGTGAAGAACCTCGAGGTGGTAAGGGTCGATCTCGAGAACAATCTCCTGCTTCTCAAGGGCGCCGTGCCGGGGTCGCGCAACACCTACCTCCTCGTCAGCAAGAAGAGGGGAGGTGGCAGATAAGATGCCTGAAGCCAGAGTCTACAACATGAAGGGCGAAGAGGTCGGCACCGTGGATCTCCCCGAGGAGATCTTCGGAGTCAGCGTCTCGACGCACGTTCTCTGGGAGGTCACCAGGGCGGAGATGCTCAACTCCCGCGCTGGCACCGCAAGCACGAAGCGCCGCGGCGAGGTACGCCTCTCCGGGGCCAAGCCCTGGAAGCAGAAGCACACGGGTCACGCCAGGGCCGGCAGCTTCCGCTCGCCGATCTGGGTGGGCGGCGGCGTGGCTCATGGCCCGCATCCGCGCACCTGGTCCCTCAAGATCAACCGCAAGGTGAGGAGGAAGGCCGTAGCCGGCATCCTCAGCGAGCGCCTGTCCGAGGGCAACCTCAGGCTCCTGCGCGATCTCGTCTCCACAGGCAAGACCCGCGAAATGGCGGAGATGCTCTCCAACAACGGCTGCAACGGCCGGAGAACCGTGGTCCTGGTAAACGATGCCGACGACACCGTCATCCGTGCGGTGAGGAACATCCCCAGGGCCATTGCGGTCAACGCCAGGAGCGTCAGTCTCTCCACACTGGTGAACTCCGAGGTCGTACTCCTCTCCGAAACGGCCGTCGATCTCCTCAAGGAGAGGGTGATATGATGGACGCAAGGCACCTGATCCTTACGCCGCTGGTCACTGAGAAGTCGACCCGGCAGCGCGAGGATCACAACATGTACAGCTTCCGCGTTCCCAGGACAGTCACGAAGCACGAGATCGCACGCGCGGTCGAGGAAGTGTTCGGCGTCAACGTCCTCGCGGTTCACACGATGAACATGCAGGGCAAGAAGAAGCGCCTCGGGAGGAACCTCGGCAGGAGGCCCTCTTGGAAGAAGGCAATAGTGACCCTGGCGGCCGGCCAGACGGTCGAGTTCTTCGAGGGGGTGTAGGCATGGGAACCAGGAAGCTCAAGCCCGTAACCCCCGGGAGCAGATTCACGATACTGCCCGACTTCTCTGAGATCACCCGCACGGGCGGAGAGAAGTCGCTCATGGAGCCCCTGAAGAGCAAGGCCGGGAGGAACAACCACGGCCGCGTGACCTGCCGGCACCAGGGCGGCGGTCACAAGAGGCGCTACAGGAAGATAGACTTCAAGCGCAACAAGTTCGGCATACCGGGTTCGGTGAGGGCCATCGAGTACGATCCCAACCGCTCGGCGCGCATCGCCCTCATCGTCTACCCCGACGGCGAGAAGCGCTACATCCTCGCCCCCGAAGGCCTGTCCGTAGGTCAGACCGTTCTGTCCGGGGCCGAAGCCCCTCCCGAGGTCGGCAATCATCTTCCCCTCGGCAGGATTCCCCTGGGAACGATCATCCACAATGTCGAACTCAGGCCCGGTTACGGCGGACAGATCGCCCGAAGCGCCGGCGCCGGCGTACAGCTCCTGGCCCGGGAGAGCGGGATGGCCACCCTCAGGATGCCCTCCCGTGAGATGAGGATGGTTCCCCTGACCTGCATGGCCACGATAGGAACCATCGGCAACGCCGAGCACTCCAACACCAGGATCGGCAAGGCCGGCCGCTCCCGCTGGCTCGGCATCAGACCCGGCGTCAGAGGCGTCGCGATGAACCCCATCGATCACCCGATGGGCGGAGGAGAAGGTAAGTCCAGCGGAGGCCGCCATCCATGCTCGCCCTGGGGACAGCTCTCCAAGGGTCTGCGCACGAGGAAGCACAAGCCTTCCGACAAGCTCATAACCAGGCGCAGGCCGACAGGCGGGAGGAGGTAGCAGTGTCCCGCTCGATCAAGAAGGGCCCGTATGTCGATGCCGGGCTGTTGCGTAAGGTTCTCGCCATGGCCGGAGAAGGCGACAAGAAGGTCATAAGGACCTGGGCGCGCCGGTCGACGATCCCGCCTGAGTTCGTCGGGCATACGTTCGCAGTTCACAACGGGCGCAAGTTCGTGCCCGTCTATGTAGTCGAAAACATGGTCGGCCACAAACTCGGGGAGTTCTCTCCCTCCCGTACGTTCCGCGGCCACCGCGAGAAGAAGAAGTAGGACCGGGAGGTCGAGATGGAAGCTTCCGCAAGGGCCAAGTTCGTGAGGGTGCCTCCCCGGAAGGCGAGGCAGGTGGCGGATCTCATCCGCGGCAAGTCGGTGAACCAGGCTCTCTCCATCCTCATGACCGTTCCGAAGAACGCGTCGAGGGAGATAGAGAAGACGCTGGACTCCGCCGTTGCCAACGCCGTCAACAGGGCGGAGGGCGCGAGGCTGGACATCGACGAACTTACAGTGTCGCACATAACGATAGACAACGGACCGATCGTGAAGAGGATAAGGCCCCGGGCCCGCGGCAGGGCCAACAGGGTGAGGCAGAGGCTCTGCCACATCTCCCTCACGGTCAGCGTGGGCTCCCAGGAGAAGAAAGAGGGCTGATATGGGGCAGAAGACCAATCCAGTCGGCCTGAGACTCGGCATCATCCGCGGATGGAACTCGGTCTGGTTCGCTCGTGGGAAGCGCTACCCCGAGTACCTCAAGGAAGACGCCATGCTTCGCCAGTACATCATGAAGCGTCTGGAGAAGGCACAGATCTCCAAGATCGAGATCGAGCGCAAGCCCCAGGAAGTCCAGGTCACCATCCATACCGCGCGCGCAGGTCTTGTGATCGGAGCCAGGGGGAGCATGATCGATCTGCTCACCCGGGAGCTGAAGATCTACACCGGCAAGACCGTGAGGACGAAGGTCGAGGAGATAAGGCACCCCGAGCGCAACGCCAGCCTCGTGGCCGACTCCATCGCCAGACAGGTCGAGAGCCGCATCTCGATCAGGCGCGCCATGAAGAGAGCCATATCCGACTCCATGAAGGCCGGGGCGGAAGGCATCAAGGTGTGCTGTTCCGGCCGGCTCGGTGGGGCCGAGATGTCCAGGACCAACACCTATCACGAGGGGCGTGTGCCTCTTCACACGCTGAGGGCCGACGTGGACTTCGCCCGTTCCATAGCGAGGACCACCTACGGAGTCATCGGCGTGAAGGTTTGGATCTACAACGGCGAGATCCACGACTATCCGGGCCAGACCGGCCCGGCCGAGTAGCGGGTGATGCCCCATGTTGATGCCTAAGAGGACGAAGTACCGCAAGCAGCAGAAGGGCCGTCTGAGAGGCCGCGCAAAGGGCGGGACAGCCGTCTCCTTCGGGGAGTACGGGCTCCAGGCCATAGAGCCCGGCCACATCACCAGTGCCCAGATCGAGGCGGCCAGAGTCGCCATGACGAGGCACGTGAAGCGCGGCGGCAAGATCTGGATACGGATCTTCCCCGACAAGCCCATCACGTCGCTTCCGCTCGAGACCCGCATGGGCAAGGGCAAGGGCGCCGTCGACCACTGGGTCGCGGTGATAAAGCCCGGAAGAGTGATGTTCGAGATCGAAGGCGTGGAAGTGTCCGTCGCCAGGGAGGCCATGCGTCTCGCAGGACACAAGCTGCCGCTCCTGACCAGGTTCGTGGAGAGGGACAGGGGGGCCGCACAGTGAAATCTTCAGAGATGCGGTCCATGACCGTCGATGAGCTGACCGGGCACACCCGGGAACTGAGGCAGGAGATCTTCAACCTGCGATTCCGCAAGTCCGCCGGGCAGGTGGACAATCCTGTCAGGATAAGGCTGGCAAGGCACGAACTCGCAAGGGCGCTGACCGTTCTCCGCGAGAAGGAACTCGGCCTGACCGGCGAAACCGGCGGGAAGTGAGGTGCAGTAGATGTCACAGTCCAGAACCGGAGACAGGCAGGTTGTCAGGGGCACTGTTGTTTCCGCCGGAAAGATGGAGAAGACGGTGATCGTCGAGGTGGTCACTCTCAAGGCCCACCCCGTCTACAAGAAGAGGTTCCGCCAGACGCGCCGCTACTACGCACACGACGAGGACGGCCAGTGCGGCGCCGGGGACGTGGTCCGCATCGCCGAGACCCGGCCCCTCTCCAGGCTGAAGCGCTGGCGTCTCCTCGAAATAGTGGAGAAGGCCCGGTAGGAGGATGTCGGTATGATCCAACAGGAGACCAGGCTCAACGTCGCCGACAACTCCGGTGCCCGCGAGGTTCTCTGCATAAAGGTCCTCGGCGGAACGGGGCGCAGGTACGCAACGATAGGCGACGTGATAATCGTTACCGTGAAGGAGTCCGCGCCGGCCGGCACGGTGAAGAAGGGTGAGGTCCGGAAGGCAGTCGTGGTGAGGGTTAAGAAGGAGCTGAACAGGAAAGACGGTTCCTCGGTGCGCTTCGACGACAATGCCGCCGTGATAATCGACGACGCCATGCAGCCTGTCGCCACCCGCATCTTCGGACCGGTGGGCAGGGAACTCCGGGCCAGGTTCATGAAGATCGTGTCGCTGGCCCCGGAGGTGATCTAGATGCAGATACGCAAGGGGGACAAGGTCCTCGTATCGACCGGGGACGACAGAGGGAAGAAGGGGAAGGTGCTGAAGGTCCTTCCCGACAAGGACAGGGTTCTGGTCGAGGGCGTGAACTTCGTCAAGAAGCATACCAGGCCGAACCAGAAGAACCCGCAGGGAGGAATCGTGGAGAAGGAAGCCCCGGTCCACGCGTCCAACCTCAGAGTGGTGTGCCCCGGATGCGGAGAGAGCGCCGGCCTGAGCCGGAAGCGCGACGCGGACGGCAAGGCCCGCAGGGTCTGCAAGTCCTGCGGCGAGACACTGTAAGGGTCTGGTGGTGAAATGACGGAAATGCCCAGACTCAAGAAGCTGTACCGGGAGGAGATCTCGCCCAGTCTGCGTGAGAGGTTCGGCTTCGCGAACCCCCATCAGATACCGCGCCTCGTGAAGATCGTGGTCAACATGGGCCTCGGGAAGGAAGCCATCGAGAACGCGAACAACATCACGAACGCGTCGGAGCAGCTCGGCAAGATAACCGGCCAGAAGCCGGTGGTCTCGAAGGCCCGCCGGTCGATAGCCGCCTTCAGGCTCCGCGAGGGCATGCCGATCGGCGTGTTCGTCACCCTGCGGGGCAATACGATGTGGGAGTTCCTGGACAGGCTGGCCAACTTCTCGCTGCCCCAGGTCAGAGACTTCAGGGGGCTTTCTCCGAAGGGTTTCGACGGCAGGGGCAACTACAACTTCGGCATCGAGGAGCAGGCGATCTTCCCGGAGATAGATGTCGACAAGATCGACAAGTTCAGAGGAATGAACATAACTCTGGTTACAAGCGCCCGGACGGACGAGGAGGGCCTCGAGCTTCTGAGGCTCCTCGGACTGCCTTTCCGCAGGTCCGGCTCGGCCAGGTAGGGGGCAAAGTTGGCCAAAAAGTGTCTGGTAGAAAAGCAGAAGCGCACTCCGCGGTTCGGCGTGCGCAAGTACAACCGTTGCGCGCTGTGCGGTCGCCCCAGGGCCTTTCTGCGCAAGTTCGGCATCTGCCGCATTTGCTTCAGGGACATGGCCAACAGGGGTCTGATACCCGGCGTCCGCAAGGCCAGTTGGTAGGGGGTGGAAGATGTCGATGACCGATCCCATCTCCGACATGCTCACCAGAATACGCAACGCCTCCATGGCGGGGCACGTGATGGTGGACATCCCCGCGTCGAACATGAAGGCGGCGATAGCCAACGTCCTCTACAAGCGCGGCTTCATCAAGGGCTACCGCCGGCTCGAGGACAACAGGCAGGGCATCCTCAGGGTCTATCTCGCCTATCAGAACGGCAAGTCGCTGATAGTCGGGATGAAGAGGATATCCACGCCGGGCTGCAGGGTCTACCGCGGTGTGGCCGAAATCCAGCGCGTGATGGCAGGGCGGGGCGTAGCGGTCCTTTCCACCCCCAAGGGCATCCTGACGGATTCGGAAGCCCGCAGGGAAGGCGTCGGCGGCGAAGTGCTGCTGCACGTCTGGTAGGAGGGATCCGATGTCACGCATAGGAAAGCTGCCGATTGCCATCCCCGCCGGAGTCAGTGTGGCTCTGGACGGCAGGATGGTGAAGGTCAAGGGCTCCAGGGGCGAAACATCCCATGTCCTCCCCGACGGCATATCCGCCACCCTCGAGGGTGGGCTCCTCTCCCTCGACCGCTCCGGGGAGACCACGGAGCTCAGGAGAATGCACGGGGTCACCAGGGCCCATCTGGCCAACAAGGTGAAGGGCGTCAGCGAAGGCCACACGATCACTCTGATCGTTAACGGCAAGGGCTTCCAGGGAGAAGTGAACGGGAAGATCCTCGAGATGCAGATCGGCCTCTCGCACAAGGTTCTCATGGACATCCCGTCAGGGATCGAGGTCAAGCTCGCCCAGGGCCAGAACACC
>Ga0302244_1001171_pt1 | contig 17342 bp, 20 predicted proteins | sample AAG_UR_Phe_MG_FD_193513 | JGI IMG/M metagenome (GOLD analysis project Ga0302244, IMG submission 193513) | Enriched activated sludge microbial communities from anaerobic digester in WTTP, New Holstein, Wisconsin, United States - AAG_UR_Phe | ecosystem: Engineered > Bioreactor > Anaerobic >... | reverse complement strand
ACACTGGAAACCGAAATGAAAACCACTGATGAAACCATTGCTGAGTATTGCCGAGAATTAAACATCCCAACACCGTTTTAACCATGACAAGAATTGGTGACTTGAAACTATACGTTGGCTCAAAAGAGGAACAAAGATTTGCCAGTCAAAAAGGCATGAAAATTGTCTGTGCACTGAATAGAGCAAGTGGATATGTGACCCATCAGTCTGTTGTTGGTTGGTCTGGCAGAGGATGTAACTCAGACAATCCCTATTATTTGTTTAAACGTGAACCTGATGCTATTTATCTGAACATGATTGATGGGGATGACCCAAAATATGTAAATGATGAAATGATAAATCCCGCTCTTGACTTTATTCACAAGCACTTGCAGAGTGGGCACGAGGTCTTTATTTATTGTAGTTTGGGGGAATCACGAAGTCCGTCAATAGCCTTGATGTACATGTTAGAGCATGGATTAATTGAAAGGAATAGCAACACGATTAATCTGTTTCGGACGAAATATTATCCAAATTTCACACCAAAAAATGGCAACCTACTATATATCAAGAAGAGATGGGGAATATAAACGCACCGAAAATTAGATTTCCTGATTTTAAAGGGGATTGGATAAATAATTCTTTGGGAGAAATTGCAAAATTTTCGAAAGGTAAAGGAATATCAAAAGAAGACATATCAGAATCAGGAGAAACAGAATGTATAAGGTATGGTGAATTATACACAACTTACAATGAAACAATTGATACCGTATTTTCAAAAACAAATCTTGATACTTCAGACTTGGTTTTAAGTGAAGCCAATGATATTATCATCCCTGCCTCTGGTGAAACACAGATTGATATCGCTAAAGCATCATGTGTATTAAAATCGGGTATTGCTCTCGGTGGTGATTTGAATATCATAAAATCACCTAATAATGGCGTTTTTCTTTCGTATTATTTGAATAGTAAAAAGAATATTGATATTGCCCAATTAGCACAGGGAATATCTGTTGTTCATCTATACGCTGGACAATTATCAAAATTGCAGTTAAGAATACCGTCCCTTCCCGAACAAAAAAAAATCGCATCTTTTTTCTCCACCATTGACCAGAAAATATCCCGACTCAAACGCAAGAAAATCCTGCTGGAAAAATACAAGACAGGGGTGATGCAGAAAATATTTTCGCAGGAAATCAGGTTCAGGAACGATAATGGGCAGGAATTTCCAAATTGGGAGAAGAAGAGATTGGGTAGCATTTTTAAGGAACGAAATATACAAGTTCCTAAAAGTGACGAATATCCTTTAATGGCATTTGTCGCATATAAAGGTGTATCACATAAGGGGGAAAGATACAATCGGGAATTTTTGGTTAATGATGGAGTCAATAAAAAATATAAACAAACTGAATATGGAGATTTTATTTATAGTTCTAATAACCTTGAAACAGGCTCTATCGGTTTGAATAGTTTTGGCTCGGCAAGTATTTCTCCTGTTTACAGTATTTTTCAGATTGGAGAATCATGTAATCCTCAATTTATAAGTTGCTATTTAGTTCGTAAAAGTTTCATAAATAAGATGACTTCGTATAGACAAGGTGTAGTGTATGGACAATGGAGAATTCATGAATCTGATTTTTTAAAGATAGAAGAAATGATTCCTTGTATTGAAGAACAAACTAAAATCGCCTATTTCTTGTCAGCCATTGATAATAAAATCACTCACACTCAGACCCAGATTGAGAAAGCCGTGGTATGGAAGAAGGGATTAATGCAACAAATGTTTTGTTAATAACCATTATATGAACTTTGAAGTATATTGCGATGAAAGCGGGTTGGAAGCTCTGACTCGAAAGGATGCACACAAATTTACGGCTATTGGTGGCATCTGGATGCCAGCCGAGTTTCGTGATACATTCAAAACCGAAATAAATGCCATCAAAGAGAAGCATAATGTAAAAGGTGAGCTGAAGTGGCAAAAGTTATCACCTGCATACCTCGACTTATATGCAGACATTATAAATTATTTTTTCGACAAATCCGAACTTCGTTTCCGGGTAATAATTATTGAATCAAAAACGGTTGACAATATCCGCTTTAATGATAAAGATGCTGAATTAGGATTCTATAAGTTCTATTATCAGCTTTTACATCATTGGATTTTCGACTTCAATTCATATAACATCTTTATTGATTACAAGGTAAATCGCAACAAAGGCAGAGTTAATATTTTAAAAAAGGTACTCGATGCATCGAACCTGACATCGGATATAATTCAGGTTCAGGCACTACCTTCAGATGAGTCTGTCGGTATTCAAATAGCCGATATTTTAACAGGATTGGTATCCTCAAAGTTTAACAATGAGTTTTCCAGCAAAGCAAAAGGAAGGCTTATTGAAATTGCGGAAGCACGGCTGGGAAAAACCATCACCCCGACTTCAAAATGGGTTGAGAAGTTCAATGTGTTTAAAATCAATCTACAGGGGGGATGGTAATGGCATACCGGAAAATTAAACCATATAACCTCACTGAGGCAGAATTGAGAAAAATATGGTCGGACACCTATTGTAATGAACCTGTTATAACATTTGATAAAATCGAAGTACAGTTTTATTCAAATATGTTTGACCATTGCTTTTTTGAAAGCGATAACAGACGCAGAGGCGATAAATCAATCCTGTCATACAATCGGTTAGAAAAGATTTATTGGATTAAAGATGCATTGGAAGACCCTACGTCTGTTGTTAAAATAGGGTGGGATTCAAAAACAAAGAGTTATGATGATTCAAGAAGAGTTACACTGGTCAAAGGGAATTATATTGTAATAATTCTTCTTTACAAGAAAAACAAGGCGAGATTTGTAACCGCCTATGAAGTAAATAGTGATGAAAATTTGGGGAAAATTATAAACAGTCCTGACTGGAAATAAAAAACGCTGATTAGCTGGTTCAGCGTTTGAGACCTTTGTTGATTCCATACCAATGGTAAAGAACAATGCAAAAGTACGATAATATTTATTAGAAATACAAATAAAATGCCAAAAAATTGTATTTCTGTCAACATAACGGTGTGAAAATGTCGAAACAACCAGAACAAATACTGGAAGAACAACTGATTGCCAAACTTCAGGAGTTGGGATATGCACTGATGCACATCCAGAGTGAATCCGAATTAGTTGCCAACCTGAAAATACAGTTGGAAAGGCACAATAATATTGTATTCTCCGACAAAGAATTTGAAAAAGTATTAAACACCCTCAGCAAGGGTTCAGTATTCGAAAAAGCTAAAACACTTCGTGAAAAACAGCATATCATTAGGGATAACGGGGATAACCTCTATTTTGAATTCATTAACACCGAGCAGTGGTGTCAGAACGAGTATCAGGTCACCCATCAGGTTTCGATGGAAGGCAAATACAAAAACCGTTACGATGTTACATTGCTTATCAATGGTCTTCCATTAGTTCAGATTGAATTAAAGCGTAGGGGACTGGAACTCAAAGAAGCATTTAATCAAGTAAACAGGTATCAGCGTCACTCCTTCAGTAGCAGTTATGGATTGTTCCAGTACATCCAGATATTTGTCATCAGCAATGGTGTCAACACGAAATACTATGCCAACAACCGTTTTCAGTCATTTAAACAGACATTTTATTGGACAGACAAGGAAAACAAACGGCTGACGAACATTTTAAACGGCTTCGCATCTGATTTCTTGGAGAAGTGCCATATCTCAAAGATGATTTGCAAGTATATAGTGCTGAACGAAACATCAAAGATACTAATGGTTCTTCGCCCCTACCAGTATTATGCGGTTGAAGCACTTGTTGATAGAGTGATGCACAGTCGAAAGGACGGCTACGTTTGGCATACTACAGGGTCTGGGAAAACACTGACATCATTTAAGGCAAGCCAAATACTGACACGCTTACCCAAAATAAAGAAAGTGGTATTTGTTGTTGACCGCAAAGATTTGGACTATCAGACAACAAAAGAATTCAACAGTTTCAGTAAGGGCAGCGTAGACGGAACTGACAATACCCGGCAATTGGTTAAACAGTTTACAGATGACACAAAACTGATTGTAACAACCATCCAGAAGCTGAATGCAGCAATCACCAAAAAGCACTTTCTGGAACGTATGAAGCCAATTCAGGATGAAAGGCTTGTATTCATATTCGATGAGTGTCACAGGACACAATTTGGGGAAACACACCAAAGGATTACTTCTTTCTTCAGGAATATTCAAATGTTTGGATTTACCGGGACACCCATTTTTGCAGATAATGCAGTTAAAAACGAACTGGGCAAACGAACTACCAAAGAATTATTTGGTGAGTGTCTTCATAAATATGTTATCACCGATGCAATCCGGGATGAAAACGTACTGAAGTTCTCAGTAGAGTATGTCGGAAGGTACAAAAACAGGGAAAGTGCCAATGAAATTGATATTCAGGTCGAAGACATTGATGTTGAAGAATTAATGGAGTCCCCTTCAAGACTTGAGAAAATTGTTGATTACATCATTGCAAACCATGCCAGAAAAACGCATACCAGAGAGTTTACAGGGATGTTTTGCGTTAGCAGTATTCCGACATTGATTAAGTATTATGAGTTGTTCCAGCGCAAAAGAATGCTATCAGAACACGATTTAAAGATTGCCACAATATTCAGTTATATTGCCAACGAAGAGGATGTTGATGCCAATGGATTCATCCCAGAGGAAATTTCAGTTGCAGCCGAACCTGAGTTAGCATATGCAACCAACGTACATACCCGTGAAAAACTGGATGAATTTATCGGACATTATAATCAGATGTTCGGGTCGGCATATTCCACTAAGGACAGTCAGAGCTTTTATAATTATTACAATGACATCAGCAAGAAGGTAAAGGAGCGTAAGATTGACATCCTTCTGGTAGTTAACATGTATCTGACCGGATTTGACAGTCCGTCATTAAATACCTTATATGTAGACAAGAACCTGCGGTATCATGGACTGATTCAGGCATATTCCAGAACCAACCGCATCCTGAATGAATTGAAAAGTCAGGGCAATATTGTGGTTTTTCGCAACCTGAAAAATGCCACAGATGAAGCCATAACCCTTTTCAGCAACAAGGATGCAATTGAAGAAATCATCATTAAGCCTTATGATGAAAATGTGAAGGCATTTAATGACGGCTTTATCAGCCTGCTTCAGATAACACCAACGGTAGATAGCGTAAACAATCTGGTCACCGAAGATGATGAACTGAAATTTATTATTGCCTTCAGGGATTTGATGCGTATTAAAAACGTGCTGACATCCTTTTCCGACTTCAAGTGGAGCGATTTATCCATGACGGAACAGCAATTCGAAGATTATAAGAGCAAGTATCTTGACCTGCATGATAAAGTAAAAAGCGAACATGCAAAAGAAAAAGTAAGCATACTCGAAGACGTTGATTTTGAGCTGGAACTTATTCACCGTGATGAAATAAATGTTGCATACATCATCCGGCTGCTTATTAAGCTTAAAGCCAACCAAAAGAAAGATGCAGAGCAGATTGAAAAGGAAATAATCAACCTGCTGAACACCGAAATGCAGTTAAGGAGCAAAAAGGAATTGATTGAAAAGTTCATCCGGGAGAACCTGCCAATCATTTTGGACACGGACGATATTCCACAGGAGTTTGAAAAGTTCTGGACGGTTGAGCAGGAGAAAGCCTTCGTGAAGCTGGTGGATGAAGAAAAACTGTCAAAAGAGAGGACACAGGCACTGATTGAAAATTACCTGTATTCAGAACAAGAGCCAATGCGGGACGAAATATTGGATTTGCTTATTGATGAAAAGCCGACACTGCTTCAACGAAAAACAATCGGTGAACGAATCCTGAAAAAGATTATGGGTTTTGTAGAAACTTTTATTAATGGAATATCAGGCTAATACATGTTTTATCTAAAGTATTACATTAGTTATAGTGCTTTAATGTATTCATAATTAATTTTATATAAAAGGTTAATACAAGTATGTGTTTCCTCGTTCTTTGACCAAATCTTAATCTTCCAGTGACCAAATCTCAAAATTGATATCTTTGTGTTTAACCAAATTAATTTTCTGTATAATATTGAATAATAACAATATGTGGCGAGACTCGGTCACGGAAATCATGAGTTTTGGATACAAACATGGACATCTTATCTTAAAGATTGTTGTTGGCTTATGAGTAAATTAAAATTTTATTCTGAATATCTTCCTAAAAGGATTGTTAAGATTATAAGAGATTTAACTTCCTCTGAAAGGGATTATAGAACACATGATAACTTTCTGTTGGTTGTTGGATTGGTTTATAAACATCAAATGGCTGATGATGCGTCATATCTTCACTACTCACCGTTATCTCTTGAATATTGGCGTACCACGATTGGGTCACATTACTCAATATACATTGACAAACTTGTAAAGGCGCAGGTGATTCAAAAGGATTGGGTTGTTTATGTTGATGAGTTCGGAGCTTCCTCTCGTGTTATGGGTTATAGAATTCATCCTGAATATCTTCATGATGAATGCACAGTTGTTCGATATGCCGGGACAGTATCCAAAAGCCTGTCATCAGATATGGTAGATGCAACCGCAACTGACAAGGATGCTATAACCAAACTTGGCATAAAACCCGAACTAATACAGATGCAGAAGGGCAGGGCACTGAAATGGATTGAAAATAATATATCTGATGTTGTCAAAGACTATCTGAACAATGATTACATAAAAGGTGTACCCAACACCCTTCCTGTACTGGTGCGAATTTACCGAGGTGACGATGGATTTATTTCGAGTCATATGAGTATTGAAGCTGCACAGAGGATTGCAGATGAGCAGGTCAAGAAACTGTTGTACTATAAAGACAAATTTGTTATTGCTGACGAAGAGCAGTTCATTCATCTTGCCATCCAAAATCTGTCAACGCATTACAAGTGGCAGGTAAAGAGTTTCCTGCCTGACAGTTTCAATTTCAGCCGGAATCGAAACACTCTCAGGGTATACAGTAAATTATCATCACTACCAACGGCTTTACTTCCGTTTGTACGTATCAGCGGACATTATATTCAGCAAGCCGATTTGAAATGCAGCCAGTTTACTCTATTTGCCAACCTGCTAAACTACTACCTGAACCATTCAGGCGAAGAACTAATAGCCAAGTTCAAGAAGAAACAGGCAAAATCCTTTGTTACTGGTATTGTAAGGGTATTGGAAGGGCATAAGGATGAACTCCCTGAAGAAGGTTTAAATCCAGCTAATCCTATCATCAATGATTACATCACAAATGATGTTTACCATTTTTTGTGTGATGCTCTATTGCATGACTTTTATTCCATAATAAAAAGCGAATTAACCCTGCCACAGCGTGCTCACGGTAAAGGCATTGCTTTTCGAACGGTATTTTCAAAACCCAAGCCTGAAAACGAACTGGTGCGTCAGTTCCGGCATTTATATCCCACTGTTATCGGCATAATTAATGATTTCAAAGAAAAATATGGCTATAACCAGTTTGCAATTGGACTTCAGAGAGTTGAAGCCGAGATTTTCATTGATAATATCTGGCAACAGGCTAAAAGGGCAAAAATTAATTGCTTTACACGGCACGATTCACTGGTATACCCAATAAATAAAAGGAAGGAAGTTGAGCAAATCTTTGCAAGTGTTTTCAAATCATACGATTTCATTTACCGGGTGGAGTATGAAGAGTTCAATACTGAGGAAATCATGCAAAGACTGGTTACAGAAACTGATTATGTTGATTCAACCGATGAATTTGATAAGGTCTTCTTTTATTCTATGATGCATTCTGAAAAAGGAAATAAAATGAAATACAGCGAGTTATTTTGGGAACAATTACACGAGATTAGTCTTCCTGTACATCAGGAAAAGGACTATTTCAATGCCGTCAGTCTTGACACACTCCAACAAATTTTTGAGCTTGATGGACTGACCATGGAAATGCAAATGGCATTGGAAGAGGACATTGCAAACCTGCAATCAAATTACCCTATGCCACAATTTCAGGAAAAAACTAACGAGCTTATTAGCACATTGGTAGGGTTGTTAAAGGGTTGATTTGGAGTAAGGGCAGATGCTCAACCTTTTAACTATCAAATCAAAGTACTCTTTTACAATTTCACTGCCGATATATTTCCGGTTTAACTGTTTTGCCATCTTTAGCACTGTTCCTGAACCTGCAAAGCAATCATAAACAATATCCCCTTCATTTGTCCATGTCAATATATGGTCACTGGCAAGTTGTTCCGGGAAGATTGCAGGGTGCTGGTGTGCGAATTTATCCTCTGTTGAATACCCATTTCCGGTAACATATCTCCAAATATTTGTACGTGGTGAATATTCCGGAATTGGCTTGAATTTTTTCACCGGAACAAGTTGGTCGTTTTCGTCACGGTCAGTCTTTTGCCCAAAATTTGTCGTCCCTTTCCACCTGTTCTCTTTGTCGGCAATCAGGTTAACAGTTTTCGGCTTACCCTTGCTGAAGACGAACATGAATTCAAAGGATGCCGTATATCTTATGCCATCAGGTTTCGAAGGATAAGTTGTGGTATTCTTTTCAAATATCATCGTGTCATGAAGCCTCAGTCCACAATACTCCTTGAAAAACAATGCCTGTTTGAAAGAAGTCCCAGTTTCACTGCCCTTGTACATTCCATCACCAACAATCCACACAATTACTCCACCATTCTTTATTATCCGGGTGAGTTCGACTGCTATTTTTTCAAACTCAAACTTGTTATTCCCGTTGTATGACCGCAGATGGTCATATGGGGGAGATGTAAGAACCAAGTCGACATAATTATCCGGCATTTTGCTCATTGTAATCAGGCAGTCTTCATTGAAAACTTTGTTGATTAAAACATCATCCGGATTTTGAATCTCCGATTTGCGATAATTACGACTCGGTAGTACCTTTTTTTGTTCACCAAACCTTTTTTTGGGGAATTCATGAACCACATATTCATACCCTTTGAAATGTCCTTTCTTATCCCTGACTTCAACTTTATGGACAATCCTGTGTTTTACAAGCTCTTCAAATGCCTGATTTAATGCATAATATCCCTCTTTAAAATACTTTGGCAAATCCTTTTTATTGATATTGTGATTAGATGGCAGAGATAAGAGAAATGCTAAGATTCCCTTAGCTGTAGCTGACAATTTATTATCATTCAGTATTTTAGTTGGAACTGTCGAGTAATTGTAGTCTGTACTAAGGTTCTGTATGCGACCTGATTCCATAAAGAAAGGTATTTACGAATAGGTCGAAATTTATCAAATTACTATCAGACAACCAGACGCAATTGTGTTGTTTTATTAACCAATTATCTACTCCATTGTCTGGAAGAATTCTGATAAGGACATTTCTGTAGCATCAATTAGGGAAAGTAAGGTCAGTAGCTTTATATTTTTCAAACTACCCTTTTCGAATCTTTGAAGGGAGTTTACGTGCACATCAGCAGTTTTACAGAATTCTGATTGCGTCAATCCGTCATTAATCCTGTAATTCTTGATGAAAAGCCGGATTTCTTCGATACGCTTTTCCTGATATTCTGGAATAGGTTGTTTGTGCATAACCAAGGTTTACCATAAATACACTTAGATGTGGATTTTACTTTACGATAATGAAACAATGAGGTACTTCTGGGTACTGGAAGTGCGATTTATACTTCTGCTTTTGTTGAAAATTGAGCCAGCACGGAGTTAATTAGGTTTGGAACATAATTGATTTTGAGGAACATCAGTCAGGAAGGTAGTCCCGGCAAGCATATTCTCGCCTTAATTTTTTCAGAATTTACCAAAATCAGGTTATTCAAAGGTCTTTGAATATTTCTTCCAGTGTTATATTGTGATGACGTTTGTAATAAAGTAGAATCTGATACAGCGATGAAAATTGGAAATCCAACCTTCCTTCTTCAATGGCATAGTATGTATTTCTTGCAACTCCCATCTCTTCAGCCAAGGGTTCATATCCCTTATTCTGGTCTAATCTGAGCTTTTTCAGTTTCTTGCCCAGCTTAATCATAAATTCCTGTTGTTCAGTAGATATTTTATCCGTCTTCTTCACGATTCTTTTTTGTAAAAATAAAAAAAATGTTGCCCATATATAAGGGTTGTGAAATAAATATTATCTTTGCCCTTACATATGGGCAATGAAATAAAAAATAAAACAAGGTTCGTTCATGAGTTAATTTCATTCTCTTTTGATGGAGACTTCATGAATTACTTCTTTATCCTGATTCAACTCGACCAGAATGATGTCCCGGTAGGTATTTGGATTTTCCCAATGGTCAAAGCATGTGGGACTACAATACTATATCCCTATTCACAAAACTAAGAAACGATGTTCAAAAAACCCTGTAAATTTTACCTGTCTGAAATGCCCGAAAAATGGACGTTTCGAAATTTGAATTTGACTGTACAAAATACACCTGTTTTATGAACATAAAAAAGAACCATCTTAAAGTCGGAATATATTCACGTGTATCAAAAGATACCAGCGATAATACTAATCAGTTGTTAATTCTCCGGGAGTACTGCCAGAAAATGGATTATGAAATATATGATGAGTATGTTGACATAGTATCAGGCGGGTCTCCCAACAGACCAGAATTTAATCGAATGATGTATGATGCATCAAAACGAAAATTCGATATGTTATTGTTCTTTGCGCTTGACAGACTGACAAGAGAAGGTACACGTAAGACCATACAATATCTTCAAATGCTGGATGATTATAATGTCAGCTACAAGTCTTATAGTGAACAATATATTGACAGTTCAGGGATTTTTAAAGATGTGATTATAAGTTTGTTATCAAGTCTTGCACTTCAGGAAAAAATTCGTATAGGTGAACGAGTAAGGGCAGGGTTGGAACGTGCCAAAATTCAAGGTCGCACAGGCGGGAGACCCACAATACAAAAGAATATCATCCATTTAATCCGGGATATGAAAAGCAAAGGGAAAAGCATTGTTTCCATCTCACGAGAATTACACGTGAGTCGTGGTACAGTATATCAGTATTTGCATCAACCTGAATAAGCCGCTCTTATTCATAATTGAAATAAGTCCTGTAGATTTCGATTGCATGAATCTTAGCAAATCTGTACATTCTGTAATTTGAAAGCAATCCAAGAACAAGGGCGGCAAGCACAACTTTCCAACTGAAAAAAAACATTGAGGATATGGTCAGCAAATAAAATGTTACTGTCATGCCTCGCAGTAGGGAGTAATTGGCATTGAACACATCAATTCTTTTGACAGTTACCTCTTCTTTCAATGAAAGCCAATTATAAACATTCATGCCATAATCTTTATCCGGGGAGTCTCCGAAATGGTTCTTAATTTTTGAAAGTATTGCTTCCGTCTGAGTTTTGCTAAATAAGAATTTACCAAATCTGTTTTTCTTAATTAACCATTGTGTAGGCATCCCCCCAAACAGCTTCCAAAAGACACTTTCATACAGATTCCCGATGGAATGGAGTATATGCCCCGTCCCATAGGCAACAATAATGAAAATCAAGGATTCACCGAACTTAGAGAAGTCCACAAGTGTTTTTCCGGTAATGTTTTCATATGATATTGCCCCAAAGAACAAAATCATAACTCCGGGTACAAGTATTCCGACAAACTCATAAAACGAAAACTCTTTTTTCATAATTTCATTTTTCATTCGAATGTGATGCTGAGACTCCTTCCCAAATCCCCGTTATCTTATAAATTTCATAATACAATATCCACTCATTTATCCATGGAATAGTATACTGTGCAATCGAAGTCGAAGTATTCCACATGAATTCAGCAGGGTAATATAAGCAGAGATGTCCTGCTTTATACATGTGTATTTTGGGGTTGTAGTCAATCTTTGGATTTTTAATATATACTTTTGGCGATATCCCCGGTACTTGAATAATCTCAATATCATATGGTTCAATATTATCCAACGGCTGTAAAATTCCCCTGCATTTAAGCGTATCACCATGACCATGAATATTGCACCTGAAACAGGTATAATCCTTTTCGATAAGTCTTTTTTGCCGATAAAGTATTTGATAATTACTATTCGCCATAAAACTTGTGTGGCTGATGTTTAACTACATTATCTGCCATTCCTGATAACCTGCCTGTTGATGCAGTCCCAACCAAACCTACTTTTATAGCATCGGCTATCTGCCTAAAACCTTCCGCTTTTGCTCCATTATCAATTCTTGAGATGCCTGAGTTGGAAATTTCGAAAACAATTGGCTGTGGTTCTTTTTTATTAGGTTCTTCAGCAGTATTAAGAAATTTCGATGACTTGACTTTGGTTAAGTATTGTTCCTTAGCCTTAAAATGAGGTGGATTGTCATCGTTGTTAATGATTACTTTAGATGATGCAATAATCATTGCATCGGTTCTTTTATAATCCAATATTTTCAATGCCGAAGCCTTTGGATTTTTATTTTCTTCAGGATTCCCATATGGTACATTGTTGAAGAACGTCCATGAGCAATGGTGTGGTGCAAGAAAAATATCCCATTCCAGCATTAAGCTGTTTTTATGTGATTCAGTTTTATTAAGGACTTCCGCCCATATATAATGGTCTGCATCCCCTCCAAAAAGAAATCTGCAAGTGACATCTTTATCATCAGGTTTAATCTTAAACCTTGCTTGCATTACAATACTGCAGAAATTTTGGTCTTTCTCCGCTGTACCGGTTATCAGGCTTTCTTTAAAAGGAGCATGTACGAAAAGTTCAAAATTATTCAGAACCTTCCCGTTGAATTTATTAACGGTTTCACCGGGAATGCTGTTTGGTACAAGTTGGAATCTTTCTTCAGCATCATATCCGATTAATCTTAATCTATTACCAGAAGTATCCTTATCTGTGCTGTCATTCTGCCATAGCTTCCTACGTCTTTCAGCTTCCCTTTTAAGTGATTTTGAATCATCATTGGTACAATCCCTGAAAACCATTGAAGTTACCCACAGCTCATCGATAATTATTTCTTCATTTTTTCGGTTTGAATCACTATAGTCTTCTGGTTTGCCGAAATAAAAATTCTTTTTGAAACCCAATAAGTGGTCATTATCCGGATGTGTTACGATAAACACATCAAGATGAACATTACTGTCTCTTTTTGTAAGTTCTGTAAGCAAATCTGTCTTTACATTAAATATTTTGCTTCCTGAATCTGTTTCTTCCCCTTCCCGGAGCTTGCAGTCGATAAGAATATTTGTTCCATCAGAAAGCTTTATGAGACTGGTATCTCCATTGTCTACCGGATAAAATTTAATTTGATGTTTAAGCATTGCTATATTGTTTAAATTTTTAATTAAAACAGTCACCTTGTCATATTATGTAATCCACTCATTGACTGTTCATTACGGCAGAGTGATAAGAGTGCCGGGAAGTAGGCTTAAATTAAACATCCGAATTTTTTGTTTTTTTGAACTTAATTCGTAGGTTTGATTCTAAACCAAAAGGATAAAAAGGCAAGGGTGACAAACCCAGCTATTGGTGTGATAATCAATATTTAAATCCTTTAAAGCCGATAAGTGCCTCCAACATTTATCGGCATTATTTTTTACTGTGTCGGCATTCCTTTCTTCCTTTTATTTATTTCTCTTCTTAATAGTTTCACTATTTTATTCCCCTCGTATTCTCCCTTAACGATGTCATAAATAATTCTTTTGCTTCGATAATCAACTCCTAAAGTGTCAAACAAATTCTTGGTATTTACATAGAAGTATTCCCCTGCTTTAAGTATTTTAAATGCACCTTCTTTAATATCTTCGTGTACGATGGCATATAAATTCATGTCGTGTTCGTCATCTTCATTTTGAGCAAATTGAATAGAGCAACCTTCTTTGATATTTAAACATTCAATTGCGTCTTTTGAAAATCCAAGCTTGCCAGAAGTGTGAACTGTGGCTTTTGCTCTGCTCGTTGTTTCATCGGCATTGATAAACTTTAATTTCATTTCGCTTTTATGTTATAATTAAACTTTCCATCTGTGCAAAGATAATACTTTTCTTTTATATGCCATTTCTCTGTCATTGCTTTTATTAACACTTACCGTTGATTCCCCATAACGTATAAAATTTGTATCTTTGCGCCCGTTTTAACCCTCAAACAACCTGTTCCAGTAAATTAATCATATTTAGATTAAGTTCTAATCATCAATTAATCAATTGAATATGTCAGACAATAGCGTCTTAGGCAGATTTAATAATAGAATATATCAAAAATTACAAATTCTCTTGAATGTTCAATTGGAAATTGTCCAATATAGATACAATCGGATAGGTAACTCAGAAAAGAAAGAAAATTGATACTGCTGCGGGAATTAATAAATGAGTTGAAGCATCTCCGAACTAAAAAAAAGTTCCCCCTAAAATAAAGGATATAAAATTCCCCCATATTCCCCTATTTTTCAGTTAATATAAGACCGACCGTTTATTTAAAGAAAGTACAGTCATTGTAATCTATGCTTTTGAAAATGACATTTATCGTCTTTTCTCTTTGGCAAAACTTATATGGTCTATACAATAAACTGGGTATACTGAGTTAATAATGAAGTATTTTTAATAATTTTGTTTCAAAGACGTTCTTTTACATAAATATATTGGCGTTAGCTTATTTTTTGCGGGTAAATCTGGTAAATTGACTTTTGTGCAAGAAAATAAGAATAATGCCCACGTCATGGCGTGGGCTGTTCTTATTTGCACATTGGCTTACCAGAGCCATCCCGCAGTAGGTTCAGTTCCACGCTTTTTTTATCTACTGGGGAACTTGCCTGATAGGTTAACAATCTAATTATTATTGAGTTGATGGATATAAAATTTCTATTGGTGATTTATTAATTAAACTCAACTTTTAAACTATGGAATCAGAAGCACAATTCAAAATTTGCTTAAAACCTTTTCTTGAAATGGTTAGGCTAACAAATCTTTCAAATTCTTTGGACAAAGAACAAGTAATTGAAGGTTTTAAAAAAGGGTTGATTGAAAGTGATATCTGTGGAGTTAAATCAAAGCCTTTGTTGTTGGACAAATTATTTGATGAAGTACTTGAGCACTAACCCCCTGAATTCAAAAACTGTAAAAAAATGAAAAAAGTAGCTTATTTAACAATGATGTTTGTCGCACTGACTCTTATGAGTTTCAGTTGTAGCAAAGACGATGATGACCCGATTGTTGATGAGGGTCTGATTACTCTTACCGAACTTGATGGTTCGTGGAACTTTCAGAAATATTCAAATACTGGTATTGCTGACATTACACCTGCCACTACGTGTGAAGACATTGCAATCAATCCAATAACCGTAGATAAAAGGTGGATTAAACTTAGTCTTAATATTCACAATGATGATGGTTATTATTGTGACCTTATTGACGCATGTGATGCACCAGTACTTAATAATAAACTGACGCTGGATGCTGTGAATGATGAAATCTCACTTGATAACGGACTTGTGTGGAAAATTAATAGTTATAATAAAACCACCAATGTTCTTGTTCTTAAACTACTTAAGCCTGTGAGTGATACAGATTATATTCTGGATGGTGGAACATATACGCTAAAAAAGCAATAAATTAAGACCCCTCAGTTGAGGGGTTTTTTTATGATACTATTCCAAGCAAATATAGATATTCAATACAATCAGCATCACCAAGACCCTTATAAAAATATGTTCTTGGGTCGGCAGAATTCGTAGGTATTCCACCATCTTTACCACCATTCAATGGACAGGGTGTTCCCCAATTAAATGTAGGATTTGTTGGAACGTTAATTCCATTACGATATTTGTTAATTGTTAGTGCTTTTGGTAGAGTAGTATCGTTATCTTTAAATCCCTTTTTATTCGTTCCTTTCATTATTTGTATGTCCGCTAATGGCACTTCAATAATATCTGTCCAATGTAAATCTGAACGTGCAAAATTCTTCGTGTTAAAATCGCCACCAGCAATTTCTTGTGTGTTATCATACACATAATAGTTGTTCAATCCACCATCGTCTTTTCTTTGTCTGGTGAAATTGGTAAATGTCCTGATACGTGAAATATATGAATATCTATTAGTTAAAAAAGGTGCGTGTGGTAGATATAATGATAGTTACACCCATTGAGCACCAAGTGATTTATTGGATGCTGTATTTTAGAAGGACAGTGCAACCAAGCTTTCCAAATCCGAGAGACTCCAAATCCAATATCCTGAAGTACTGTCCATGTTGTATTCTAAGCTGTATGTTTTTTTACTCTGCAACTCCTGCACATATAAGACAATAATTGTATCGTAAGCATCGAAATTCAATAACCTGATGGCAGTAATTTCATTGCCAGATAATTTACTCTCGGTTTTAAGGTAGGGCATATTCAGTTTCAACTTTTTTTTCTGCGTCAAAATGAATGGCAGGTCAAGCATAATTTCTGATGAAGAAATGAATTCCAATATCTTCTTCCCATTACTGTTATAAAACGGTTGTGGAAGGTCTGGCTTGTCTTTCAAGGGGTCACTGACTGTTCTGGATTGGTCTTGCTCACTAACGTTAGGTTTTGTAACCACGGGTGATTCAGGCTTGCATCTACAAGTCATTATCTCAGCCAGTTTGGTAATAAATGGCATTGACACGAATGAAAAAAGACAATCTTCAGTTGTCAAATCTTGTGCATGAAGCTCCCATTTATCCTTTTTGTAGTTCCATAATTTCAAATAAAGGACATCGCCCTCTTGCCACAGTTCCAGTAATTTTGCAGGGTAAATTGACGGGTCTACAGTGTCAGGATATATTATAAGCATTGGTTCTCCAATTTTTACGGTTTTCATTGGAGCTAACAGACATTGGTGCTGAATCGCATATGTATCAGATGCTAATTGAATTAATTTTAATCCTACTGTATTTCTGGCGTTAGTTCCCATTCTTATCTTCAATTAATTCAAGTAACTCATTATCATTTATTTTGCTTTTCATGCATTCATCAAACACCATGTTCTTCACATCCTTATAGCGAATGAATATGCAGCTTGGGTGTTGATTATTAACGTCAAGTGAATATTGGACTGCCTTATTTGTTGAGACTTCAGTTAAAGAAAGTATGATTCTTCCATTCTGGTAATCAGTGGAGTTTATGCGATATAATCCAAACCCACTTGGTGACACTGCGAGATAGTCTTCACCGAAATCCGGAATACCAGTGGAATTTTCATGTCTTAGGAAAACTTTAAGATGTTGATAAACGTCTGGATGTTTTTCCATTTCGCTTACCATCTCATCAATACTGTTTGGATATTTTCTTTCCATAAGAATTTCAATATTTAGTGCAAAAGAGCAACCACCACCGTAA
>Ga0302244_1001157_pt1 | contig 17472 bp, 29 predicted proteins | sample AAG_UR_Phe_MG_FD_193513 | JGI IMG/M metagenome (GOLD analysis project Ga0302244, IMG submission 193513) | Enriched activated sludge microbial communities from anaerobic digester in WTTP, New Holstein, Wisconsin, United States - AAG_UR_Phe | ecosystem: Engineered > Bioreactor > Anaerobic >... | reverse complement strand
TTTCCCTGTTCGCAGAAATAGAGCGCGACCTGATATCCCAGAGGACTAAAGCCGCGCTTGCCGCTGTGAGGGCAGGGGGGAAGAAACTCGGCAAGCCGAAAGGAACCATAGGCAAAAGTAAACTCGATCCTTATCGGGATTTCATAGAGGGAGAAAGGGTATATAAAGCACCAATATCATTAATTGCCAGGAAGCTTGCCACAATGATTGGAAGTTGCACACGGCAGAACCTTGCTAAATATATGAAACGCAGAAATATAAAATAGGAGGTGTACATGAACACTGCATATGACGAGGCTTATGAGGCACGCATTGAACAAAGAAGGGCAGAGGACACAGCAGAGTACGATCAGGCAACGGATGCATACGTTCAGGCGGTTGAATGCTATGAGAATACTCTTGGCAAACCAACGTGGGTAGAAATGGACAGCAGACGTTATGGTGTCGGCAACGCAGTCCAGGTTATGCTAATAGAGCATACGAAAAACCCAGACTACTATGTAGCATATTATCTTACACCTGCAGGGTATATCTGCATACACAGACATATCACGCTCGACATGTGGGAAAATATGTGTTCTGAAAAACCGGCGCCTGATTGGTTCATCAAAGACGCTGAGCACATAAGGCTGCAAACCCTTGAAGCAGAAGAAAGGCGAAGAGTTGACGAAGAAAAGGCACGTATTGAATGGGAAAAAAGGGTACGGGAAGGGCTGCTCAATATGCTCGCAAGAGGTGTAACTTGGGGCGAAATCGAAAAGAATGTGCGGGCTAAAACAAACAAAACCTTCTGCCCTAAAGAGCTCACCGACGAAAACGGGAGGCCAACGGTATATTTAACGCTTGGTGAAGCAATGCAGATCGTAGGCAATTGACATCCTCACCGTACTGAACATCGCGGTGGCCAGTTGCAATAATTATGACTTAGTTGCAATAATTATGAATCTGTATGAGAAAAGTTATTAGTACAATGTACGAAGGAGCAAACGCCATGCTGATCGGATATTATAAGTGCTACTCCCTTTCTGAAAGAAACAAAAAATATCCAATTCATGTCCTATACAACATTAACGCGTGGGAAGAAAGTACGCTTCGACAAAGGGGACTGTTGGGAAACAGATTTGCCGTAAGGGAAGCAACACCCAACGAAATTGAGGTTGTCAAGGGCAACAAAAGAGCAGTTTCATACCGCTACGAAACACTTGAAGGCCTGGTATCCGACGAACTATGCAGTGGTTCGTCACAAAAATTTATCGAAACACTCGTCACTGCTTTTAAAGAAAAAGGAGGTTTTTGTGAATCAAGAAGATAATATTATCACCATTGTGAATGATGGGCAAAACATCGAACAAACAAACTATTTCGAGTCTCCTGCCGCAAAAGCAGGGTATGTGTTTCTTTCGATCAACGCCGGGGCATTCCGTTTGCTTGTTCCGGATAGCATCGCCCAGGCACTTGTTGAAGAAATAGCAACCGCAAACGAGGTTATCATATCGAGGGGGGCGTGGGACTCACAAGGAAACATGGACGCATTTGAAATCATGTTTGAGGACAACAGCGACAGCCCCTATGCTCTGCACATATCAGCAAATCAGGCACATACGTTACCACTTACCTCAGATGCTAATAAAAAATGGGTATTTACAATGTGGAACAGCAAAGGGAAAATAGCGGAATTTCCTTGTTGGTACAGAATAGTTACGAAGCTGCCATGTCTTGCAAAATACCAACACGAAAAAAACACCATATAGCAAAACAGGAGGAAAAGCATGAGGGATCCAAAAACCGAAAAAAACGCTGTCATAATGGAACGAATAGAAATTATATACGGCGACCTGTATGATATTCCATCTCGCTACATAAACAACGAAACCCTGACAATCCTCAGGGCAGGCGCACCCGAAACTGAACCCATTGTTCTTGCCGTATGGGATTGCGACGACGAGGAAAAGGAAGTTCTTGCTTATAGGGTAGCAAAAGAAGTATGCGAAGGCCTCAATTACAGATTGAGCCCTCGAAAAATCACAAGCAACTGCTACATACTTGAAGAAGTGATGTAGGTATCATATTCGAGAGTAATATACTAATAAAGCTTGCTTTGACTGGAGGATTTTATATGCAAGAAACAGATAAGTGGTTTTCGAAAGAAAAAGGATACGGTTTCGTAACTGGCACTGACAGCAAAGATAGTGACACGATTACATTTGAAGAATTAATTGAAAAAAGTCCAAGGGCAATCAATATCAAGTCAATCACCGGCAAACTGTTAAAACCCGTGAGACGAACCGCTCACTATTTCCTTGGGCGGTACATAGATCGCGCCGTTGAGTATACTCTCTTTCGCTTATGGCTATTTTTTCATGAATCGCCCTACGACAAAGTTGGGGAAGCCTATAGAAACGGGGGCAGATACTATAACAATTTTTTGTCAGTTTGCTTCAAGAACGGACTGCTCCCTGCTATCCTTGAAATGCAGCAAATTGGCAGCCATGAGGCAATAGGATTTATTATTGACCCGATGGGAGATAGTTTTTTTGCATTCGATACATTGCAGGATGCAGAATCATGGTCCGCAGAGGGGGAATTTCCCAATGACCGTGCCATAATCCCACTATACGGTATAGTAGCTAATAACCTCATAGATTTGTTCTGTGATGATGGTTGTTCCGGACAAATCCCTAATTAAAGAAAACAAAAGGCAGAACAATGCAAAAAACACTATACAGAATTAAGATAGACTGCGACATTATGGCAACAACACCGGAGGCCGCATTGGTAAAGCTGGGAGAGATCCTGAAAGAAGGTAGCCTCCGTAAAGACGCAAAACGCATTCACGAGCAATCGATTGTCCCCTACGATATGATCAAATGCTACATCTGCGGAAAATCAAGACCGAAACACGAATTAACGATTGTGGGCGCTGATACCGGAAGATGCCCAACACACACGCAGGCAACGATCATTAAAAAGATGAAAGAATTGAAAAAGGCCAAAACAGTAAAAACAAAAAAGTAATATTGTCATGTGTACAACGTCAAAATACCAGAGGGAAAAGAAAGAAGCAACGTCGTAACAAAAGACCTAATATCTCACTGGCTCCGCTATATAGACATAGAACAGCTCAACAACATAAAAATTGAAGAACGCGAAATAAGGAATAAAAAGGTTGTCCCCATAAGCACGCGCAACCTGAGCGGGAACACTATTACATTTTTAGACAGAAACATAGAGGCAATCAAAGCATACATTGATAGCCACTGCTCTAATTCCGGTCAAGACAAAAACGGTAGCTACATCATCAGAGACACTATATATCTTATGTATCCGCTTATAAAAAACGTAAAAAAACGCATTATTACCTATTACCCGCTCCTTGTTATAAATATACCATCCACTTACCTTGAAAACATATTAAACGGCAAGGTGGATTTTTTTGAATTTGACGAATATAAAACGGAGATAACAATATCACAGCGGTTATTGCAGGAATATTTTCTCTATGAAGATGAAGAATTGGCGTTTACCGAATTCAACTCCGGCTACTTTGATATGGTAAGATCGCTAACGGGCAGAAGGCCGATAGATTACAAGCAGAGCTTTTATATTATTTACAATTTCTTCAGAAGCCGAATGGAAAAACTCAACATTAAAGACATATCATTTTACAGCAACGAAATGTATATAGGCAACGTAACGATTGGTGAAATGTCCAGAAACATTTACAACGAACTGAAAAATATCCAGAAATACAACCTGTTTAAGAACAACATATCTTCTGAATATCTTTACCATATAGCACATCCCGATTCAAAACCGGTAGTACCACCCAATTCTATATACCATGGGTGCTTTGAATCATACCCGCTTTCCGCAGGACAGGAAGAAGTGATGAATAGGATACAACATGAACATATAGTAGCCGTTCAGGGACCGCCTGGTACGGGGAAAACCACGCTCTTACTTTCCATTATAGCGCAAAGCATTGTAAAAAGAGCTGCCGAGCTTATATACAACAACAATGACTACAACAATCTTATGGTTATCACAAGTCAAAACAATCAGGCGATTCAAGAGGTTATTGGCCGTTTCAAAGAAAAGAACAGCATAAAACACAGCATAATAAAATGGTTATACCTTGAAGGGGGTCGTCAAACAGAAATGTTGCAAAAATTTCTGCCTAAAATAGATGAGGCAATAAACTATCTAAGTACCGTAAACACCAATTACACATTTATACCCCATATGCTTGTTACAGAGTTTTGTACCTATTATGAGATGGCTGACAAAACAAGAAAGCAGTACGAAAAGAACGAGAACCTTATAAATAGCAGCAAGGAACCCTGGATACCAAAGAACATAGATATCAATACCGTATTAAACGAAGCCAAAATACTTGCTCAACGTATGTTATCCGTTGCTGCCCCCGATATAAACAGCATCATTGAGTTATCAATAGACACAATGAAAACAATAGAAAAATTGGAACAGCCGACGGTATTTGAAATAATCTGCTCATTTGTCATCAATATTGAAAAGAGAAAAATAAAGCGTTTTACCGCCAAACACAGAAATGTTTTATCGAAAATTGCCGGTGAATTTGAACCCGTATCACGTAAAGATGTTGTGATATTATGGTATGCGTTACAGTCCTTTATCGAGGATCACAAGAAAGAGTTTTACAAAAATTACAGACGCGAATTTTGTAACGTTAACTCAAAACTCTTCGATCTCGCAATAGATATACTTTGGTATGATATTTTAAGACGTAAAAAAACCGTGATAAATTCACTGAGGGCATACAGACAAGTTCTTTCCAGAGACACAACTTCTGATGTATTTAAAATATTCGGGGAAAATATTCACGAGCACCTTACAAATATCTCTCTCATATTTCCCGTAATAACAACCACACTTCATTCAGCCAAAAACATAATGCCACACATAAAAAACAATATCGTACACACCTGTATTATAGACGAGGCAGCCATGATCCCGCTACACCTCGCTTTTCCCCTTGTTTGCAGAAGTGCTAACCTTGTGGTTGTAGGTGATCCAAAACAAATACCACCCGTGATACCGCTAACAAAACAACAGGAGAGAGATTATTATAAGATATGGGAAAAAAACGGTTATGCTCTGAACTATTATGAATTGTGGTCACCAACACGTGCAACCGTGTACCACAGAGCAGCCTTATGCAATAAAAGCGACTCTGACTGTATCGGCTACGCTTCGTTTCTCAATGAACATAGAAGATGCGCCCCAGAAATAGTTGCCTTATTCTCCGCCATTGCAAAATACAACGGATTGTCTGTCGAAACCACATTGGCCGGTAAAAAATACGACATCATTAAAAACATATATAACGGCAAAAAAATAGTAATGTACCACGTTGACGGAAAGCGTGAAGGTAATATAAATCAGCAGGAAATAGACAAAATATTCAAAACGATAATATTTTTAAAAGAAAAAGGCATTAAACCCGAAATCGATCTTGGCATAGTAACACCCTACAGGTCACAAGCCTATAAAATGAAAAATGATTTATCGCAGTTTGTTCCAGCTCAACACATTGGTACTGTGCATACATTTCAGGGTGGGGAGTTTTCTATAATAATAATGTCTACGGTCCTGTGCGACACCGAACAGCCAACAGCATTCATTAACAGTGCGCCCAATATATTAAATGTAGCAATATCACGAGCAAAATATCTCTTAATAATTGTGTGTAACACCGAGATATTGGCAACAGCAGGAGGTCATTTAACAACGATATATGAGCATGCTGTCCGAAGTGGTCTTTTGCTCAAAAAATAACATATTACTAAGGTATCATGGCTATATGTCATATTCTGTAATGCATAACGCTATTAACATATTATTGTTGATCGCGGCCACAGTGCTTCTCGCCGTGGGCGTTATCGATACGTTGAACAAACTAAATGCCCGCCTGCTTTTCAGGTTGGTAGGAAATTATGTCACGTTTATAATAATCGGGATAGGCACGATGTTTCACGAACTGTCCCATGCCCTGTTCTGCCTTGTCTTTCACCACAAAATCATCGAAGTTAACCTGCTGTCATATGACTCACATTCAAAATCGCTCGGGTATGTCAACCATCAATGGGATAAAACAAACTTTTACCAGTCCGCAGGAAACTTTTTCATCGGCCTGGCGCCTTTATTCTCAGGCCTCGCTGTTTATTTTCTTGGCAATGAACTGTTCGGCAGCCTCGGCGTAGCCGTTTCAAACACGGATTATTCTGCCGGCCTGAACACATCTACGGATAGCTACTGGCATATGATTTCATCAATACTCTATGCTGTTTATCAAGGAATGATACAGCTATTTGCCCTGGACAATTTCAAAAACATCTGGTTCTATCCTTACGTACTTTTCTCAATAACCATAGCATACGCAGTTGCGCCGTCGTTTTCCGATTTAAGAAGCGCATTGCCCGGCAGTATTGCCCTTGCAGTTCTGGTCGTGCTTGCCAATATAATAATGTATGCCTTTAATATGGACGCAGCGTTTTTGCACAGCCTTATATGGTCATATACTCTTATAGCGTTGAATGCAATGGGTATGCTGATATCGTGCAGCACAGGCCTCATAGTTATACTTGCTATTATCTGCATCATAAATAAATATATGAGCAACAAGAACAAACAGGAGGGGGTAAACCAGTCAACTACCTGATTGCGAAGAAATAGTGCTCTGCACATTTTAAACGTGTGTAATGCATATGTGTGAATAATTGGAGTTGATAATACATTGCCCGGAGGTTCGACCTTCCGGGCAATTTTCATTTAAAGTAATACTAACATAGAAAGTAATTTCTTTAGGGCGTCCTGCCCGAACCACACCCTCATTCCGAGGGAAATCTCATAAATAAATAACAAGTGTTGAAGGAGATCTATGAAAAAATGTGGGTTATGCGAATACCTGTGCGGAGACTTATGTAAAGATACGGGAATGCCCGCAATGTCCGTTGAATATTGCGGCATAAGGGAAGAAATGGCAAAGCCAAGAGTAGCAGTTACGCTTGCCATGGGTTATTTCCCGACAAAGAACGAGGAGGCTGCAGAAGTTTTCTTAAAAGAACTAATTGATCTCGCAGACAAGTATTGCGGAGAAAACTACTGTTTCGGGTTCGAGGAAATCGGCCCGTAACAAAAAGGAGGGGTGTATGGCAAAAGACAAGTGGGTCCAGAAGTTCATAATTCCCGGCTCCAACGGTGCTGAATGGACGGTGGGCATAGATGCCGAAGGCGGCTTTGGTTGTTCGTGTCCTGTCTGGAAATTTAAAAGACAGGAGTGCAAGCACATAAGAGAGGTAAAAGACAATATTGATATTCTTGTCTCCAACCTTCCAGGCGAAGCAAATAAACCCAATGTCGTGCTTGCAAAGGTTTACAAACCGGAATTGCGGAATGGCGAACTTTATATTCCATTAGTTCCGTTCGGGGATGTAGATATGTCTGCCACAATCGTCTATCACATGATGAAATGCGGCTATACAATGAGAGAAATCAGAAAAATTAGGGGCTGCTGCTGTCCTGAGTCATGGACAGCAAAAGCGGTATTGGAACACATCAAGGTACACGGTGAGGCACAATATCCGCTCGACTACTACAAGACCTATCGGAACGAAGGAGCAGAATTATGAATAAAAATGTTCCTTTATCCCAGAAAAAAAAGACACCTGTATTTCTGCTCTACACATGTGATGATTGGAAATCCCACATAAGCCTAACATTGCGCGGGGTTTTCAAAACACTCAACCAGGCAGAGAAGGCAAAGATAATATTAGAGCAAAACGATATTATCGATAACGCCGACAGAAATACGCACATTGTAGAAACCCACTTAGGTGAGTTTTACAGCGATGGTACGTATATCATCTAAAAAAACCAAAAAAACAAATCCAAACAATCAAACCAGGAGGAACCATGTTAATTGATTTCGTAAAAATGGCGCAGATTATTCCTGAAGAAGGAAGCGCGTCGATATTGATCAAAAACACAGGCAAAGAAATTATTGTTACTTATTTGCCGCATTACAGCAAAGAATCAGAGGCTATAAGACCGCTAACCGTCCGGGACACACCGGAAGCGTTGAACGAAGAATTTGAAAACGGCTTAAGCGATCTGGCCAGAGAACAGAAAAAGCTTGTGGAACTGCTCAAGGTAAAAATCAACGTTGCAGCAAAGAAAGCAGTTGTAACAAAGGCTATCGAAAAGAAGACTGCTGAAATTGCAAAAGCGAACGGCGACAAACCCACGGAAATAAAAACAGATAAGTCCGAAGCGAAGAGCAAACCTGCTGCGCCGTCGGCGCCTCTTCTTGACCTGTTCTCTGCTCCCTCAAAGAGTGAAACAACCGCAACAACAGATGGAACGGATGAGGGAGAGGGCGAAGAATACAGCGAAGATTGTTGTAAATGCGCTTAAAAACAATCGATAAAAATTAGGAGGTAGAAGAATGAAAATATTACCAAGGGTATTCAAATACAACAATATAGTGCTTGACGATCCCGACCCGCAGATGTCACCCGAGGATGTGAAAAACTTTTACGCCAACTTGTATCCGGAACTGATTCAAGCGGTTATAGAAGGTCCGGAACTGGGCGAGAACCTTGAATATAAGTTTCAGAGGAGCTACGGCACAAAGGGAACGGTTACCACGGTAAATGATTTGCTTGCAGCAAGATGCTCCGTGGCAGACAATGAATATGAACAGAAAATGAATTTTGAGTACAACAGCATGTTTGGTGCGGCAATCTGTGATAACTACAATAATCAGTGCAGAGAGCGGGTTGTACCGCTACCATCAGAAGCATTGTCACCCATCATATGAAGTTGTTAAGATGGGACACAAACACATTGCCGGCAATCGGCGATATTGTCCTATCTAACAGTATAGAAAACATGGATTTAGTCCTCGCTGAAATGACAAGGTTATATCTTGCGTTTGGCGGGGACAAATCCGTTTCTTGGGATACGGACAATAAAATTGACATAATCAGAGACTTGGAAACAAAAATCACGGCATTGTTGCCGGAAATAAAAAATGTATCAAGTAATGTGTATGTTGACCTCATACATTGCTACAGCTCGAACTATCAAACCCATTATTATAACAACCTTGAAGATTACATAAAAAATTACGGACTGATAGGGGAGGTAGGTATCAATCAAGTATACACATGCAACATCGATTTTTTAGAAGATATCAAAGAAAAAAACAAAAGGTTGTACCGCCTCATACAGCGCTTGATAATGGAATTTGCATATAATTCCATTATCTGTCCAATAACAGCGGTAGACTACTTTGAGTATATTAAAGATTATCTGGAAGAAATGGTAGAAGATGATCCTGGCATTAAAGATGATATAGAAGAAATGAAAAATGAGTGTGATCAATTTGACTCATTATTGCCGCAACCGAAGATCAAACGAAGCGTGATCAGGCTGCAGAGATTAAAAAAGATTTATAGCTCTTTGCGGGAACAGCTTCACCCTGAACTTACGGCATGGCTTGATTGCACATTTGAGTACCTGTGGCTGTCTCGCGACGAAAAAACCCAGCATGAATTCGCTGATGCTATGAACTTCATTTACAACAACAACAATAGCATGGAACAAGAGGACAACATCGCCGATATATCGTCAATAGTGCTCATGACGGTTAATTACGGTTCTATGTTGGACAACCAGTATGCTAATGACTGGGATGACCACTTTAACAATGGTGTTGTTCTTCCGTATCTGCGGGTGAATATAAAAGGAAAAGAGCAGATGGAAAAGTTCAACAGGCTCGTCAATGTTATAAGCCTGTTTTATGCTGTAATAGAACATCTGCCACAGAAAGGAGACGTTTATGAGAAACATATGTAGCATCAAACCAGTCTTTGAACCGATAAATGCGCTCGTTGTATATAAAAACAAAGAGCCAGATTATGAATCGCAGCTGTGCAGGTATTTTGTGATGAACCACGAGATACTTACCGATGGTAAAATCGGTGCGGGGCGACCCTTAACCGAAAGGTTCATTAATAATATCATGAAAAACAGGGATGAAAAATGCAGATACGTTGACGAAAGGGTGGTAATGATATCAACCGCAGTCACGGTTTGGTGGAAGCCATTATCCGTAGAGTATCTATATTTCTCGCCAAGTACAGGTATAAAATCGGGGCGGTATCCATTGCCCCCAATGTTATTTGCCCTCAAAGAAACCAACGGGCACTTCACGCTGTTCAATTTCGCGTTAAGTGAAAGCAAAAGGCCTGCGCCCAAAACACCGGTGTACCACTCGCCGCTGCTGAATGTGCATGCAGATGGGCGTTGCTGTATGGGAAATGTTGGTGTGCCAACATCATACGACATATCAGCGTGGGAAAAAGTATATTTCGGGAGTACATGCACTCCTGATTTGCTCCCAACGGTAAATGATAATCCAAAAGTCTTATGGAACAATCTGTTAGATAAAACAGAATTTCCGGTGTCAAAACTTGTGCATTACGGCAAGCTTGACGAAATCAAATTTTACAATTAGGAGGAACAATGAACAGGCTCGATCAGATAATAGCTGAGCGTATGCCTACTGTCATGGTACCTGCATACGAAGACCTATCAGCAATCAAGGAAGACGAAGCAAGATTTTTGATGGCAAGGAGCGGTCTGTATATAGAAACAAGAACAAGATGGGGGCGTTTGGTGAAACATCTATGGCATTCACCCCGCCAGCTCCCATACGGGAATATAGAGGAGTTTGATACATTTAAGGATGTTCTCTCAAATGCGACTGTGCAAAGCATCATTAAGCATGATGTAGTGTGTTCAGCCGCCGAATATGCCCGTAACAATAAAGAATGGGGCGGATTCATAGCCCTGACAAAAAACGGGTTTCAATATATACCCGTGGAGTTTGACTCCACTGCGGTAAAAATAAACTATAAAATGCCGGTTTTACCGGAAGGGGCGGTAATCGCTGTGGATATACACAGCCATGGCAGAATTGCCCCGTTTTTTTCCGAAACCGACAATAAGGACGATAAAGGCGGCGTAAAAATATCCGTTGTCCTTGGCAACTACAGAAATGAAAACAAAATGGACGTTTTTGATATTGCAGTTAGATACTGCATTGAAGGATTTCATTTTGATTTGGACGGTAAACATGAAAAAGAACAATAACTACAAAATGAGGCATTATCTGCCTCCAACAATATCAGGTACATGCGTTAAAAACATAATGCTTGTGGGGGCAGGCGGTACAGGCAGTCAAATATTGACCGATCTTGCACGCATGAATCATGCTCTTATAGCATTGGGTTACAGTGGGTTACATGTAGTAACCACAGACCCAGACCGCGTATCAGAAACGAATGTCGGACGGCAGCTTTATTCGATGTCGGATGTCGGAATGTACAAAGCCGTGGTATTAACCACACGACTTAATGCATTTTTTGGAACTGCATGGAAGGCATTTCCGGCAGTTCTGACAAAAAGCGCGGGAATCCAAAAAAACGAATTCGATATAATAATAACTGCTGTTGATAATGTAAGAGCAAGGAAGGCGGCCCACAGGGTTGCCGAAACAGCTAACATTCCCTACTGGCTGGATACAGGTAACATGGCAAAAACGGGAAACGTTATCTTTGGCAATGCGGGAGGCTTTTTTTCGAAGCAACCAACCAAAAAAGGTTGCATAGAAAGACTCCCAAACGCAATAGACCTCTATGGCGACGTGCTGTTAAGCGCCGCAAACGAGGCGATTCAACCGCCGAGTTGCTCGATGGAGGCGTCGCTGACAAAACAGGACTTATTTATTAATAAAGCAGTTTCAACATTTGCCATGCAAATTCTGTGGAACTGCTTCAGAAAGGGGTACATCGAACACCACGGGGCGTTTATTAATCTTGATACGATGAATGTCCGCGCCCTGGACGTAAACCCCGAGACGTGGAAAAACATGGGATGGATACAGAAAAAGCCGTCCCGCCGCAAATATGCGAGGTAATAAAATGATTATAAAAACAAATAACAAGATAAGAGAAATCAGTGGAACGAAAGGGGAGATATCCCACCCCGAGAAGGTCGCGGCAATATTTTCAACGATTTTGAACGCCGAATCCGAAGTGGATCGCGACAAGGAACATTTTTGGGCGCTTGGCCTGAACACGAGGAACAATATTAAGTATATTGACCTCGTTTCTCTCGGGACGTTGTTTGCATCCCTTGTACATCCAAGAGAATTGTATCGGTTAGCCGTAAAGGAAGCGGTGGCAAGCATCATAGCAATACATAACCATCCTTCCGGCGATCCCGAACCATCTGAAGAAGATAAGAGCATTACAAAGAGGATAGTTGAAGCTGGCAAAATTCTCGGCATTCAACTGTTGGATCACGTTATTGTGACAACAAATTCTAATAATTTTATATCCTTTAAACAAAAAGGATATATAACTAAAAGACATGAGAGGTATCTATGAGCTACTGCATAATCAAAAGCATTCAGATCCGCGACAACAACAAAGTATTCATAAACGTTGCCTCGAACAATGTTCGTCCCCATCGCTATGATTGGTGGGAATGCGATTCGTTGTCAAAGATATTACAGGAGGAAGGGCAGGAGGCCCTCGATGTTGCGATCCTCGCCGAATATGAATCCGGAAATTTTCAGGGACCGAAGAACAAATACACTCGGGCAAGGGATGTGTTGTACCACATGCCTGAGTACAAGAGTTTTAACTGGCGGGCGCCATGGGGCGAGGAATACGACCGGGTGTGCGGACAACGACAGAGCAACCGGACCAGATATGAGGAGCTTCTCAGGAAAGCCCTCAAAACGCAACTACCGCAGGACAAATTTGTCCTGCGAAAAAAAATCCCTCTTGGTACAGCATATTTGAGAAAGCTCACCAGGCGGTGTGCCTTCTGGACGCAGAACATCGCGGAAGCAAAGATATTCCGGTATGCCGAGGATGCCGAAGGTATCAAGGAATATTTCAAGAATGCGGAAAACTGGGAGGCGGTAAAATTAGAAACGAAGGTAGACAAAAGGAGGGCTGTAAATGGCTAACGGATTGGACAGTAAAGGATTAAGAAGACTCGCTGATAAACTCGAATCGCTCCAGAAAGATAACAAAGCAGCAATGGCGGCGGTGTTAGCTGACGAAGGTGATACAGTCATCGTAGAGCTACTGCTTGCTGAGAAAAAGCGGGAGTTTTTAAGAATAACAAAAAAAAGTTTAGAAATAATGACGAGACTTTCTCTGTAAAAGAGAGAAGGAGGAAAATGAGTACAAACAGCACCCCGGCGATGGGTTTGTTCATTGACAAAAAGCTTGCGCTAATAATAAGTGCAGACAATATCTTGCCAGAAGATCTCGCAGCGGCGATGAAATATGTTGCTGACGAAGAAGGCGTCAACGTATCGGAAGTTAAGGTTCAGGATATTGAAGAAAAGAAAGACCGTGTATTTTTTGAAAACAACTAACATGAGGTGGACATGACAAATAGCAACTCAGGGGTACTTTATAACCGTACCCGCAAAATGGAACTCGTAGCCGCAAAGAAAGTATCTTGCGGCTATTGCCCGTTCCACAGAAACGAGAACAGAAAACACAAACCGATCCGTAGCGACCGCTACAAGGACATCGACAGATTCACACTGAGAAAAATCGTGTTCAGCACAACAGAAACCGACGAGGTTGGAAATTGCTGAAAGGAGTTGATAAATGGAATGGATAAAAAAATATAACGTTCCCGGTTCAAACAGTGCCGTTTGGACCGTTGGAATTGATAAAGACGGCAACTACGGTTGTTCCTGCCCTGTCTGGAAGTTTAAAAGGCAGGAGTGCAAGCACATTAAATCTGTAAAAGATAATGTGTTCCTTGCCGAAGAGAACAAGTCCGCAGAGCCATTCAGAACAGCGCAACCGGGCAATGTTGGCGAGGTTACGATAAAAGACAACATTGTACTTTACCCGCTTGTGCCGCTCGGATGGCCGTATACGGCTCATCTAATATGCACAATCATTTATGACATGGCCAGGGCGAATGTAGATCCCTTTGTAATAATGGACTACAAAAGACGCATGTTAGAGGGCGACGTCAGCATTAAAAGAATACGAGAGTTTGTCGAAACAAACGGCAGACTCGTGTATACAAAGTGCGAAAAGGGGCGCGGATGGGTAAATCCCGTTGCCGTTCCTCACGACATGAAATTAAGGAGGGCAAAACAGTGAAAAAATCTAAAGCATGGTTTGCCTTGTTTCCTCTCGATGCATATGCGCTGGGGCCGTTCAGGTTCGAAAAGGAAATGACCGAAAGTGAATTCAGAGAATACCTGCGAGATTGGGAAGGCGTGAAACGTCTCCCAAAAAAAGTGCAGATATGGCCAACAAAATAAATATGTAAAATTTGTATTTTTTGAACCATTAAAAATACATGCATCATGTTTTCAAAAATTGCAAATTAAGAAAAATTTACACTGCTGCAATGAATTAAAAAAACTTGCAGGCATAAACATGAAGTATCAGATGGGATAAATAACAACTAAGAAGGTGAAACATGGTAAACAAATATTTTCCGATTCTTTTAACAGGCATAGCAATCACCGGGGTAATAACCAACATTTACAAACTGCCAATATGCTTCTATCTGTGGACACTTTCAAACGCTTCGTGGGCGGCCATGAATTATTCATCGTACCGCAAGCACCGGGAAAGCAAGTTCTTATGGCAGGGCATACTGTTCACAATTTACTTTTGTCTCGCTATCTGGGGCATCTTATCATGGAAGTGACATTCAAGAGGAGGGTAGTAAATGAAAACAACAAAAAAGAACAAAAAAGGAAATACAAGCGTAATCCGTGAATACGTGGAGAAAAAGTACGGCATCAATGCCGCAAAGTTAAGTGATGAGGATGTGGTAAAGTTGGCCACGTTCTTCATTGAGGCGGTAATGCTTCCGAACTTGCCCATAATCGCAAAAGTAGACAAAGAAAAACTCGGATTGTAAAAATCATAATATAAAGGGGTCGGCATTGCCGGCCTCTTTTTTTGTCCAAATTTCACCAGTAGCAAATGTGGAAAACTCAACCCTAATATAGTCTTTTGAAATGCAGAATATAGTCTTTTGAAATGCAGAATATAGTCTTTTGAAATGCAGAATATAGTCTTTTGAAATGCAGAACGCACCGCAACGAATTAATATAATTAAGGAATATTGGCGGTAAAATAACGTTAAAGAGTCTTAAATATAACGTTTAAATAGATTTGGGGGCAACGGTATATAAAAACTGCAAAAGAAAAAAAAGTAATATCCATTTGTCTGCAAAAACAAAACATTAATTTGGAGAAAGAAATATGGCTATTTCCGTTGCCACAAGCAGGTACGATTTCAATCTTGTCGAGTTCCCAATATTCGTATTTGCTAAAAAAGGAGAGGGTAGACACACAACAGAGATTATTTACAAGGATACCATATCAGGAAAACACGGTGAACCAATCGAAAGAACATGGACAGTGTTTCCTGATCCGAAATATGGATTTGGTACAGAAACAACGCTTTCAACGCTTTACAACCTATTTCAGATTTGGAATTCTTCGGGTTTTGCAGACAAAAAAATATACTTTGGCACACTGTACAACCTCATAAAAATGAGAGGCATCGAGCAGATAGGTAAAGAAGACTACCAAAGAGTTCTGCGTGATCTTTACTGCCTGCAGGGTATTAACATCGACACCAAAAACGCTTTTTGGGACAATGAAAAAAAAGCCTATGTTGACATGAGGCTTCATCTTTTTAACTCTCTTTACCTTTACCGCAGTGTAAAAGGTAAGCACAAACATGACAGTCCGCATTCCTATATCGTTGCAAGCGATGAATTCTACGGAAGCGTGCAAAAGAACACATTTATCCTTGATTTTGGAAAAGATTTTTTTCATTCCCTCACGCCAGTTGAACAAAGGCTGGCATTATATCTTAGCAAGATATTTCGTTCCCAGACAATTCACCGGAAATCAATAACAGAGTTTGCAAGGCAAATACCGCTTTACCAGAAGGAAGTAAGAAATATAAAGCAAACACTAAAGAAAACCGTAGAAAGCTTGATTGCAAAAAATTTCAAACCGCTTTGCAGCTACTACTTTGAAAAAAGCAACCGAGGTGGCACAGAATATATTGTTTTAATAAGCAGGCCTCATATAGTTCCCAAGGTTAATGAAAATACAAGTACTGTCAAGAGTAACGAATTAGCATTAAATCTATTGGTATCCGATATTATTGATGTTTGTGGGGACGAATATAGCAGAGGCTACTATACTAAGGTGGTACGCAGTTTAGATGAACAAACCATCAGGAAAGCATTGTCTGAGGTCAAAGAAATCAGGGATACTGGCAGAATATTGAAAAATAAAGGCGCCCTTTTCACCAGCATAATAAAAAAATATGCAGGCCAGCAGGAAACATTGTTGTAAATGCGGTAAAGAAAAAAAGTAATATATTGATGTAGCAACAGTAATTTCTTCTTATTAATAAATCACATTAAAAATAAGAAAGGAGAGAATTGCCATGATGCTAAAACTGCATTTATTCAACGGAAAAAATATATGGGTAGATCAGACTAAAGCAAAAATACTACAAAATGCGGGGAAAGTGTGTTGCATACTGCAAGAATATGAGGATAACATGCTGTTGTTTCAAATCAAAAAGCAACCGTCCATAAAACAACCGCTAAAATGGGCTTTAGACGAATATTAAAAACAATGGGCGATGAAAACTATTAATAGGTATAAATTATTCACTACAAGGCAAATACGGTGACAGACGGTACAAAACCAATAAATACAAGGAGGTATACAAGTGGTTTATTCGGATGGAGAGTTGCTGGTGTCAGATTCGTCCCTTGAGGAGCTACATTTGTTTGCATGCGGGATCGGAATGAAAAAAAAGTGGTTCCGGGATAAAATAGTCCCCCATTATGAACTGTTCGGCAGTATGAAAAAAAGGGCGATCAAATTCGGTGCGGTGTTCATCGAAGAAAAAAAAGAACTTGAAAGGCTTGGAAAACGGTTACAGAAAAAATTAAGGAGGTTCTAACGAAAAGGGCAGGGATAATGTTCCTGCCCTTTTTTTAATTCGTCGTGATCGTCCCTTCTGTGCATACGGGGGTAGCTGAATCCTATTATTATTTAGTTTTGGCTTTGGGTTTGGCTTTTACCTTAACCTTACCGGATACCGCTTCCTTCAATGCTGCACCTGCTGTGAACTTGGGAACTCTCCTGGCAGGTATTTTAATTTCTTTGCCTGTCTGTGGGTTTCTTCCCGTTCTTGCCTTTCTTTCGGAAACAGAAAAAGTGCCGAAACCGACTATTGCAGTCCTGTCTCCTGCCTTGAGGGAATCCGCTATGCCACTGATGATTGCCTCAAACGCCTTTGCCGCCGCCGCTTTGGTGACTC
>Ga0302244_1001147_pt1 | contig 17641 bp, 16 predicted proteins | sample AAG_UR_Phe_MG_FD_193513 | JGI IMG/M metagenome (GOLD analysis project Ga0302244, IMG submission 193513) | Enriched activated sludge microbial communities from anaerobic digester in WTTP, New Holstein, Wisconsin, United States - AAG_UR_Phe | ecosystem: Engineered > Bioreactor > Anaerobic >... | reverse complement strand
ATTTTTTGCGATAAGCGAAAAAAAATTTACATTTGCGCCTGCAAAGAGCAGGCCCTATAGTTCAATGGATAGAACGCGGGTTTCCTAAACCTGAAATCCAGGTTCGATTCCTGGTGGGGCTACTAAGCATACTGATTATTAATAACTTACAGAAGTTTGAACATATTTTGAACATTCTGTAAGTTATTTTTTTGTAGGCATACTGTTATCTTAAACACTTACTATTTGGTTTGTAACGGTGTGATGTATCTTTCCCGTCTTTTAAATAACCTCAGTTACACCAATTTCCCTGCAGCCGCTTCAACCTGCTTATATTTACATATTTATTCAAAATTTCGGGAATTTTTTGATGACTGGAATTTTTATAAATTTTTTTTTGGGTCTGGATTTTCGAATTTTTTCTACACTCACTGGGATTGGAAAGTATTTATGGAAAAGAAGGATGCTCATAGTGCACCCCAAGAACCTATCGGGGCGTTGCCCCAGTGTAGGGTGGTAAAGGAGTAGATACCCAGTAGGGTGCATCGGGAATTAAATAACATGATACGACAATAAACATAAACATGAATAACATATACCCTACCGACCTTTCGGAACTTATTGCAGAAATGCAGGAGGGGAAGTTCAAACACCTTCAAATCTTTCTCTCTCGTAACCAATCCAGCCTTGCGTTAGGTCTGGGTCAACAGTATTTGATAGTAACCCATGATAGTTTTGGCGTTTACAGGTTAAGCAGCGTTGATTATAGTAGTGGTAATATACATATCTCATTAACAGATTCAATCACAGGAGAACACTTTGGAATCTGTCTTGACGTCAATAAGGAGCACCCGGATTACATTTTTATTTGGTGGAATGATATTAAAAAGATGATAAACGATGAAAGTACGAGTCGTTCTGCCGTAGAACAAGTTCAGGAACTTGATAATGAATGAACATGTAATAACCCATATGCATAATTGCAGACCTTCTCTAATTATACCAATTAATGTAAATTTTGCAGAATGTAACAGGATAATATACTATTATCCCACCTGATGCATATCTGGTGAATTACCCCAATATTCTGTGTGATTTTGATTGTTGAAAGAATTCGGCATACAATTAAATTATTTGCAAAAAATATTAACTGTCTGCAATAATTTTTGTATATTTGCATCAATGAATAGTTCTTTGAAAAGATGTTCCGTAGTCGAATTACTAAATGGAGTTCACTTAACAGCCTGAAAAGGCAACCCAATTGGGTATTTTAACGGCACAAAACGCTTTCTCCTCTATGTCGCTGGTATAGAACAATATCAACTGATATTAATAGGTTAAAGTTACTAATGCAGTTAATGGTTGCTTCTATTATTTATTCTTGGGAGCAGGGAATATTAAGTGAGTGTAATGAGAGCATTGTTTACACATTTAGTGATAGACAGTTTTGGCGTGGAGCAGGACAATATTGTCCTATTACTTAATACTTGTTATTATGTCACGATTAAAACAAAATCGGAACATTGATAGTTTGATACAAGGTATTGAAACTATCAAAAAGAGCCAGTGCTCTCTTTCGGAAGAAGACGTTAACGTCTTAGATGAAGCATTAGAAATGCTACTGATTCTGAAAAGGAAAAAGGGTAAGACGAATGAACAAATCCTTAGGGAAATTGTGAAAATCGTTCAGTTATTATCTACGTTTTTCAAATAGTTCAGATGCAATTGGTAGGCTATGTAAATCGAGATTCCGAACACTCCTTAATTTTTCACTCTTTTATGTTTTTATTATGAATTTAGGCGTAACAATAAAAAATATTAGGAAACAAAAGGGACAAACTCAAAGTGAGTTTGCCTCAGCCTGTGGTATAAGTCAAACTTATCTTTCTCAGATTGAAAATAACCAGAGAGAGCCAAATCTTTCCACTTTGAAAATAATAAGTAATGAACTGAATGTTCCATTACCAATTTTGTTTTTCTTATCACTGAACATTGATGATATTCAACAAAGCAAAAGAGAAGCCTTTGAAATTATAAGTCCTTCAGTCAAGTCCCTTGTGAATGAATTCTTTGCTGTTTAAAAAAAATGAGTTTAAAAAACTATGCTCGCTTATTGGTTTCAGACCTAATATTGTCAGAGAGGTAATATCTAACATTGATAATTACTATTACGAAAAGGTTGAAAATAAGAAGGATAAAAAATCCGGAGAGGTTAAAAAATACAAAGACGGAACAATAAAGAAAAGAATAATGCATCCATCTGTAGGGGCATTGAAGGCTATTCAGAAATCTATCAAAAAGAACATCCTTGCTCCCATACCACTCCCTCGTGAAATACATGGTGGTGTTAAAAAAAGAAGTAATATAACCAACGCAAAACCACATAAAGGCAATAAGTACATTTTCACAACCGACTTACAAGACTTTTATCCTAATATTAGCAATGAATCTGTTTATGATACATTTTTGAGTTTGGGATTCTCAAACCACCTTTCGCATTCATTGACAAAACTGACAACTTGGAAATATGCACTTCCGCAAGGCACTCCCACAAGTACTCATATTTCCAATTTAGTTTTCCTCAAGGTCGACTATGAACTAATTCAACTGTGTAATGACAACAACATAACTTACACGAGATACGTAGATGATTTAACCTTTTCCTCACCTACTGATTTTAAACACCTACTCAATGAAATCTTGGAAATTATCATTAAACATGACTTCAAGGTGAACTATCGCAAAACCAAGTACAAAGGAAATCAGACGGTAACTGGAATTGACGTTTTCCTAAACAAAATTGATGCGCCAGAACATATAAAAGAAAAATCAAGACTTGAAATCGAGAATGATGCAGCACATAAACCGTATTCCATATATCTGGATAGCATACACAAAGAAAATAAAAGGGCAGCCGTGAATAGATAATACTCTTTTATCCAATTTATTATGGTTAATATCTTAGTTTCACAAGTATTGGTATACTGTCCCCCTACTAATTTTTAGTTCTTTGGCGATACCAATAATACTAATGCCATTATTCCTTAATTTCCTGATTTTACTAATTTTCGATTCATCCAGTGCAGGACGACCACCAATCCGACCTTGCTGACGAGACCGTTCCAAACCAGCCTTTACTCGTTCACTAATTCGAATACGTTCTTGCTTGGCAAGGGTAGAAAGTAAGGCAATAATCACATCTTTGAAGATGCCAGATGAATCAATGTATTGCTCAGTATAACTTTTATAAGCCACCCCGTAATCGTCAAGCATTTGAAGGTACTGAATGGTTTTTCTTGTGCCTTCACGTGTTAATCGGTCAAGAGCAAAGAAGAAAAGTAAATCATATTTTCGCTTTGACGCATCGTGCATCATACGATTGAATTCTGGTCGGTTTGGTGAACCACCACTCATTACGTCAACATATTCTGCATAGATTTCATAATTCATTTTCTGGCAATACTCCCGGAGAATCATTAATTGATTAGCGTTATCACTGGTATCTTTTGATACACGGGAGTATATTCCGACTTTCATATGTGGTTTGTCTGTGTTCATAAAACGGATGTTTTTTGTACAATTAATTCGTATTTATTAATTGATTGATTATGAGGCATATCTTCAGGCTGAATTTAAAAAGGTTTTTTGAACAGTGTTAATTTAAGATGTACGGATAATAGGTGTACTCTAAATAAGAGCCGGATAATACACCTATGTGAGCACTAACTGGAATGCCGTTGATTATTTCAACCAAAACAAAATGGCAAGGTGGCGATTCAAAATCCAAATCTATAAATTCCAGTAAAAACTGTGTCTTAAAAATTTTCATATGACAAATATATGCATAATACATTATGCAGCATAATTTATTATGCATTTTTCTTACATTTGAAGAAAAAGTTATGAATAATAAAAATATTCCGGAACTTCCTGAGGAAATTGGTGAAACAATGAAGCAAATCGGTTTGCGTGTTACAGAAATGCGACAAAAGGTTGATTCGAACTATAAAAAGTTTTCAGAGACCCACAATTTAAATAATATGACCCTTTGGCGAATGCAAAAAGGGAAAGACTACAAAATGAGTTCATTCCTGCAGGTTCTACGAGCAATTGGTTGCTCCCCTGAAGATTTTTTCAAAGGGATTAAGTAGTTGAATTACTCTAATTTATAACTTCCCGAAAATTCCCACCAAATTTTAAAGAGACTCCACACCTGCCGGTGGTACAAATTCATCTAATTTTCGCCTTTTCAAGGGAAAATATGAGAAATCTACCGTTAAAATGCTTTATAGGTTACATTTTTGGATTTCTCCCGGTACAAGAAAACCTATTTTTCTGCCATAATAGAACAATTTATTCATGTATTGGTACACCTGAATTCATATCCGGATGTGACAGTATTTATATGATATGAGTCTACCGCATGTCCACAAAAGAAATACCAGAGTACCAGAAAAACCGCATTGAAGTAATTGGTATGTTCCTGAAAAATTGGCGGTTGAATGAAGGACTGACCCAAAGAGAATTCAGCGAGTTAGCAGGAATTCACTACAATAGCACCCACAACATTGAACATTATAAACTATATAGCGTGCTCACTTTATTAAAGTCCGTAGATGCGACCGGATTGACCCTTGGAGAGTTCTTTGAAGGAATGGAATGAATTCATAAATTACCATTCATCCTGCAAATCCATTTCCATTATTCTTTCAACCAAATTTCGTAATAACTGATTGGTGTTACCCTGTACGAAACTGAAACCACTGCGAAGGTTAATTATATCATCAAAGAGTATATTCCTTTCGCTTTGGTTCAACCACGACAAATTTGAGATATCTTCCAAAAAATCAGCATCTACATGCTCATAATAGTCATCTTGCAGTCCTATTTCAAGTACCCTGTGACAGGTCTGAATTTCATCTTCATCCATAAAATCATCTTTAATCGGTTCGGCAAATCCACCTATTGTATCGTAATTGGTTGTTAATATGTCCTCGTCTGTTAACCACTGCATGTAAGGGTCGTCATCCAGTTCTTCAAAATCAACGGCTTCCCAGAATTTCTCTTCAACCTTGTGATTATACTTAAACCCAAAATCAGCAAACACGGTTTTTGCAATTCTTTCGGCATCTTTTTCAAATCCCTCAACCACAACTATCGAATCGTGTCTGCTGAAGCATGGGATGCCTTCATCCCGGAGTCTTTTCAAAATATTATCCACGAAAATTTCTGCTTCAATGCACTGCAGAAAAACGGAGAAATTACTCTCACGGGTATTATCTCCTGCCTCAACGGCTTTCTTCTTATCAGGTTTCTTAAATTCAGCAATAATGTTTATTACTATTGGGTATAGTTGTGCAAGTTTGTTAAGCAGTTCATCCGGGCGGTTGGTCTTTTTGAATAATAATTTGAAGAGAGCATGTTTTGCGATTAACCTGTCATCCAGACCAAGTTCTTGCTGAACAACGGTATAGAAATCTTTGAAGAAAACGTCATTGATAAAATTAGTTACATCACACGAACTGGTATTACCGGAATATCGGTTGCTGATATCAACTGCGACCTGCGGTAATTGAGCCTGATGCTGTTTTAATACGCTAATGAGACGTTTGAGGTAGGTTTTATTCCTGTTTTGGTTGAATAAAGATAAGAGACTATGCTCTCCATCTTTTATGTAAACATTTAACAGATTGGCAAAAATTAAAAACTGTGATGTCCGCAAATCAAGTTGTACAACCGCTTTATTGTTAATGACGACAAACTGCAAAATCCGACTGGGAAAGTTTGTCAGGTGGCTGTAAATCCTCAATGTAACTGGACTCCGTTTCTCTTCAACTGGTGATGTTCCGATTTTCGATATCTCATGCTTGTAATGGTAAATTAGTGCAGGCATCCTTTGCTGAAGGAATTCATCAACCTTTGCGATGTAATACGAGTTGTTGAAATAGAAGAACTCTTTATTATGTGTTTCGGCAATGATTCTTGACCATTTTACGGACTGGTATCTGACGTTAAACGACCCATTGTCCAGATATTCTCTGCATTCGATTTGAAGACCATCCGGCAGAGAATTAACGGTGTCACGCTTCAATATTTCATTACATATCCGCTCTGCATTATCTTCGACCCAACTATTCGCTTTATTGATGTTGATGCTAACACGAAAATTCAAATCCGGGATTTCCGGTAGTTTAAATTCCTGTTTTTCGAAAAGAATCCGTTCCAGTGCCGTTAAAACCTTGCCTTTGTCAACATATGGAAGGAAGATGAATTGTTCTTCCAACAGTTCGGGGTTGATACGATACCGTACACCTACATAACCATCCTGTTTCCCTTTAGTGGTTTGCACAGTGCCGTCAGGGATTGTTCGAAAACCAAAATCAAGACTCTCAATGATTCCATTTTGAATCAAGGGTGAAATAACACTCTTCCGGTAGTTTCCACCATAGATTTTCTTCCAGTAGTTCCTGCCGAGGGGTACATAGACAGTTAACCCATTGCCCTGAGTTACCTGATGGTAAAATATTATTGCAATACATTGAAGAAAATTGTTCTTGGTTCGATATTCGAGTTTATCGTTATCGAAAAACACCTGCTCAATTTTCTGTGCCAGTTTCTTTGGCAGGGATTCACCCTTCGCATACTGCTTTCTGCTGGTTTTCTTTGGTACTGCCATTTATCTTGTTTTCACTTTATCACCTATGTTGTTAACTAACTAATATTTTGCCTAATTATATATTTATTTATTCATTCTCATCCTAAACTATCACACCATCCTATACCATATTATTGACCTTAACCTTTCCTGTGAAGCGACCTTAACAAGTTATAACCTACAGCATATCAACCCTATATGTGTGTATTGCAGGTTGTTTTTCGATGCAAGTTACTGCAGTTCAGGGTCGCATTTAAAACCAAGTTTGGGTCGGATAAAAGCATTATTTAGAATATGCTTAATATATTGTATATCTGTTACTTATAGTATTTATATAAAATACTACTTTATTTAGTATGACCAATCTTCATGATTAAGAGGGAATTGGTTTAGTTCCTGTTTATGATTCCGCCACAGGGGAATGAATTTATCCATGTGGGCAACAAATCGCTCCGTATGATTGCGTTCCAGAAAGTGAACCATTTCATGTACGATAATATACTCCAGACAATGCTCCGGCTTTTTGGCAAGTTCAAGATTTAACCAGATACGCCTCGCTTCCCGATTGCACGTCCCCCACTTGGTTTTCATTTTCTTCACTTCCCACTCGGCAACCTCAACGCCAACAATCTTTTGCCACTTTTCAACCAGTGCAGGAATTTTTTCTTTCAGGGTTTTCCTATACCAGTTTGTCAGAACATTTTCACGCTGTTCCTGCGTATAGTCTGATTTTACGAGAAGTTCGATGTATTTCTTATTTCTTATTGAAACTTTCGGATTTCCGGTGTGATGAACAACATTCAGGATATAACGCTGACCGTTGAAGTAATGACTCTCCCCTGATATATACTTTCTTTCTGGCTGTCGCTGCTGGTTCTTGTATTTTGCCTGATTTTTCTTAATCCACGACATTTTTGAAATGGCGAACAACCTGACCGCTTCATCGTCAACATTCAAAGGTGTGGCAATCCTGACCCTGCCTTCTGGGGGGTAAACAGCCAGATGAAGGTTCTTGATGGCTTTTCTCACCACATCAATTGGTATACCGTTGACAACGATTTGATGCATCTTAATATTCAGGTTGGTTCTTGATGATTTCAAAAATTTGCTTCAGTTTTTCCTCGTCTTTTATATGTTTTTTAATGGCGAACAGAACCTCTTTCTCCTTTATCCTGTTGCCACGCCAGTCATCTTTTTTCGTATAAATCACTTCATAATCCAGAACCATCGCAAGTTCTTCATCATGGTCAAGATTGTCATAGAGTGCTCGTTTGGCTCTTGTATCGAGGGTTTTTGGGTATTTTGTCTCGTTGGGTCGTTTTATCTGCCGGGTCAATTCCACAATCATCGCCAGATATTCCTCATATTCCAAGGCTTCCTGCCGTCTTTGTGCAATCAGTTCATCCAGAAGTTGCGACATGTTCTCGTAGTACCGGGGATTAATGGGTCGTTCATCATGGATAACTTTGCGCAGGTTGTTTTCGATGGTCTCTGCTACTGCCTGTCTGTTCCTGCGGATGCCATCTGGTAATTTTTCAATCGCTTTTTCTCCTCTTTCTACAATCAGTTCAACCAGCGACATATCATCGAACGCACTGATTACTTTGCTCTCTTCTGCACTGATATAAGTGTCAATCAGATGGCGCATGGCAGGTTCATAAGCCTTGAGGTCAATATAATCGGCACTTGCAAGTTTTATTTCTGCTCTGGCATGTTCGTAATGACGCACTTCTTTAAGGATAAATTCAGCATCGGCAGATGTGTATCCTGCTTCTTCCAATTCATTTGCAAGTGAAGCATACACTCTTACAAGATGTGATACCTGTCTGTAGAATGCAAGACGTTTTTGTTCATTGCGCTTTATCTCTTCCTTGTCTTCAATGTTCTTAGCACAGAAATACCTGATATAATCAATGGTCTCTTTGGGCATCCTGACAGGTTCGCACAAGGCACGTATGCTCTCCAGTGCATCATCCAGTAATTCTTTTGCTTTCTGAAGCCTGTTGGAGAGCAATCCGGCAACATCATCTTTGTCATAACCCTCAAGTGCACCCGAGGTGTAATCGTTTACAGATGATTCAAGACTCTTGAACAGGTCTTTATAATCAATGATGTAACCGTAATCCTTATCATCCCCATCGAGTCTGTTCACCCTGCATATCGCCTGGAAGAGACCGTGGTCTTGCATTTTCTTATCAATGTACAGGTAGGTTGCCGAAGGAGCATCGAATCCGGTAAGCAGTTTATCAACCACAATGAGAAGTTTCAGTTGACCCGGTTCGTTTACAAAGGTTTTCTTTGCTTCATCTTCAAACACCTCTGGTGATTTCCCGTTGAGCATATGCTGGTAAACCTCGAATTTCTTCAGTTTATCGGTTATGCTCTCCTCATCAATACTCTCTCCCCGTATATCGTTAATTGTGGGAACGTAAGAGGTAACTATGGCACATTTCCTCAACCCGGCACTCTGGAATAATTCGTAGTACTTACATGCCTCATAAATGCTGCCAGAAACCAACATCGCATTGCCATGACCACTTTCCAGACGGTCTTTGGTTTCCATATCCAGCATAACATCTGCAACGATTTTCTCAAGCCGTGACTGACTACTCAGTATGGTCTGCATTGTGCCCCATTTCTGTTTCAGTTGCATCTTGGCATAATCCGTCAAACCCCTTGTCTTCGCTTCAAACCAGCGGTCGATTTTGTCCTGTGAGGTAATTCTCTGGTCAACATCCCTTGCTTCATAGCGCAGGTCGAGTATCACATTATCTTTTACTGCTTCGTCAAATTTATAGGTGTGGATGTAACTCCCAAAGATTTCGATGCTTCTCTGTTTGTCCGCTTTCAGCAGCGGTGTTCCAGTGAAACCTATGAACATGGCATCGGGAAGAATTTTCTTCATTGCTTTGTGGAGTTCACCTGACTGTGTACGATGACATTCATCCACATAGACATAAATATCCCCTTTGGCACTAAAATCACGAGGAAGGTATCGGGAGATGTCTTCAATGAACCCTTCATAGTCGGCTTCCTCTTTGTTGCCAAATTTATGAATGAGAGAACACATCAGCCATGGCAGAGAAAGATTGAGTTTTTCAACCAAATCCCTTCCACTGGTTGTGCGGTGAATTTGCTCATCAACGCCTTTGAAGACCTTTTCAATCTGCTTGTCCAGTTCATCCCGGTCGGTAATTATAAGCACTCTGGCATCCTGAATGTTTTCTCGTATCCACTTGGTCAGCCAGACCATAATCATGCTTTTACCGCTTCCCTGCGTATGCCAGATGATACCGCCTTCCCGTTCCCTTACACGTTTTTGCAAGGCTTTAACCCCGAAATACTGATTGTGACGGCATATTTTCTTAATTCCGGCATCGAACACTATGAAGTCATGAATAAGTTCCAGAAATCGCTCTTTATTGCACATCTGAAGCAAATGGCGGTCAAGTAAATTCGCAACATCACTCTCTTCCTTCCATTTCAGGTAATACTTCTCCGGAGTGTTGATAACACCATACCTGACACCTTCTGTATCGTTCCCTGCCATTACCAATTGTACTGTGCCAAAGAATGGCATGATAAACATGCTTTTCTGGTTGTCGAGATTCTGCCGGATGCCTTCAGAGACCGATACCGTACTCCGTTTCAATTCCAGTACTCCCAAAGCAATGCCATTAACGTAGATTACAATATCAGGACGTTTCCTGTTTTCTCCTTTGATGGATACCTCTTCAGCAATGGCAAAATGATTGTTTTGAGTTTGCTCCCAATCGATTAACCTGACCGTCTGGGTGTTTTCACCAACATCTTCCCTGACCTTTGCACCATACCTTAGAATCGTATATACATCCTTGTTGATGCCATACAGGTTTTTGTTCTGAACCCCGGCAACCTTCTTCAGTTCATAGATGGCTTTTTTTATCAGAGTCTGGGTATAACCATTTTCCTGAAGGTAATTCGAGAGCAAATCTTCTTCAATATTGCTGTTATCCGGACGGTCGTGCCAGTTGCCCAGATAGGTGTAACCCAAACCATCAGGCTTGGTGAACAGAGTAATGACCCTGTCCTGCGTAATGCGTTCTATATCACCAACGGGACTCATACCAATCGTATTTTACCGGTTAATAATGTCTGCATCATGCCTTGTTTAATCTGCTTAATCTTGTTTAATTTCTTTTCTAACGCATATATATCTGCATCCATGTCAGTTAGGATTGTGGCTATATGGTTCTGTTTTTCAAAATTGGGCAAAGGCATTTCAATCTTATTAATATCAAAATGAGACAGATGCTTTACAGTTGTACTACTCGTTCTTACTTCAATTTCTTTTAATTCTTTAAGTAAAGTGAAAGATAAAAAAGGAATAGATATTTCTTTTATTTTTAGGACTCTGCCAACTCGTTGATTAAGTAATGCATTTCCTTTTTTCCAAAGAACTGGTTCAAAATCACCATCCATTCCAATAAGCAAATCATCATTCTGAACAATGAATTCCTTTGCATAATCCCCTGAATAATATACAATTGAATCATCACTTCTCAAATCTCTATTTTTAATTAGTCGTTGTCCCTTGGGATTATCTGAAAAGTATTCTGATGAAAACGGAAATCCAGTCTGAAGCCTTATGAAATCCCCCAATTTCTTGATTCCCCAACCATTTCTGGGTTTCAACAACTCCTGCATCACGCCCTGCTTGATGTTTCGTTTCTTGGCGATGAGTTTTTCAAGATTTTCAATGAGGGCATCGGTATCGGAAAGGGCAGTGGCAATGGCTGTTTGTTCGGATTTGGTTGGAAGTGGGAATGAAATGGACTTAATATCATCTTTGTATAACGCACCTAATGTTGAACTGGCATTTTTCTCAACTAACAATCTGACCCCAATTGGCGAAATAAAAAAGCAGTACAAATAAAATGGTAATACTCTTTTGTTTAATTTCAATAAATACAAATTGGGCGCTAAAGTTGCGAATTCAGTGCGCATTTTAAAATAATACACCTTCCCAATCTCACCCCTTTTTGTAATAAGTACCTCATCACCAAAGAGTTTTGTTTTCCTTAAAAACTGATATGTTTCTTTATCAACGTATTTAATATCTTTCCCCTTGGTTCTGTTTTCAAGGTCGGTCGCTCTTACAAACCATGCGAAATTCTCAGTATCATATATATTTACATTATTGGCAATAGACTCAAAACTCCCGTTGGCTTCATAATCTGTTAATAAGTCTAAGCAATCATTCAATTGGACAAACTCCCAATCTTCTGGAACTATCCCGAAATCTGCGCCATTATAATCTTGATTAGTTAATTCCATTGTAATTGATTTATGCGTCTTTGAAGGATTTTAAGTCTGTTAATTAGTTCATCAAATGGCAATGCTTCACCGTATATCATATTCTCCTTCATTTCATTGTAATCTGCTTCCCAATCCGGTAATACTGTATCAAGTGGGATGAATTTAATCTTTTCGGGACTATGATTGGCAAAATCAACACCTGATATACGGCTGAATTTGCTGCGGTGTGCCACAATGGTGTTGTATAAATCCGGATTATTGAGTGCAATACCTGCGTAATCCGTTCGGCTCAGTATTTCAATATCGTATAAGTGTCTGCTCAAACCATCCACACGTCTCTTTTCCTGTGACTTCTGAAACTCTTCATGTAACAGGAATATCTTCTCTAAAAAAGTACGTTCCGGGTTAACGGTTGGAATTGTTATGGGTAGGTCAGAAAATGGTTGTCCGGTATAATTTTCAGCGACCATGGTGGCAAAGGTGCAGTCAGTAAACGGTTCTTTCAGTGAACGGCTGCCTACCTCAACCAGCACTCCCGGTTTTAAATAGGTGTCTTCTTCAGTTAGTTTTGGGTAGTACACTTCAATTACCATGGGGTCTTGGTCATGGTTAGGTACTTCCCGGTATTTTATCGTCACATTTGTAAAACCTACTTCAGTGAACTTTTTCTGCAGTTCGGCAGTAAATTTCTCAGTAAGATACTCATACGATTTTCTTCTCAACCTGCGAACATCAGCATTTTCCAGTTCACCGGAGAATCCCAAATACTCCCTGTCCAATGCCAAATCAATGTCTTCTGAAAATCGTTGAATTAAGTTCCAACCTTTGCTGAGAGAAGTCCCGCCTTTAAAAACGAGTGACCCAGCACAATCCATATTATTGATGACAGCAAGCGTATGCACCACCCACCAATCCTTTTCCACAGCAAACGGAAGCAAACCACGACTCCTGCCTGTTTCAGTGAATATTCTGAGTTTGGTTTCATCCGGCAGTTTTAACCATTCGTTCAAATGTGAAAAGTCGTGCATGGGTTTCTGCATCTTTCAGGGTTTTAATAGTTTTCTAATCCATTCGGGTGCTATTTTCAAATCGTGCTGCATGTGAAACGGTTTCTCCTGTTTCAATAGTTCCCTTATTTTGCCCAGTTCCTCTTCGGTTACCTTATCCTTGCCAATGGTTTTCAGTGCCTGAATAGCCAACCTGCTGATTTCACCAATGGCAGAGAGGTTTCTGGCACTTGCCCGCTTGAAGGTGATGGTTTGTTTCCCTACTTTGATTTTGCGTGCAGTGCTGTCGGTGTAATAAACCACATTCATCGGAACTTGGGTGCTGAGTCCCAGTTTATACATGGCATAACTGCCGGTTGGGACAATTCTGGCTTTATCCCGTTTGCGGATGGCTTCGGCAATCTCTTCAACTCCCGGTAATACGATACCCAGCACCTTATCTTTCTCCGGACGTACATAAATTCCGGTAGCCACCCGATGGAGTTCTCCCGATTTCATCAATCGAACCAGTGCCTTTCCTACCGTTTGTGCACTTCCGAAGTCAGAAAAATGCTCAGGGAAAAAGAGCGCACCCCTCTTGGCTTTTTTTACTTTTTTAAGTATTTGTTCTTCAATGCTTAAAATCATAATATATGCGATATATTGCCGTAAATTAAGCAAATATTTTCGTCAAAAACTAAAATCGAATCCCATTTTTACAAGATGCTCACGAACTTTGGTTTCATAACCGGTTACTTTCCCGGAAATATCCGATAGGGTGCTTTCGTATCGTTCGGAAAGTTCTTTGATACGCTGAGAGAGTTTCTGTGTGATGCGTTCCACTTCTGTTCGAATCTCTTTTTCAATGGTGGTCATCCATTTATCATCCACCACGAGTACTTTTATTTCTTCCTGTGTGAGGTTTTTGTATTTCTCCAGCAGTTCTTTATCCATTAAAACTTCCGATTCTTTTATTCTTTTCCCAAGTGTTGCCTCAGCCTCTGACAACTCAAGATATTTCTGAAGAACTTCCAGTTCATCGGCATAGTCCGCATCACCCGTTATCTCTTTCATCCGCTTCTGAACACCGGCTTTGGTTACTTTATCCTTGTCGTTTTTGGCATCAGCGAGAAGACCTTCCTCTCCGCCATGCTCTTCTTCCAGTTCAATAAGTTGTTGCTTTAAGGCATCCCGGTCGGTTTCAAGTTTTTCGAGATGCTCCTGTTCGGATTGGAAAAATTTATTGATAACAAGATTCTTTGGCAGCAAATCACAAGTCCATGTCTTTCTCTTTTCATCCATTGAAATAATTGCTTTCCAACCCTCATCGGCAATCTGGTACACGTCATCCTGCATGATGGTTTTCCAGTAATTCAACAGGGTCTGGTAAATGTCAAATTTATCAAGAAGCGGAATCTCAGAGAACTTAATTAAAAGGTCTTCTGATAAGTACCAGATGGTTTCTTTCGGTTTTACGCCCGAATCAATCTGTTTAAGGTAGGGGACATGCTTTTCCCGCCATGAAGCAACCACCTCATCCACCTTTATCGAGTATGCCCCAAAATCCGGATGCTCAACAATGGTTTTCTTCAACATGGCAGGTTCAACCAGCAGGTCATAGAATCCGCTGCGTGCAGCATGCCTGAAAAGAGTTTGTTTCAACGTTGGAAATGCATTCCAGTATTTGTTCAGATTATTCACATCCTTTTCGGGGATACCCCCCAGAAGATGTGCTTCTATGTTGTGGATATCTTCCTCTTCTTCATTCTGAGTGTTAATATACCTTGGAATGTTGAGATTAAAATCGTTTTTCGGGTCGCTTATTTCACTTAAAAGAACCATACGGCTGTATTTAGGTACTTCTAACTGGTTATTGAACACGTCAACGATTTTATGAATATCCTGTTCCCTCAGCCGGTTCTTGTTGCCATCTTTAATGAATTCGTTACTGGCATCAATCATGAAAATACCCGTACGGTTACCTGCATTCTCTTTATCGAGCACGATAATGCATGCCGGAATACCTGTACCATAAAACAGGTTGGTGGGCAATCCGATAATTCCCTTTATATAACCACGCTTAATGATGTTTTTCCGAATCTGACCCTCTGCACCACCCCGGAACAAAACTCCGTGAGGAAGGATGATTGCCCCCTTCCCGGTGCTTTTAAGCGACTTTAACATGTGGAGCAGGAATGCATAGTCACCATTCTTCTTGGGCGGGATTCCGTCTTCAAACCTGCCGAATTCATCATTGGCAGGGTCAAAACCGTTGCTCCATGCTTTGGTGCTGAATGGCGGATTGGCAACACAAAAATCGAAGGTTTTAAGTTTGCCGTCCGGGTTTTTGAAATGCGGTTTTGACAGGGTGTTATCCTGCCAGATTACTGCTGAAGGGTTATCGTGCAGAATCATATTCATCTTTGCCAAAGCAGCCGTAGCATTATCCATCTCCTGACCATAGATGGTTACGCCACGCTCGCTTTCATCTGCTGCCTTCAGAAGCAAAGACCCACTACCGCAGGTCATATCGTAAATTGTCTGGTCCTGGCTTTTTGCTTTGCTAATGCCGATGACCTTTGCCATTACTCTTGAAACCTCTGCCGGAGTATAGAACTGTCCCTTGCTTTTACCGGATTCAGTGGCAAAATTACGCATCAGGTATTCATAGGCATCGCCCAGAAGGTCATCACCCTCTGCCCTGTTTTTGCTGAAATTCAGGCTGGGGTGTTCAAATATGCCAATAAGGTTTGACAACCGGTCTTGTTTTTCTTTTCCTTTTCCAAGTTTATCGTCATCATCAAAGTCAGCAACATCAATTACACCTTTCAACTCATTTACTTCGGCAAGATTTGCAATGATTGTGTTGATGCCTTCACCGATATCCTTGCTGCCCTTCAGTGCGACCATATCCCGGAAACTACCCCCTTTGGGAATTTCTATGAGCGCATCTTCCTTGCCTTCATACCTGTCGGAAACATATTTCATGAACAGCAAAACCAGCACATAATCTTTGTATTGGGAAGCATCCATGCCGCCACGCAGTTCATCGCAACTCTTCCACAGGGATGAATAGAGTTCACTTTTTTTAATTGCCATAGGTCTAATAATCAGTAAGTACTATAGATTCACAAAAAACATTAAAACTACGAATTATTATCGTTATAAATATGTGTTTGCAAACACCCCCCAAACCCCTCAGCGACCATTCTATGGGTGCTATTGATAGCAAAAGATTCAGATTTTAATTTTATCTGTAGCATCCGGATTTAATTTCTTATCGGCATACGTATTCAGTGTACTGACCAGTTTATGCCCCGTCATTGGCATTATCTCACTCAATGGAGTATTCTGATTAATAAGAAGTGTTATAAATGTACTTCTGGATTTATGGACGGTTATAAAATCCCTTTTTTTACCTGTTTTGGTTAATTCCTTTTTGTTCTTCACATACGTTTTCTTGTAATCACTTTTTAATAAATCGTATTTCCTGAATATTGCTTTAAGTTCCCGGTTCAGGTATGCATTTGTATATTGAGGTATTTCATTATTATACCTTTCCAATATTTCAAGTGCAGTTTTGTTTAGCGGGACATTTATTTCCGTCTTTGTCTTCTTGTTTACCTTAATGAGGATATTATCTTCAATCCGGGCATTTTCAATCTCTTCATAATCGCAATACCTCATGGCAGTCATGATTAAGAAAATGAATACATCAATTATGGTTCTTTCGAACTTATCGTACTTGTCGCAATAATAAATTTCCCTGATTTCGTTCTCTGTGAGGGTAACAACCTGAGACCTGTGCTTGGGTATGCTGAATTTGAACATTTTACTTTTAAATATGGCAACTTCATTGTCTTGCAGGTAACGTAAAAATGCTTTCAGTATGCTGATGTTTTTACTTACAGTATTATCAATATGTCCAATCTTGTAAGAGTAATCCCGAAAGTCATAGAAGAAATTTAAATCATTCAGTTTTTCAAGAGTAAGGTTGTATGTCTCATTAAACTCTTTCATGTTTTTATGAAGGCTGTTATATACCCGCTGGCTGTTATAATGCCCCCCCAGTTCCTTTCCTTTCTCATTAATAAAGTCTTGGAAGTAATCCATTACCGTTTTCTCCGGTTTAGCATTCGGGCTTGACTTAATTTCAAGTTTTGTCTCCTTCCGAAGGTACTCCAAACATCCTTGTTGATTTGGTTCACGTCCCCATACCCTACACATATGAATATAAGACCCTACGCTGTTTAACCACTTGCGAAATTCGATATTACCGTATTGTTCCTCGAAACTCAATTCTTTTCCCATCGTTTTCGGGTCATACTGAATATTCGTATTAACCAGAATCCTATTGTTCCTAAATTTATAATACACACAAACATATGTGTATTTACCTGATTTGTTGAACTTTATAACAGGAACTTTCATTTGTGACTGTTTTTCACAAATTTAAAATAATATTTTGAACTTTTTTGCACACATTTTGAACTTTTTGAACAAATAATTTTTCATATAAAATTGATTTTCAATGTTTTTACTATAAACATTTTAATTAAAAAAACATTTGTTTTAATTTAAATGTTTATGTATTGATTTTCAATTGATTAAGCAATTATGTAGTAGTTCTGGTGGGGCTACCAGTAAGTGCGGGAGTTGATGCAAATGCGAAAGCAGGAGCGTAGTTCCTGCTCTTTTTTTGTACTGGAGATCCTGACCATAC
>Ga0302244_1001125_pt1 | contig 17863 bp, 19 predicted proteins | sample AAG_UR_Phe_MG_FD_193513 | JGI IMG/M metagenome (GOLD analysis project Ga0302244, IMG submission 193513) | Enriched activated sludge microbial communities from anaerobic digester in WTTP, New Holstein, Wisconsin, United States - AAG_UR_Phe | ecosystem: Engineered > Bioreactor > Anaerobic >... | reverse complement strand
TTCTTAGCCAAGTTTTCAAAATCCATAAAACCTTCTGACATATAATCAAAGAAATCTCCAAATGAATTTTCCATACCTGATATTATATTTTTAGTAGTATCATATATGTGCTGTCCAGTGTTACTCCATTCAGTATTTAAATCTTCAAATGCTTTACCAATTACACCAGAAACACCACCAGAACCATAAATAGCTTTTATAGAATCTTTTCTTTCTAAATCAAGAGCTTGTACCTTTTTAGAATGTTTTGCCATAGCTTCTTCAGTAGCCCTATTAGCTGTTTCTATTGCAGATGTTTGTGCATAATAAGCATTTCTAACTTCTTGTGTTTGGTTTTCTATTCCCCCCTCAAATGTCCAACCACCAGCTTTATTTATAATATTATTTTGAAGTTGGATTTCTTTATCTCTTTCATCTTTTATTAATTTTAATTCATCATCTAATTCCTGAGATAACATATTTGTTTTAGCTGCGTAATAAGCCTCAGCAGACATTAAACCTTTATCATACAACCACTTATTTAATTCATCTTCTTTTTCTCTAATTATCTGCTTTATATTTAATAATGTCTTTTGTTTTTTAACTTCCTCATTTACTTCAAAATCACTTCTTTCTTTTATAATATTTCTTAAAGATTGTGTTATTTCAGTTTCTGTATTAATAGTTCCTTCTTTTTTAATAGTTTTAAGATTAGCTAATCTAGCTTTAACTTCATTCTTTTCATTATCAAAGTCTCTTTTTAAAGCATCAATAGCATCCTGCGACCCTTTTTGTGTCCTTAGTTTACCTAAATCTTCTTGGTACTGATTATAGATTTGTCCACCTTCTTCAAATTTATCTAACAGCTTCTGTTCTTCATCTATTTTTTGCTGTGTAAAATTTTCAATATTAATTAACTTTTGTTTTTGGTAATTTATATCACCAATTAATCCTAATTTATGTGAATTTTCTAGAATTATATTTGCTTCCTTTTCCTTATCTGCAATTATTTTTAATTCATTTTCAGTATTCTTTTTTAATTGTGTAAATTCACGTTTACCATACAATTTTTTATCATCTTTTCCAAGTTCCATAGCTGCCTTAACTTGCTGTTTACTTCTCTCATCAACTAATGTTGTTGTATACCGTTCTTCAAATGCTTCTGCCCTTTTTTCTAATTCTTTTTCCCTAGCTAATCTATTTTTTAAAGCAGTGGGGTAATGTTTTTCAGGCTCCTTAAATATATTGTATTGGCTAAGTTCAGATTGTGGTACTCTAGAAGCTTCTAATTCTTTACGGGTATTTTCTGCCGCTATTCTCAAACTTTCAGAATCCCACCCACCTTCTGGTGCTTTCCCCAAATTTTCTAACATTCTTGATGTTTCTTTTTCTTCTGCTATTCTTGGAGCATTTGCTTTAGCTTGTATTCTTTCTATAAGTGCAACAGTCCCAGCTATGGTTAAAAATATAGCTAAGATTTTAAAATTTTTAGTAGCAAACAAAGCTAAGGCTTCAGAAACAGATGTTAAAGCTCTTGGTATTGATGATATAAACGCCACTAATTCCTTAAACCCTTTAGCTAAAAAAGTAACTTTTGTTAAGGTAATTGCGATAGTACCTAAAAATAAACCTGTTAGTAGAGTTGTTATAAATTTTATACCTTCCCCAGTTCCAGCTAATGTATCAATTAATGCTTTAAATGGGATTAATAAAGCGGAAACAAAAGAAACTATAGCCCCAAATGCCAGTTTAAGTGTACTAAAGACCCCCCCTAATGCTGAAAACACAACAAAAGAAGTTTTACCAGCATCATTTAAATCTTCAATATATTTTCCAGCTACTACTGCTTTATCTCCTACAGCTAATAATGCCCCCAAAACTAATTGATTTAAGACTTCAATAAATAATTTTGCATTTCCAGTAGAATCTAATATAGATTTTGATAATTCATTTAATCTATTTTTGAGTAAGACTAACTGTTTTTCCATAGTTCCAGCCATTGCGCTGGAAGATGATTCTAGACCACCTTGTGCAGAACCTATATCTTTTGTAAGTAGTACATACTTATCAAGAAAATCCATTGCTGCTGTTACTGACTTAACACGTTCTACTGGGAATATTTGTGATAGTAATGATAAAGCCCCAACTGATTTTCCTGAACCTTCAGCAGTATCCCCTAAAGCTTTCCTCAAAGCTTGCATTGTAGGTATAAACTGTGAAGCTAACGTTCTATTCTTATCTATGGTAATACCAAGTTTACTTAATGCTTCCAAATTCCTAGGCTTCATTAAGCTTTCCATCATACCACGTAATGAACGAGAAGCACTCCCAGCTTTACTACCTAAATCTGTTACAACTACAGCTAAAGATAGCATTTCATCTAAACTAAACCCAGCTTGTTTAGACATCTCCCCTAAATGTTGTGTAACTTGTATAAACTGTTCAGGTCTTATAACACCTCTTGCTTGTGCTCTTAAAAGCTTTTCAGTTATTGCTACTATTTTTTCTGCTTCATTTCCAGTACCTTTTATAGAATCCTTTAAAGCATTATAAACACCAGTAATAGCAACACCAAATTGTTCAGCATTTATTTCAGGAAATGCAATTCTTAATTGTGCTAATGACGGTATTAACTTTTTTACAATTTTTTCTGGGATACCAGCCCCAATAAAAGATTCAGCAGACTTAGCCAAATCTTCAAATAAAACAGGTGCTGAAATAGTGACCCTTCTAATTTCTGTAATAATTTCAGAAATATCTTTTTTCATTTCAGCAGTTACTTTACCACTAGTTGCTGGAAATCTGAGTAACTTACCTTCCCATGTATCAACTACTTTTAAATACTCAAACCCATCCTGAAGCATTCTAGCCCCAGCTTGTACAGGAGCAAATAGTAAGGCTCTAGCTAAATACCACCTAGTTTGATACTTCATAACTTCTTTAAGGTCATGTATAAGGCTTCCTGTCATAGCAGACATACCTTTCCTATAACCATCAAGTTCTTTTTGTGCATTTTTACTTTCTGTTTTAAATATATTTGTTAATTCTCTAAAATAAGGCCCACCTTCCTTATTTAAAAGTTGTATTGAATGATTTAACTGTAATATTTTATTTCGTAAATACCCAACCCTGTCTATCTTTTCTTCTTTAAAGATATCCATGTCAAACCGCTGCATCCCAGCAGAACTAAAAGTAGATTGGATTTGTTTACCTAATAATAGTCTTGCAGGAGACCCAGCTTCTAATTTATTATAGGCTGCATACATAGAAGTTATCTTTTCACCTGAAAGTTTAGAAGCATTTCTATAATATTCAGCAATACTTTCTGGGGTATTCATCCCAAAACTTTTTAAAGTTGTTTGTGCAAGTTCTTTATGTTTCGCAATAATAGTATCAAACACTCTAGGGTCGCCAAACATATTTGGGTCTGATTGACGTTGTTTTTGTAATGTCTTTATCTTATCGGTAAGCATATCATATAAAACAACCTGCCCTTTCAGTTTAACAGATGTGTCTGGGGCTATATCCCCAATAAATTTTCCAGTTTTTTGCCTAAGACCAGAAACCATATGTGGGGGGGTGGTATAAATATCATTATAAGCTTTTTTAGCTTTCTGTGTAGCTTCTTTTATTTGTCTTTCCTGCTCTTTAATGTTAGCTAAGGCTTGTGTATTAACATCTTTAAAATACTGTGGAACTTTCATTCCAGGGGTATACCCAGCTTCTAGTTCTGCTTTAGATAACTCCCCCTCACCAATAGTGACAAATTTTCTGTATTCTTGTATTAACTGCTGTCTTTGTTGTTTTATTTCTTGTAAGTGATTTTTTACTTTAGTTTCTACATTATTAAAGATTTCCTTTACTCTAGTAGGTAGTTTAGATTCTACAGTAACACCAGAAAAAGATTTAGCAATTTTTTTTAACCCCTTATTTATCTTTTCACTAGATTCTTTGACTCCAACTATTTCAGCATCTACTCTAGCTTTTATAGCAATAAGTTGTTCATTTGTTGCCAATTGTTTTCTCCTTCTTCTTTTCCTCTGTTACTTTAAAATCCTTCGAACAGGTTTCACACTTTTCATCAGGCATACCAACTTTTATACCCCTACTAATTTTACAAGCCCTACAGTAATCTTCAAGTTTATTATCCTTTTCTCCAACTCCTAAAAATCCTAGAACAGCTTCCCTAAAAAGCAAATCACGTTGTTTATATTCTATATATGGTTTAATATCTTCTGGTGTATATCCCCATATAATTATATCTCGTTTTGTGATGTCTCCACTGGAGAGGAGGACACAGACTTCTTCGAGCCAATTGTCATTTTTTCCCCTATCTTCTCTATTGTTTTTCCCATCTTTTCTGCCAACAAAGAGATTGGGGTGCAGTCGAAAAAATCTTCCACTATCTCCATAGTCATTTCTGGGGATAGTTCAAATTCTAAATCATTTGCTATTTTTTCCAAATCTTTATCCTTCAATGACATATTTGGTATATGAAAAATTATAGCAAATGCCATAGGAAGTCTATCACCAAAAGCACTAACCATATTCAAGACATTAGAATCTTCAGGTAATACCACACCTTCAAGTAATTTCATAAGTCTAGAAATCTGGCCAAGAACTAAAGGCTTCATCCTATATTCTACTTCACCAATTTTATAAAGGTATTCTGTTTCTGATAACTTCATTGAGTCCCCCTTAGACTTTTAATTTTAAAAATAGGGAGTTGGTTTTTCACCAACCCCCTTTGGAGCTTGTTACATTATATTACCTTGTGTCTGTGTATTCCATACAATCATTCTAAGTGTAGAAGCTTCTGTATCATTATTATAATACCCAATAAAAGGAAGTTCTACAAGTACACCAGCAGGGCCATTAACTACAGGGTCTTGTGGCTGATACAACAGTTCATCAATGAATATATCAATTTTTTCATTGTATGCTGCACCTGTGCCATTACCTTGCGTTAATGTAATCTGTAAACTTGATTCCTGATTGTTAATAGCTTTGTTGTAGAGTGTCATATTTTCAAACAAAGCAGTCAATGTACCAGAAACTTTTACCAAACCTTCAGGCAGTGAGTATCTTTCACCAGTACCGTCAATTACATAAACTGAGTTATCAAGGTTGTTCTCAAGTGTCAGTTCAAGTCTTGTAACTATGCCTAAAGTAGACCCACCTTCTGTAATAGCAGCCTGAAATCCATCAAATTGCTGACCCACTGCATCATCAGAATAATCTAATGCACCAGTTAATTTTGCAGAAGTTGTTACAGTCTGTGCTGAACCTATTATTGAAAACACAGTTTCAATAAAGCCTTCAGGTGCAAATGTCATCCTCATACTGTTTACTTTGCAGCCAGCATATGTAAAATATTCAGGTGTTGCCAAATCTGTAAATTGTTTTTCTATAGTCAATCCAGGAGGTAAATTACTTATTACAAACGTATGTGAATAAGGGCTAGTACCAGATGTAGTAAATGTACCTAATGCATGATAAAACATCTTAGTCATGTATGGAGTTAATTCTACAGTTATATCACCTGTTACATCTTTGTTACCCCTTGCTGGATTTAGTGGGTTTCTATTTGCCCTGATTGTTTGGGAATCTATGAGATTTCTTGACAACCTCAATGATTCAGAAACGAATGGCAGGACATGCGGATTACTATTTGCTATTGTCTTAAATGTTGCTTCTGTACCTACCAATAATTTTGAATTACTACCTCTTGCTTGAGCCATCTGCTATACCTCCTTTATAAGTTTCTTCTTTGGTTTCTCTATAATTAATTCAGTTTCAGGTTCAGGTTCTACCCAATACTTAAACTGTCCACGTTTAACTAGCAAATCAGCAATAACATCATCAGTAACTTCTTTAGGAATACCTTTAGTAAACTTACCTAATTCCATAATACTTAATGTTGGTGAACCTGTGTCATAATATATTTTTCTCATTATACCTCCATATCCCCAAGGGTATGTCTATAAATTATCCTATAAGGAATAATCATATCTTCTATTTGTTTTGTTGGGTCAATAGTTAAAAAATCTACACCCATTCTTTCTGACCATTCAGCATAATTACCTAATTTATAGTTAGCATACATTTCTGTATGAATTAAATCCAATAAATCTTCTAAATCAGCATCTATAGCCCTAACTAGTAATACCACATACCATTCCCATGTTTCTTTACCAATTACAGCATTTTCACCTTCTAAATATTTTGTTTCCTTATCTGAATATATAAAACATGCTGGTAGTGGTGATGTCTCAATATCAGTAGTAGGTATCTTAGCACTTCCAACTTCTACAGTCTTAAAGTTAGAAATACCTTGTATCACTGTTTTAATTTTATTTAATATATACTGTCTTTTAGTCATGGATAAATCCCATATACCTTATTTCTATTAAAGAAATCTGTTATTCCTCTTACAGCTAATTTATGGTAAGCATCCTGTAAATCTTTTGTCATCACCTCTCTAATTGATTCAGTGCTAATAAAAGGTTTTCTTACAACTTCTTCTTTAGCCCAAAATAGAATTTGTCTCCAATCCCTAGGTTTAACATTTCTTCTAGTACCTTTAGGAGAACGTTTACCAGATTTAGGATATTCCCCTTTATACCAATATGGCTGTCCACCATACTTAGCTGGATTAAACTTTACAGTAGTAATACCATAGTCCCTAATTCTAGCATTAGGTTTAACACCATCTCTAGTATTTGGTAATGTCAAATATTTATGTCCCCTAGGTCTTACCAGGACATCCCTATCACCAATTATAGTAGATAGGTGTGGGGCATAAATATAGTTAAAATAAATACCATAATTAGAACTATACTGATTAACTTTTTCTTTAAAATCAAATGTAGCTTTATCTAATCTTCTTGGTTTACCTGGATTTTTTATATTGGAATAGATAAAATCTACAACTTTTGCCCTAATCTTCCTTAAATCATTATCAATATGGTTATATACATAGCTGTTTACATGTTTAGTAATCCCAGAAACTTTTTTGGGTAAGTCAAACGTTGGTCTTTCACCAAGTTTAAATTCTAGTCTTACATTAGGTGCTATAGCCATATTAATAGTCCATTGGTGATTTTCTATACATCCGTAAAATATTCTTAACTTCTGGAAGTAAATCTCCAGCATATAGTGTACTAACTGAACCATCAGGCAGAGATATAGATGTCAATCCTATATCTTTTCTACGCCTAAATACAAAAGCCACCTGCAATAAACAGGCATAACCTATAGCATCTGGTACAGATAATACATAAGTTGTCTTACCACCAACCATTGTCAAAGAACCTGTATACCCACCTGTATATGTAATATACATTTCTTTAGGCTGTGTAAAGGTTGTAGTATAATCAAATTCAAATAAACCTTCATCAGCCCACAAATAATAATCATCATTAACAGTTTGAGCACTAGTATCAACAACAACTGTTATAGTAGCAGTATTATCCACAGGATAACCACTGACATAGTACTTTCTTCTTCCTGTAGTAAAATACTGTGTTCTCTGTTCTTTTAATAACTGCCTATTTAAAAATGTCTGTATCCTATCAGACACATTTTGAATAAGTGTATTTATCAAAGAATCATAGTCTGTAACAGTAATATCAAGAAAAGCTTTAACTTCACTTAATGATACCAACATTAATGAGGACATTATTTACCTTTCTTTTTAACTTCAGTAGATTTAATCATCCTATTAACAGTAATATCCACTATTTCTTCTTTTTCCCCGTTACTGGTACTTGCTGCTGTTTCTTTGGTTTCTTTGCTTTCTTTTTGTTTCCCATTTTCCACCTTCCAAGATTGAGTTTCTAAAACCTTCTTTAAGAAGGGGGCGGGGATTTCTTCCCCCGCCTCATATTTGTTAATTCCACAAAACACTACATATCCATTTCTAACAGTAGCCATACATCTCCCCCTTATACTGTTTTAAATACTTCTATTACACTGGATATGTTTTTGCTGAACCCAGAATACCATGAGCGTCAACTATAACATAAGGCCCAGTTCCACCATTAAACTGTACTGTTACAACACCCCTAACATATCTAGCCTGTGGTTTAAGGTCAACAGCAATTTCAGTTTCAGTATAGGTATTAGTTACATTGTGTGTGCTGGATGCTCCAGTTACATCTGTATATGTAATATTATCACTAGAATCCTGAACTTTACATGTAACAGTAACACCGAGCGGTGTACCCAGAGGCTGGCAGTTTCCAAACACAAAAACTGCTGATTCATATCCTAATCTATCTGCACCTGTACCATTCACCGTAGATTCGGTAGAACCAGCACCTACAGTCTGGGGTGCAATAGAAAGGAAGCTATTTATTGTATCTCCTAAATCTCTTTTCATACATTTCCTCCTATTAATTTTGTAATAGGGGGGAAATCCCCCCCTATATAATTTTTAAGCAATTGTTGCATCATTAATCAAACAGAATGATTCAGGGTGTCTAACTGCTACATCCACATCCTGTATGATTCTAACCCAGGTCTGGTTCTTTGCAAATGCATCAGATGTTTCTCTGGATGCCATAATTTCCAAACCACCCCACTGACCTATAATCAACTCTGACCAGTTAGCAAAATAAATTTCAGTACAGTTTGTTGAAGAACCTTTTGTCAGGTTTATAGGAATCTGTGTAGTCATTTTATAGGGATGACCCATCCAGCCAACCAGTGCAGATTCAGATGTCATAGGCTGAATTATATAATCACCACCAGTATCCGTAGAATACTGAGCTACTTTAGTTTTTACCAATCTCCTTCTAGTTGCAGGGTGGAAAATATAACCAAGATTTCCTCTATATGCATTATCATACTGAAGTTCATACTGCATATCATAGAGGTGGTCAAATGTAGGGGCTCCACCATCTGTACCTATAGCAACAGTATTAATGCTAGCTGTATTTGCAATACCTATAGGCTGTCCTGCAACACCAGTGCCTCTTAAAGCAGCTAAATCAATTGCCAAAGCAATAACTCTAGCAATATCACTTCTAACCATAGCTTCTACTGAGGGGTTAGAAAGTCTAAGCAGTCTATTGGACATTTTTACCATAGCTGCCACTGCTTTAGGGGTTAATGCAAGCTGACCAGCAGACAAATCTGAATCTTTGATAGAAGCATTTTCTTCTACCCAGTAAGCAGTTGCTCCACCAGTCTGTTTCGGGATTTCAACAGGAACACCAGAAAGATTACTCAGTACTGTTGCCCCCATCTGGTTTACAACAGATTCTGCTGTAAGCAGTTCTATAAAACCAGGCAATACTTCATTGGGAACAAAATACCCAAGATTTGAGTCATCATTTGTTGATGCTGTTCTTTTTTTAGTCTGGTCAAAAACTTCTCTTTCAAACCCAGCACTAGACCAATCACCAGTTACTATAGCATTTATAGCTCTAGTAAGTGAAAAGGATTTTGCTTCATCTTCTAGACCAGGCATTCTGGGGATTACCCTACGTGGTGCTGTTCTTTCTTCAAGGTCTCTAAGCCTAGTATCCAAATTTTTCTGTGCATCACTTAAAGACATTACAGAACCAGATATAGTTCCCAACATATCCTTCTGTGTCTCTAACAATTTTTTAATCTCTTCCATATAAATTTCCTCCTAATTTAAATTTTGTGGTTGCTTTTATATTCCTTGTTCATTGTCTATACAGACTGAACTGAAATAGTCTTAGTTAAAATATCATTCGTTTCTTCCAATAGCTGTTTAATATAATTCTCATCTTCAATTTCTTTTTCTACTGATTCTATAACATCTTCATCAAATGGTTCTTCTTTTACAAAAAAATCATTATAATCTTTTATAAAAGAGTCCAAAACTTCAAATTTCTTTTCCACAGTTTCTTTTAATTCATTAATAGCATTTAATACTTCTCCCATATCCTCCTCTGTTATATCTTTACCTTTAGGGCCACAAGGTTTCTTTTTCTTATTTAAAATAACATCATTTATATCATCTTTAAAATCGTATAAAGTTTTTATACTCTCAGGCGTATCAAAACCCCATAAATAAATACCCAAAACACAATCAGTAGTAACTTCATCATTAACAGTTTTATCACCTATATCTAAATACTGACATTGATTAAACCATTCATACGCTTTACTATGCTCATCTACCCATTCCTGAGCTTTCTCATGTGTCCAGCCTTTTTCTTTATCAAACATGTACCCAGTTATTTTCTTACAATCTGTTTCAGTACAATAATGTGCTTTTATACCTTCAGATGAAGAAATTGTAATAGTTTTTATTGCGTGACCAGAATGCTTACCTTCTTCACCAGATACACCTATATGTACATAATTTTCAGTATCGGGTTTAGTTTCTATAATATCTTCGGCATCCTTAGCATTCAAATCTTCTTTTACTATTTCTTCATAATTTGTTCTAGCATCTTCTTCAAAACCTTTTCTAACAAAATCAAGATAACCTTTCAACTCTACATCATCTTCTTCTTCAAAACTTTTCATCATAGCTGATGGATTAGCAGGAATCAAGACTTGGGAAACTTCTAAAAGTTCTACATCTGTATACTCTCTTGAAGGTTTTTTACCCATCTTCACATCTTCATTATATTCTTTATCTTCATAAGTGTATGGTAAAAAGCCAACTGAATATGCAGCCCTACCAAATTTAGATGCCAACTTCCAACCCCAATCTGCTTCTGGATTTCCTTCATTAGCATAGTATTTAAATTTAGCAATAAGTTTACCATCCTGTATCCCGACTTTATGGGCTTCACCTATTTGATTAGTGAGTTTATCATACTTATGTGAAGTAAGTAATACAGGATTGCTTTTATATCTATTCAACCTTTTTTTCCATGCATCTACTTTTATAACTTCCCCATACCTATCAACTGTTTCATCAGAAATTACAGCTTCAAGTGTAAAATCTTTTTCATTAACACTTCTAATTTCACTGACAAAAGTTTTTACTACTTTATCCATATCAGCCTCCTAAGTCTTATTTAATTATCGAATAAAACTATAAAAATCTTTAACAACTTTTCTTAATAATTACAGGAACTGTCATACATAAGCAATTAATTACTTCGTTAATTGGTGCTTTATGGTCTAGTGGATAACGTAACATAAAGGAATTACTAAAAGAATCACCTAGTCTAATAATCTTTCCATTAAATAGTTTATGTCTACCTTTCTCCCCTTTAGATACCCACTTATGGTGTGTAATACCATTACTTTTCATCAAGTTATACCTTAAACTGTTCATAATAGCTGATGCTTCTGTTCTAGCAATAGTAGGAATCCTATTATCTGTTTTATTATAAAACTTTCTTACCAAATCTACTTTAAAATCTATAGAAACATCTTCTAATAATAAATTACGTAATCCCTTATCTATTGTGGACACAATAGTAGAAGAACTAAATCTAAGCCTATCTTTGATTACAGAATCTCCTAAGTTTCCACTATCTACTAAAGATAATGAAGTTTCTTCTTCTAACAAAGATACATTTTCTTCTTTTGCAATATTATACAAAGGGAGAAATAAATTCTTTAAAGATTCAATTTCTTCCTCTACATTGAAAATATCTTTACCAGAATATAAGTTGGTTATTACTTGCTTTCTTTGTTCATACAAATATCTTTTTAATTTACTTTTAAACATTTTTTCTAGTGGTATATGTCTAGCTATAAACCTAGCCCAAGCTGCATCATCCCTATTAGATAGACTTATATCTTTTCCTTCATTGAGGTCATCATCTGGTTTTTCTCCTTCTGGTTCATTAGGATTACCTTCTGGTTCATCTTCAGGTTCTACTATAGGTTCATCTTCTGGGTCTAAATTAGGTTCATCTTCAGGTTTATTAGCTTCTGAAGCTTCTTCCACTGGTACTATTCCAACTTTAACCCACCAAGTATTACCCCATTCAACATCTTCAAACCCTAAATCTAACCTTTTATTTATCATGTTTATGGGGTATCCCATCTCATTTAATATCTTAGCTAATTCTACTTTTTTACCAAAATCTTCTCTTAAAGCTTCAATGACTGATATATCAAATCCACCCCAAATCTTACCACCATTTATCTTAGAAAAGAATTTAGCCCATAGGAAATCTTCTATATAGATTATTTTAGGTAAAAGTGTTTCCTTCCAAAAAGCTTCATGTGCATTCTTAATACCCTCATAAGACTGGATATTTGTATAATTACCTAATACAACTTCATTGGTTTTAAATGCAGCAAGTATTTCACCACGTATAGTGTTTTTTAAAATATTAAATTCCATGTCTCTTTGGGACATAGATTTAGTTTCTATAAAATCAGCACCGCCTTCAATAACACCAACTTTATGGGAATTCCCATACCCTGCATGTCGTTGTTCAAACTGATTCTTCATTCTATTATATTGCTCATCAGTAAGAAAATCTGGAGCTTTGATTATTCCAGATAATGAAATACCATCTTTAAAAAACTGTTTATTATATTTACTAGCAAAATAATCCTGTTCAACACCTACCATAGAAGCTTCTATAGGTGAAAGTCCTCTAATATCATTATAAGGATTAAAGTATTTAAATTGCAAAATTTGATGTGGGGCAAATTCTAACTCAAGACTCCCATTAGTGTATTTCCAATACCCATTAAATTTATTATCTTCAATTATTGGTGCAAATCTAGTTGGGTCAACAACCCAAATTTCTTTGGGAATTTCAGTTATATTTTTTCTTCCTTCAAAAACCCAAAAAGCTTCACCATATAATTCCAAAAATAAAATAGTAGCAAACATCAATGTACTTGTAATCATATATGGATTAGGGTTCATAAATAAATCATACAATGGTCCAGTATTTATAATTGTTTTTATATCCTTCGTTTTTTCTGTATATAAATAAAAAGGTACTCTAGAAATATTTTGAGCAATAGCATTAATAGAAGCAAAAACCCAAACTGATTTTTCATAAGGATTCGTAACTTCCATACTATCAACAGAATCTAAGTAACTTCTCAAACTTCTGTAAATTCTACTATCATCAGCCATAGGACCAATACCTTTTTTATGGTATCCAAATTTTTCCATAATTCTTTCTGTAAAACTTTTTTGTTTTGTCATTTCTTCTCCTTCACTAATAAAAGATATATGTAGTCTTTTATTATTGTGATGTGATACTACCTAAAAATAAACTTCTTTCTGCTAATCTACGCCTAACTAATCCTTGTAAAACTCTACCACCAGCTTTACGCCATTTAGGAAATTCATCAGCAGCACCTAAAAAATCCAAGTTATTTAACTTTCTTAAAAGTGTTGAAGCTTGTAAGTTACCAGCACCTAAATTATACACAAAGGATATAAGTGCATCAAATTGATTCTGATTTATAAAAACTTTGACTAATCTATTAATACTTCTCTCATTTTTAATTATCTCATTCATCATCATGTTAGTTGCTTGTTCTTTTGTAATACCTTGTAAATATGGTTTAGGGTCTTTAATAACAGTACCAAATCCTATAGTCAATACACCAGCAGGGCAATAGTATGGTTTAGAATAAAACCCTTCAAAGTGTTGTATAAGATTTATACCCCTATCTGATACATTCATTATTTTACATTAAAAACTTTCTGAGCCATACGCTGCCCAAAATAATATCCAAGAACTAGCATCAAAGCACTGTTATCAAATTCTGTCCATACAGCCTGTGCTGTTTGTATAGCAGGTAATTTCTGTATCCACATATAAGTATAAATCATTGTAAACTTAACCCACATATACAACCCAACAAATCCATATGTAATAGTAGGTCTGACAGTACCATTATACACAGCTATAAAAGCATCCGCCCACTTAACCCCTGTCTGTTCTATCTTACTAGCTTCATACAAAGCTATAGATTCTTTAATATCAGCTTGTGTATTTATTTCTTCTAGTTTCTGTTCATGTAATAGTCTATTAGCTTCTATTTGTTTATCTAAAACAGCCAGTTCGTGTTTGTTATCTTCTTTCTTATTCCACAACTTCAATAGTTCTGGAATAAAACCACCTACAAAACCTATTATTGCGCTAATTATTGTAAGCATTTGCATCCTCCTTACACCACATAGTGCCTGTTACTATACATTGTATGTATATACTATTCCCAATTTCATATACTGCTGTACCATAACATGATTTATTACATAATTTACAAATGTCATTTGATAAGTCCTTGTTTCTTCTCTCGTTCAATTCTCGCATCTTGCCTCTCTTTGACTATTTTTAACATTTGTTTGTTTTCTTCTACAATTTTTATTAACTGCTTTATATTATTTTTGTTATCCTTATTTACTAGCATATTTTTAACTGTAAAGTATTCACTCTCTACCCTAACAACTTGTGTTGAAAATGGGTTGATATGATAAGTAAAAGCTATCCTCAATTTATATCTACCTGTAGGTGCATTTTCTGGTATCTTTACTCCAGTACGATTCAGTACAATGCCTTCACCTATTGGCACATTTGAAGTGTAGTCATCAAATGTAATGATGTAGTCATTCACTAATTGCTTTGATACTAATGCTGGTTTATTTGTAAATTTTTTATATTCAAATTTATATTCTAAATACTGTCCAGCACACACTTCTTTGTTAGTATTAAGTATTTGTATAGGTTGTTTAACATCTAATGTTTTAAAAGGGTAAAGTGCCAAGCCAAAACCAGTAGCTACAATAGCAAACATAATAAAAACAAACACATATGCCAGTAAATTATAGGCTTTAAATCTTGTATTAAGTCTCTTTTCTAAGTCAGTGCATTTTTGGTGTATGGTACTTTTATCTTCCATGTTAAACCCCCTTTTTCAAAATCAAAGCTATAAGGGAGACCACTACAGAAGTCATTACAATACCAACAAAACCATATGCGATTATCTTTACAGGCATAAATTCTTTGGTTGTTATAAAATTCTGTTTCAATTCTACAATATCATCTAAAACCTGCCCTACCTGCGTTTTGATTGTGGCAATGTCTGATATAAATGTGTTATAGTCTTGCTGTTGTCTGCGTTCATCCCCTTGATAATCTGGCACACCTACCTCCTAATTAATAACTTTAGCACTTTCTTCTTTAATGCCTTCAACAATAGTTTTAAATGCTTTATCTTCTGGTCTATTCCAGCTTTCGTAAAAACTGTAGCTACAGAACCTATTTCTTTTTTTAATGCTTCTTTAAAATCATCTAAAGATATTTCTAAAGCAATCTCTGATTTATTAATTCACTTTTACTTATTACTGTTACTGTATTTGGCATTTTAAAACCTCCTTAAATATCTTTCAGAACCATCGAACCTTATATATACCTTCACCACGTAAATGTGAATAAAGGGGGTATCTAATAGCATCCATTGAATGGTCTAAGAACCCGATTGGTTCATCTAAAATGATACCCCTCTTATTATCCATTTTCCAGCTATATGCCCTGAGTTCTTTTATAATATTAGAACTACCTTCACGAACATGTAGTTTCATCCTCTTTACTAAATCTATACCATCTTTTATTTGTTTCTTTGCGCCTTTAACATTAAATCCAGCAAGTCTTATTTCCTTAATCCTCATAGGTTCATCAGAATCACAATAAAAAGGTTTATTCCAATCCTCTTTAGGTATATTTTCTTTCATATATTCAATTAACTGGCTATTCGTCATTCCAGATTTATATAAATATTCTTCTAACCAAACATCCCGTTCTTTAACAGTACATTTAACAATAACATTAGGGTCATTAAATCCAAAGTCCACCCCATATAAGACTAATCCTTTAGGTACAGGTTTATCAGTAATTTCCCAGTTTCTATAAATAAGATTTTCTAATTTACCCCACTCACCTAATGCATATATCCTATAAAAGTTAATATCCTGATTAATTAAATCTTCATACCTTTTCTTGCTTCTATCATCCAAAAATGGATTATCCTGATATGTAGAATGTATAACATTAACATCACGATTAAAGTCTTTATTATCTATTAAGTAATCCTTAATCCAATGGAATTCATCAATAGGATTAAATGATATAAATATTTGGTTCGGTTTGCCATCCTTTGATTTCGCCCTTAAATACAACCTAACTGTATTAAAATCTTCTTTTGTTATATCAGTAGCTTCTTCAAACCACATATAATTCCATGAAGAAGATTTTATTTTCTCAGCATTATCTAATCCATTAAAATGGATTAGATTATCCCTAAAAAAGAAATTCATTCCAACTTTATCTTCTTTAATCCTATTCCTTACACCAAAAGATTCCAAGACATCATAAAATGGCATTAATACTGATGTTCTTAGTGAAGGCATTGTCTTTCTCATTACTAATATTTTTTTATTCTTTTCAGTAAGTAGTTTATAAGTTAAAAGCTGGATTAAAGAATAAGACTTAGAACTACCACCACCACCAATATTTATATTAATTTCTTTATCACTTTCAAAGTTTTCAAAGAACACCCTGGTAGCTTGTAAATTTACTTTTTTGGGGGCATTATATATATCATCAAATAATTTTGCATTGCTTTTAGCCATTAATCAGAATACTCCACATCTATAATATTACCATTATCATCAACTGGCGGTAATATATTTTCAGAAGGCATAATCTTGATTTCTGCATAATTCTTTCTAGGTCTGCCACCTTTACTCTTTTCACCAGAAGGTAATTTACTAGTAACAGGCATAATCTTAATATAAATAGGTTTATCTTCAGAACCACCAGCTTTAGTAGGTCTATCAACCCAACCCCTTTGCTGCCCCTGACACTTTAAATAAAACATTAACAGTAGTGGATTCTTCTTGTCTAGTATGGAATCATATAAAGTCTTTTCTACTTTCTCAATCTGTGCTTCCTTAATTTCATTAATAAGCACTTGCAGTTTTTTAGACTTATTAACAAATTCTTTAACTTCTGATGCTGGGACTCCTATCCTTTCTGCAACTAAAGAAATATAACCATCCACTTCTTTAATAGCATTAACTAAATCAGCTTCCTGAATCATACCTTTAATACGGTATCTTTCTTCCAAATTAGCTAACTTGGATTCCCTAGCCCTAGCTAAAACTTCAGCCCTAGCCAGCTTTTCCACCCGCTTTTCTACATCCTTAACAACAGCCTTTTCAATCTTTTCTACTTTAGCTTTATCTGTAGTCTTATCTGTTCTTCTAGGTCTTTTCTTACTATGTGCATATTTCTTAGGCAAAATTACCCCCTTAGAATTACTTATCTAATTATCGAATTTTTTTTCTAAAATCTTTAACAAAACACTTGACTTCTGAATCAATCTGTGGTATAATATTAGTACAATGGAGGATGAAATGGAAAATGAATACAAATTATCAAAAGAAATAATCAACACAGCAAAAAGAATATTCTATATAAAACCTGTAGAAAAAGCAATTAAAGATTGTATAAATGAAGGCTGCATAAACTACTTAGATGAAGGATATGACTTTGAAGAAAAAGTCCATGAATATCCAACAAGGCGTAGGTCTACAAACAGGAAGTATAAATCCACAAGATACGTAAGTGATGTAGTAAAGAATATGAGGGCTATCAGAAAAAATACATTAGGTAATGTAGAATGTGCAAGAAATGTACAGAAGATAAAAGGAAGAATAATGTATGGCTGGTAGAAGTCTTTTTATTTTTCTTTTTTAAAATCAGAAACACTATATAACAATCAAAACATATTTCAGAGTAATCCCAAAAATAAGACCCAACTTATTACAAGGGTCTTATTTCCCACCAAAAGTCTTTCACATTCAACCAAAAGTCTTTTTCTTTTTTTCACCCTATAGGGTAGTAGATTATGCAATCTACCAAGTCATTTTTAGTCTGTCCCGTTTTCCTGCCCGAAA
>Ga0302244_1001120_pt1 | contig 17921 bp, 10 predicted proteins | sample AAG_UR_Phe_MG_FD_193513 | JGI IMG/M metagenome (GOLD analysis project Ga0302244, IMG submission 193513) | Enriched activated sludge microbial communities from anaerobic digester in WTTP, New Holstein, Wisconsin, United States - AAG_UR_Phe | ecosystem: Engineered > Bioreactor > Anaerobic >... | reverse complement strand
AAGTAAGCTGAATTTCAATTCATCAGAAACACGAAAGCGATACAGCAGAGCAATATTGACTCGTTTTCAGAGACTTGATAAAAAAGTACTTGATGGGTTTATATGCTTAATTCAACTGAAAATAAACACAGAACTGCTTGAACAGATTTGGCGTATTTTGTTTTGCGCAACAGAACCATTAATTGCAAAAGTTTATCTTGAAGCTATCTGGCCACGAGAACCAGGTTCTTCAATCCAGCGAGACCATATAAAAAGTTATATTCAGACTACCTTTACTCAGCAAAGCGACAAGTTAAATCAAAGGATCCTGAACTGCCTTCAGCACGCTGGATACGTTATAGCCCATGGCAAGAAAGACCTTATAGTGGTTGGATTTGGCAATCTCGAAGATGCCTTGATTCTTTCAACTCACCTTCTGCTGGCACAGAATCCAAGGACCATTAAATTAACAGAGATTGAAACATCAAACTTCTGGCGTTTTCTTGGATATAGAAAATTTGATCATGTTCGTATAGGTTTTCGACGGGCAGAAGCCAAGGGGCTTATCATGCGGTATGCTATGGTCGATCACCTTGAACAGATTACCACCAGATACACATGGAATGAACTTCTTGATAAGGTAGTCGCTCAGCATGAAAGCTGAAGAATTTGTATCTCGACTTACACAAATGAAACTTGGTCCTGTCCCCAAGCGCCCCGTCTTTATCTGGACAGGAATGAAATCTAAACTGGAAGGATTAATTGAGGGTTTAGAAGCCCATTACGCAGATATGGTGCAGACCATGCTTCCAAGAAACGATGCGCTGGTTGACCACCGCACATTCATCCAGAATCACCTCAATGAAATCTGTCGAGATTACCAGAAAAACAGGCAAGAGCCATCTGTCTTGATAATCGAAAATTCGATACTGTTGGCACGATATTCGTGTGACCTGTCAGTATTATTTAAATCAGCCGTTAGTCCGCGGTCAGCCGCAGTACTGATTTTTCCACAGGAATCGGGAAGGGATTTTCCTCCCAGGACCGAGGCCTGGGTTAAGAGAAACACAACAAATATAATGAAACAGCTCGCAAAACAGCTTGGTGATGCTGACTGCATTGTTGATGTTATAGGAGGAGTTTGATGCCAGCACGAAGACCTTTGGGTGAAATAATCGAGAGGGTTCCGGTCATCAAGAATGGGAAGGAACAGGATTACCTGGATACCACCATCTATCTTGAAACATCTATAGAACCTGGCAATCGTGAAGAGACAGTGAGGCTCTACTACTTTGCCAATACTTTAAAGACGGCATTCGAAGAGATTCTTCTTTCTTTTGCTGAGCCGATGGGGCGCGGATTTTGGCTCACCGCTGAATATGGCGTCGGAAAATCTCATTTCCTGTCAACCTTGGCTTGTCTCTTGGCCGACAACTCAGATGCCGTATGGAACTCAGTCCATGAAGGGGATATTCGAAATTACCGGTTCAAATTCGAAAGGCGTCGTCTTTTTCCGGTGGTAGCGGGATTAAGAGGAAAGACGGCTATTAACATGAATCGCCCCATCACGCTTCTCGACCAGCTTGAGAAAGAAATCGATGAGGCTGTTACAAAACTTGGGTTAGACAAAAAGATCAACATTACTCCGGTTGCCGAAACGATCAACCTCTTCGATGGTTTCAATGGTTCCTTGCAGGGTACCATCAACAGTTTTATTCAGCAGAGGAGCGGGCAGAAGGCTGGAGATCTTCAAAGAAACCATCCTGATAGATTTGCTGATTTCGTTCGATGCTTTTTCAAAGAGAATAACATCCCCTTCGAACCAAAGGTGAGTGTCAACGACAGGCTCCTCTATCTTTACAAACAAATAGTGGACGCTAAAACAGGCTACAACGGACTTCTCTTCATCATCGATGAGTATGAATCGTGGCTTTCACAGCGGCAGATTACCTCGCCAGAGGGTATGTTCGACTCCAGCGTTATCCAGGCTCTCACAGAAATCCTTCCAAAGCAGTATGGATGCGAGATATTCACCGTGATTGCTTCGCAAACGGACATCCCTGCTCAGCTCGCTGGGAGGCTGAAGCCACTTCCATTGCTCGCCGGTTCCGGGGCGGAAAGAGATTACCATGTGATATGTGCATACAGGGTGCGGCGCTACAAACCGGATACGGAGAAGGAGGCCAAGCTATACTACCATGACTTTTATAACGAATTTGCCTTCTATAAGAATGAAACTGAAGAGACATTCCTCGACACCTTCCCTTTTCATCCGCTTTCCTACGAAACAGTTAGGAGATTCACAAGCAGCGTGCAAGACATGCCGGGAGTGCGCCTTGGGCTGAATATTTTTTATGATGTGATGAAGTCACAGGATATCATGACCCTGAATACGCCGGTTACAATGAATTGTGTTCACGAATACAGTCCCAGTCTCCAGAACGCCCTTGCCAGTCCTCGTTTCGGCGATTCCCAGAAAAAATTCAGGGATGCCTTGGCGCAGCTTCCCAGGGTTTTTGACGATGAAGAAGATGTTTTCATTGCGAGAGCCATTCTTACAATTCTCTATATGCAGTTCGTAATCTCAGGTGAACAGGCGATTCCCATGACAGCTTCCGAACTCGCTGATGCGACGCTTACCTTTACAGGTCCCATTACCGGGGAGCAACGGGTAGAGATGCTCCTCGGAGAGATGGCAGTACGAATTCCTCAACTGGAATATGATGCCTCGAAAAGGGATCGGGGGGCACGGTTTATACCAAAAGAGATGGGACCGACACCACAGCAGTTGTTGGAAGTGATCAAAGAAGACTGCAGAACTCGGTCCCTGGAGATCAAGGAATGCTGGGAGGGGTTGCTCGTCGCATCACCCACGGAAACGAGGGGGCTACCGGCGCTCTTTAATGGATATGCCTTTGATAAGTCTTCGAGGATCAGTGTCGATGCCCACCAGTTGAGCTACGAAGGCGAGGCCTTGCTCACCCGGAACTGGAGGCCCGACCTCGGAGTGGTCATAACTGACCCATACACACATTTTCGCCTTGTTTATGTGCTCAATAAAGGAGCATCGATAACGGGCAGCCTGCTTGACTCCAGAAGTGTTGTGGTAGAAGCTGCAGAGCTTAGCGAAAAAGTGAAAGACATGGTGATCACCTATCTCGCAGCAAAACAACTCATGAAAGACTATGGGCCCGATAAACAGAAGGGACCTGATGCTATGCAGATCAGAGCCTTTGCCGAAACGACCCATGCCGATGCCCTTGCCGACATTCTTCGCTACCAACTCGAACCCTTCCAGAAAGGTACGGCACATACGAAGGACGGCCTCAACCTGGACCTACTTGTCGCCATGACAAAGCCGACTCCGGATCAGCGCCACGCTGCACTCATACGGCCAACCCTTGAGAATGCGTATAAGGAATTTTCAAACGTTTTTGAAACCGTTAAGATCGAGAAGGTCATATCCCCAGCAGACTCCAAGAACCTTTTCACTGGTTTGGTCCAGTCAGATGTTAGTGCAAAGGCCGTGAGAAGCACCCTCGAACAGAAGGCAGTCGGCCTCGGATTGGCGACCGCCGAAGATCCTAAGAAACTCAATTCCAAGTACTCCCATTTCTTCCAGCTTCTCGATGACCGCCTTCAAAAATCGCCTGCGATCATAATCTGGAATTTGCTCAAGGAGATGGCGTACCCTCCGTACGGGATACCGCCTCAGCTATGCATGACACTTCTCCTTATCTATGTGCGCTCCAGAGTTGTCCCATCCCAAGTGGAAATACAGTTAAACCCTCAACATAACGTCGTCACCCAAAACGGTCAGCGTCTCAAATCAAACAGAATTACAAGGGCCGGTGTTGTGGATGTTAAATACCAGTCAGATATGGAGAAACACGTCGAGAGTCTTGTCGTTGTATCAGGGCCGGACTGGAATAATGTCCAGCCCTTTGCCAAGCTCATATGGGAGGATGCAAAACCGGCCAGCAATCCCCACGACATTGATATCCAGGTCAACACTTTTCTTTCCCATATGGCGAAGCAAGCTCCTGCCATCCATAGCATGACTGTTAATCTCAAGGCACTTTCTGACAGTACGGGTGATCCTCTTGCGAAGGAGGATACAGATTTGCTGCAAAAAGTGGAAGAACTCTTCACTTCTGAAGACCTGGACGTTTTTGATGCGAAACGGCGTGCCTTTGCACCGGATATCGCCGAGTTTAAGAAAGAATTTGACAGGGTTCATGCCCTTCGTCACTTAGCTGGTCTTTCCACCCAGGTTGTCTCTATGCTGAGCCAGCTTAAGGGCGCAGATGTGGGTTCTGATCAGAGCCTGCTAATGGAGAGAGACCTTCTCGTGCCAAGATACAGGCTGACCTCGCTTATCAGTAGCCCAAGCGGAGTTGCATCGCTTCTGAATGAGACTGAGAAATTTCTGCAGCATCTCCACACTGCAGAGGATGTGCAGAGAAAACGCAATCAGGAGACCCTGGAGAAGATCAAGATACACCTGAATGAAACAGAAATACTGTTGCAAGGCATCGGCAAGCTGAACCAAATTCTGACTATTGGACCTCCTCAGGGTCACGATCTTGCTGATGCTTATGATGCCCTTCGCAAGAGTGTTGATCGTGAACTCTCAGGTGAATCAACGGAGCATCATAAGCTCTCATACGTGCCGCCTAAGGATGAAGCAGAACAGCTTCGAAAAAGAACCCAGGGGATTTTATCAAACAGGCTCAGTGTTTTGCGGGGCCAACTGGAGAAGGTGATACAGGAACGGAATAAGGACGACATAAAAACCCTCCTGGACCTGCTCCAGCTCAATAAGCTTAATAACGTGGCGGCCAATCTGACGCCTGCAGTTATTGAGACGATGCAAAAGATACTTGACGATGCAAACACCCAGGTTATAAAGACCAGAGTCATCGATTGTATCACAAGCGATTTCTCAGTCCTTGCCCAGGGCGACATCGACAGATTTCTCGATCAGTTGCGGAACCTCCTGGAAAAAGAGTTTACGGAGCAAAAGAAAGAGGGAAAGAAAATCCTTCTCAGCTTCAAATAGGATTTGCAGATATGACAGAACGAAGACATGACGACGTGAACAAATTCGTCAGACAGTATGGCAAACCCTATAGCGCTGAATCTGACGAGTACGAAAAACCCCACTATGATAAACCGGTGGTTGCGGGCAAGAATACACCCATTTACAATGCCCACTCGTACCACACAAAGGTCCCCTACCAGGGGATAATCTCATTCATAGAGTATTATACGGAACCAGGGAACCTCATACTCGATCCCTTCTGTGGCACTGGCATGACCGGTGTTGCGGCCCTTCTTGCTCCTTCCGGAGCTCGCCGGGTCATATTGAATGATCTGTCACCCGCAGCGGTACACATCGCCAGTAACTACTGCACCCCCTGCGATGTGGATGAGCTAAAAAAAGAGTTCGAGCGGATAAAAGAAGCAGTGAAAGAGGAGCTCGATTGGCTCTACGAAACATATCACGAGGACCTGGAGACCGGAGAAAAGATACAGGCAACTATTCAATATACAATCTGGAGCGATATCTTTCGCTGTGCCCCTAAAAAACGGGACCTAAAAAAGCAGCACATCAACCCGGATGGCTGTGGCTCTGAGATCATCCTCTGGGATGTGGCAGTTGACAAGGATTCAGGGCAGGTAAAGGATACCTTTAAGTGTCCTCAATGCCGAGAGACATGGAAGAAAACGGAATTGCTTTTTGTCAGGTCTGTGCCTGTGATAACGAACTATGTTTATATCGATCCCAAAAAGAAGAAACCTCGCAGGGCCGAGCACCGGGTCACCGATTTTGAGCTCGAAAGATTACTAGAGATTGAGAGCAAAGAAATCCCTTGTTGGTTTCCTACAAATGCTTTCGATGACACCCGGGAGATGTGGAGGGGTGTTCATCGAGACCAGGGAATCACACGGGCATGCGACTTTTACACTAAGAGGAACCTGTGGGCACTGGCAAGGCTGTGGGAAAAAATCAAATCTATTTCTGACTCTGACTGCCGGTCAATAGCTCAGTTCGCATTTACAGGGATTATTGCATACGTGTCAAAGAAACAGAACTTTGGTGGTGGAGGAGGAGGAGTTAGCGGAACACTTTATATACCATCTTTTCAAATGGAAAAGAATGTTTGGTCTGTCTTTGAAAGAAAAGCTGACAAGATTGTTGAATTATGGCAAACATGGAGTCCAGACAAAACCAAATCAATATGTATAGAAGGCTCTGCAACAAACTTGGATGGAGTATTAGATAACTCTATCGACTATATCTTCACTGACCCTCCCTTCGGCTCCAACATTTTCTATGGTGATTGCTCCTTCCTCTGGGAATCATGGCTCCAGGAATTTACCGACGATTCCCTTGAGGCGGTGTGGAATAAGAGCAGGAAGCCCTCCGAGGGTGGAAAGACGTTAGAAGATTATAAACGGCTTATGTCTGAGAGCTTCCGTGAAATGTACCGGGTCCTCAAGCCTAACAGGTGGGCTACTGTCGTGTTCTCAAACTCCGACGACCGTGTGTGGGAGGCGATACAGGACGCGGCCCACGAGGCGGGGTTTGTAATTTACGGCGGGCGGGAGTTCGACAAGGTGCAGCGGAGTTTCAAGGGCATAAAAGGCGAGAAAGGCCAGGAGAAAGTTATCTCGAAAGACGTTCTACTTAATCTGCACAAGCCAAAGGTACCTCAGGTAAGAAATAGCGAATTGAAACGGATCGACGATGTCGAGGGCTATATTCTTCACCAGATAAAGATGTATTTTCAATACCTCTCTCCTGAAGCACCTATCAGCGACCGAACGGTGGAGGCTATAACGCGGGCGGTGCAGCGCCGTGTTCTTGAAGAAGGTTGTTCCATGCAGGGGTTCAGCGCAGGTTTCGTGTCCGATGTGCTCCATAAAGCAGGCATGAAGCGCTCTCTGGTAGAGCATGAAGGAGCATGGTACCCGGCAAATGGTTGGTTGGGGGAAGTTATTGTACGAAATGAGCCTTCCGCTGTCCTGTGGCTAACCGGCCTTTTGAGCAAGGAATCGCGACGATTTGACGAAATCGATCCGCTCTGGAAGCAGGCAAAGCTCAAAGGTAATTACAAGGGGGCGAGAGGGCTTGAAGAGCTTCTCGACGAGTTCTTCATACAGATTCAGGATGGGGCATACAGGGTCCCTGACGAACATGAGAGACAGGTCCTCAAGGGCCAGGAGGAAGAGCGGGTGATTCGTGAGTGTGAGCGATACCTCTCGGGTAAACAGAACCGGGAACCTTCAATCGACGAAATATTCACGTGGATAGAGATGCTTGCCTCACGGAAAGAATGGAACTTGATTCTTGCCGTGGAACAAACTCTTTCTGTCAACCCGGGTTGGCAGGAGTTGCCCGAAGGCAAGGCCGCTTCTGATCGGCTGCGGTATGCAAAGTTTGCCACGAAAAAAGAAAAAGAGAAGAAAGTAACCGGAGGGGAACAGCCAACGCTGTTTTAGAAGATATGGCAACAAAGGCACATACATTTCTGGATATCCTTTCAAACCGTCTTGGAAAAGCAGTAGATTCGGCACGTCTCATACTGGTTCTTGACCCCAAAGGCCTGGTAGACGCACCAAACCCTTTGCTGGATGCGGTCGGGCGGGACTGGCAGGTGCTGGTTTACGATAAAAATGATCTTATCCTCCGAAGGATTTTGCTTGATATACAGGCGAACAACGGACGCATAGTCATCGTGGCCCGAGGTGCAGTCGATTCGAATTCAAAAAGTGTTGTTGACCTTTCCTACGTTCCTGATCTTGTAGAGGATGCTGTTGATGTGATTGATTGCAGCCCTGCGGGACTCTTGGCTGAAATGGTCAAAGATCGGCTGCCTCCCGATCTCTTTGATGAGCCGCTTTTGTCCCTCTGGTCAGAAAAAATAGATAAACTTGTTGGCAACCTGTCCAAGTTTCGCAAGCTGGCAGTGACGTCTGCCACGATGAACAGGTTCGATGCCATGGCAGTTACTCTGGCAACGAGTTGCCCGAAGATATCTGTTGAGGATCTTGCCTCCCTCCCCACGGATCATATAGAACGAATCATCAGCTATATCAAGGCCGTTATCCTTTGTGAACTGACCGAACAGGAAATGGCGGTCCTCAGGGCCATGATTCTGGGGTCAGAACCTCATTTACAACTTCGTAGCTGGTGCAGCCTTGAAAGGACAAGCCTAGTTCGTTGCCTTTATTTTGGGACAATAACAGCACGGTATGCTGTCCCCCGAGGGATTTTCGATTTGGAGAAGCTTAGCCTCCTCGATTTTGACGTGTACTCCCTTGGTGAATCGATTGGTGCCGTTTTGGCAGAGGTGAAAAGCGATCTTAGCCTTCAAATGTCAGTTTGTGCTGAGGCAGAGAAGGAGCCTGATTTAGTCGAGGCCCTGAGCAAGATTGAAAAAACAATCACCTTTGCCTCTTTTGATGAAATGTTTGAAATGGTCATGGCTGAGCCGTATCCCGCTCTTGTTTTTGTCCTTGGCCGCAGGGCCCTCGTACAGTTTCTCGGATCCTCGGAGGGAAAGGCAGCGCTAATACGAGGATCTGATGACGGCAGTCGGGGTGAGGTTTATCAAAAAAGCCCCTTCGCGTTGAAAGCCAGCCAGATGCTTGATCTTATAGGATACTTTGCGTGGTTTGTACGCACATTGAGCAAACCATTGAAAACAACCGAGGGATTTTTTAAGCTCATTGAAGCCTATCATAACCATGGCTTTCATCTGCTCGAACTTACCCTTGCCGAAATCAATGAGACTATACGCCTCTTGAAGGATGAGTCTTTGAGTGAGGCTTTGAAGCCCTTCCTTGAGCAGATCGAGCACCAGGTGGTATCAGTAATTGATGCATTTGATCAGGCGCTTGCAAAAAACATTACTGCTGATCTTTCCTCCTACACACACTTCTCACACCTGAATACGCAAACACTGAGAAATCTCATCCAGACAGGCATTCATCACGAGGAAAGAGTGTGGATTATTGTACTGGACGGACTCAGACTTGATTCATGGGATCGCGTTGTTTGGCCACAACTGAGTGAATTCTTCGATGTTGAGGGCGAAGAGCAACTCTATCTATCTACACTACCATCATATACGGATATTTCGAGAGTAGCATTTTTTGCCGGTAAGCTCCCTGCTTTCTGGAAAGATTATTACAACAATCCAACCACTGACCACAACATACTTTTATCTCGCCATCTTGGTTTGGGAAAGGATGAATCCAAGAAGTTGCTGAAAGTTTTAGCACGGGGCGAAGAAAAGGCAGAACAAGGCGAGCTCGACTTTGAAAATAGCCAGTACCGAGTCCTGATTTTTAATGTTAGTGACGATTGGATTCACCACGAACAGGGAAGTCTTGTTCGGATTAATGAGATCATCAGAGAGCGCTTCGAAAAGATTATCCTGCCGGAACTTCGTTCTGGGATCGGTCCCAAAGACACTGTTGTTATCACCAGCGATCACGGTTTCATCGAGCTTCGTAAGGGAAACGCACACAGTGTCGACCTGAAGGCCTTGGGTGATATCGACCCAGCAGACATCACCTATCGTTACATCCGAAACAAGAAATATGCAGTAGGGGCTCAAATAACGTATGACAACAAAGATATATGGACAGTCGCTATCAGTCGCGATTGGTTCGAAAGACCAAAGGCAGGGGGGAAAAAAGCCAGATATTCCCACGGGGGTATATCAATGGCAGAAATGGTTGTCCCTGCTGTGAGACTGAAAAAGAAAACAGTTTTAAAGGCTGAGATAGTGATAGTCGTTGAAGCGCCACCGGAAGCTGTTCCTGGTGACACCATTGTGATACCGGTGAAGATTGCGAATAAGGGAACGGTGGAGACAGATGTTAACTTGGCCTGCCGACTAAGCGGCCGCCTTATCTCGGAAACCAAGGTAAAACTCCTCGGAGGAACCTCTTATACATGGAAGGTTTCTGTCAAGGTTGACCCAAAAGCAAGACAGTTTGCTGTGGCAGCGCAGTACGTTACACCACAGAAAGAGAAGAAGACGGAGAAGAGACAGATCGAGATCCCAATCAAAGAGGTTGGCATGAAGGTTGACATAGACACCAGCGCTCTCGATGCATTCGAAGATCTATGAGTTTACAATAAAGGTGAGGGCTGATGCAGGAAGAACAAAATAGGTACGAATTTACCCCACTTGACCGCAAGGTTCAGGAAATAATGTCCGACAGGATTATTCTCAAAAGCCTGACCCGATGGAATGATGCGTACAAGGAGTTCCCGCGGTTTGTTATGGAATATCTGGTCGCCCGTTTTGTCGATCCTGAAAATCCAGTCGCAGGGCAGTCAAAAATCGATCGCATCCTGACGGAGAACTGGGTGGACAGCTCTGAAAAGGAACTTATCAAAAGCCGCATCAAGGAAAAAGGGGTTTATAACCTTCTTGGAAGTCTTCAGGTCAGGCTCGATGCATCAAAGGACCATTACTGGGTTAATGTCCCTGCCATAGGCGAGAATACCGTGCGGATCACACGGAATATACTTGTCGAGCACGGCGATAGCCTGTTGGCTGGAGGTGCCTGGGGGACATCTACCATAGAATATGATAATAACTATAAGGTTGGAACACGTATCTATCCATTTGTAGTGACTGATTTTAAGCCATTCCAGATTACCCGGGTCAGCCTTGAAGACTACATCGAAAAAAGAAGGTTATTTAATACCGAAGAATGGATTGATCTGCTTCTGAACACCATTGGCTTTGACCCTTTGCACTACACCTTGCGTCAAAAGTTGCTTTATTTGCTGAGGCTGGTTCCATTCGTTGAAAAAAACTACAACATGATTGAGCTTGGTCCGCGAGAGACTGGGAAAACCTATACCTATAGAAATACATCACCACGTTCCTTCGTTATCTCCGGGGGATCAACAACGCCAGCCACTCTTTTTTACCATAAGGGGGTAAAACGGCTCGGCATTATCGGTCAGAGGGATGTGGTGTATTTTGACGAGATAGGGCGTACCCGTTTTGCTGATGCGGACGCCACGGTTAATATCCTGAAAGACTACATGCAGACTGGTCAGTTCAGCAGAGGGGACCAGGAATTTACCTCTACGGCGAGCATAGTCCTGGCGGGCAACATTGAGTTGGACGTAAAAGATGGCGTTTCAAAGCCATCAGAGCGTTATACACATTGGCTGGCAGTTCTTCCTCCGGAGATTAACACAGACACCGCTTTTATTGACAGACTCAACGCATATGTACCGGGCTGGGAATTTAGCAAGATTAAAAAGGAGAATTATGCCAAGGGTTATGGCTTCATGACGGATTATTTCGCTGAGATACTTAAGAGGCTAAGGGAACGGGCAATTCAGACTATTGTTGCATCACATGTAGATTTTGGCGGTGAAACGAGCAGGAACCAGGACTCGGTTCAAAAGACGACTTCAGGCCTACTGAAATTAATTTTTCCCCATAAAGATGTCGATACTATCCATGTAGATGAACTTGAAATGTGCTTTGATATCGCGGTTGAAGCACGGCAGATTATATATGACCAGATGGCAGTGATAAGTCCGGGCGAATATTCAAGTCACGTGATTACACCAAGAATCAGAGGGTGAGGTGAACAAAGAAAGTCAACGCAGAAAGATTCTGAGCTTTCTCGACAAGGGATCAAACAAGGATATAGACAGCTTTTGCATCTACCAATGGATAGAAAGATGTCATTTTCACGGGTGGTGGGATCTCGCGGTTGACTTAGGGGCTCACGTACCACCCAATTCGCTTGATAAGAATTATCATAGAAGGCTTGACTTCATTCTGAGAGAGTGTCGGGAACGGCGAAACGAAAGACCGAAGTATATAAGTGCTCATCCGCAGGAGCGTGACCTTACTCACACCTTGGTCCGCGGTTTTCGTCTGGAGGGCAGAGAATACAGAGCTGATTCTCACAAAGATGTGTTCGTGAAGATTATAAAAATTGCCTTCGACCGCTACCCTGAGGTTAAAGACAAAGTATTGGTCCTTCGAGGGAGCAAAAGAAAGTATTTTTCACGGGACAAACGAGACCTTTCTGGCCACTGCAAGCTTATCCCTGGTTCTCGAATCCGGGTTGAGTTAAACCAAAACGCCAACACGCTTTATACGGTGGGGAAAGATGTTCTAAGGCTTTTTGGCATGGATTACCATTCATTTGAGATTCTGACGTTAGGATCTGCTCGACAACCAAAATGAATAGGGATAGCCAACTAAAGCTGATAAAAAGGTTCCTAAACGGTACAGGGAAAAATGATGTTGACCCTTTTTGTATCTACCAATGGATTGATCGTTCTTATTACGAAGGATGGTGGAATATTGCGATTGAGTTGTCAGCCTACTTACCACCAAACTCGCTCGATGAAAACTATCAAAAAAGACTAAATTTTCTTTTATTTGAATGTCGGGCAAAGCTTAAGGAGGTAAAGGCTAATACAGAAAAGTTTCAAAAAGAAGTGGAGTCTATATTTGAAGAACACAATATTAAAGATCCAAAAACAATAAAACGGATTTTAAAAGAGATAGGTGAGGAAGCAGGATTTAAAGTTGTTATTTCAAGAATAAAAGATTCAGGAGATTCTCACGTTTGTTGAAAAAGAAGGATTTTAGGGTGTTTATTAAAAATGTCAAAATTAGTTGTTTTATTATTCAATGAATAGCGAAAAAACAAAAAAACAAATTATTAAATTTTTAAAAGGCAAAGAAAAAAAGTATGTCGATACTTTTTGTTTTTACCAGTGGATAGATCGCTGCTATTTTCAAAAGTGGTGGAACTTAGCTTTAGCAATTGAGCCTTATATAACAACAAATTCATTGCCGGAAGAATATATTAAAAGATTAAAATTCCTTTTAGCGGAATGTAGAATAAAAAATTCTGAAACTTCTAAGAAAATAATAAACGAAGAAACGTCGCTCAACATGCCTTTAAATATAATTAATAATCATTTAAAAGAAAATTATTGGACAAGAGAGTTCATAATTGGAGAAATAGCAAAGATTGTAATGAAATGGAATCCAATAATACATGTAAATAATTATAAAGGGTGGGTATTACGTGTTGCTTCAGGTAGAACTGGCCTTACTATAGAATCGTGGATGTACAAATCTCTTTCTTTTTATGTTGGGGTTTCAGCAAGTGGCAGAAAAGCAAAAGACACAATACTAAACATTCTTGAAAAAAATAACGAATTTATAATAAATTCGACCGGACACTCTTTTTTAATAAAAGGAGGAAGTAAAAATCCAAATAGCATTTGGATAGAAGCGCAAATAATATACGATAAAAGCACAACACGGCAGGAACTAATAGAGACGCTTGCGTCGGAATATTGTAAAGTCATTGACTTATTCAGGACTCTTATAAAAAGATATTACTAAAAAGAATGGCTGAGGGACATCCTTCAATTATTCAAATAGGAGATAAATAATGAACAATTTACAAAACAAAAACACTTCAAGTTATGATGAGCAAAGGATTATTCTTAAAAAAGTTAAAGATATCGTAAATGAAAATTTCCATGTTAATCCGCATGGCGAAACAGTACTCCGAGTGTCGTCCGGAATAGCAAAAATTGAAATACAAATGTGGATATTAAAACAACGTGATAATGAATTTCACATAGGTGTAAATGCTGACGATGATAAAAGTAAAAAATTATTAATGAGCATCTTTAATGGTAACAAAGAACAAATAGCAAAACAAACAGGCTATGATTTTCAAGTTAACGGAAAAAAGGGTAGCTGGATAGAATCTTTATTACCATACGACAGCAGTAAAAGCATTGAGGAGCAAGCGGCATATTTTGCATCTGAATATTTGAAACTTATTGATTATATCAGGAAACTTGTCAGTCATTATAAATGAAAATTATGTTTGAACAAATAAAACATTGGCAAGGCGATACAAATTAACAAGTAAAAAACAAATTCTTGAAATAAGTATATATCTGACATGTTACGAGGAGGCCGTCAAATCATGAAAAAGTCTCTACCTCCCAATAGTTACCCCGATTCTGGCAAGGGCCAGTTTCTTGTCTATGTATCGGAAGATGGCAGGATCAAGATAGATGTCCGGCTGGAAGAAGAAACGGTTTGGCTTACCCAGCAGCTCATGGCCGACCTGTTCCAGAGCTCCAAGCAGAACATAAACCATCATATTCAAAGCATTTATGAGGAAGGCGAGCTTATCCCGGAGGCAACTGTCAAAAAATATTTGACAGTTCGATTTGAGGGGAACCGTGAGGTCCAACGCCTTCTTGATTATTACAATCTCGACATGATTATCTCTGTCGGTTATCGGGTGAAAAGTCATGTTGCAACACGCTTTCGTCAGTGGGCAACCCGCCAGTTGAGAGAATTCATTGTTAAGGGGTTTGTTCTCGACGATGAACGCTTGAAGAATCCTGATCAGCCCTTTGATTATTTTGAAGAGTTGCTCCGCCGGATTCAGGATATCCGGACATCTGAGCGGCGCTTTTATCAGAAGATTACCGATATATATGCCACCAGCGTAGACTATGACCCGACACAGGAAATCAGCATCGAGTTTTTCAAAACGGTGCAAAACAAGATGCATTGGGCAATTACGGGCATGACGGCAGCAGAGATTATTCACAGCCGTGCCGATGCCGATAAATCGAACATGGGTTTGACGAATTGGCGTGGGACGAAGGTCCGGAAGGCCGATGTAACCATTGCCAAGAATTATCTTGATGAAGATGAACTCCGTGCATTAAACAATCTTGTAGAACAGTATCTTGTTTTCGCCGAGGGACAGGCGATGCAGCGTATTCCCATGCATATGCAGGACTGGGTCAAAAAACTGGTTGCCTTTTTGAATTTGAATGAGAGAGCTATCCTAGACCATGCAGGCCAAATATCACATGAAATGGCCGTGGAGACGGCAGAAGGCGAGTACAACAAGTTCTATAGGAAGCAGATTGAGGCACAGGACCGGAAAGAATCAGATTTTGACAAAACCATCAAAAAACTTACAGATGGCAGGAAAGGCAATAAATCATGAAGATATGCGATTCACCGGTTTTGTTGCTGCCCATTGACCTATTTCTCTTTGACTGATTTAGAAGGAGCATACGCTACGACATCAGGCATATTGTGGAGAGGAATTTCATAATGCATGATAAGCAGCACCTTAATGTTCAGGAATCATAGACGATATGCAGAAAAAAGACAAAGCCATCCTCTATTCAGCTTCAGATATCGTCAGCTTCCTCGACTGCGAGCACAAAACAACGCTCGACCTCATTGACCTCGAAACCCCCCTACCCAAAGCTGAAGACGACGAAGAGATAATGCTCTACCAGAAAAAAGGGTTCGAGCACGAAGGCTCCTATGTAGAACAGTTGAAAAACAGGGTTTCCGTCTTTGTTGACGTTTCTACCGCCAAAAACGACACAGATGCCACCGCCATGACGATTGAAGCAATGCGATCAGGTGCGGACATCATCTACCAGGCCGCTTTCATCAAGCAATCCTTTCTCGGACATGCGGATTTCTTAAAAAAAGTTCCCCGTCCTTCATCGCTTGGAGACTATAGCTATGAGGTCATAGACACAAAGCTCGCCAGAAACACCAAAGCCAAATTCATAATCCAGCTTTGCTTTTATTCTGAACTGCTCGGGCATCTTCAGGAGTGTGACCCCATGATGATGCACATAGTCTTGGGCGACGGCAGGGAAGAAAGCTTTAGGTATAACGATTATTCCAAATATTATGCAATGCTGAAAGAACGTTTCATGGCAAGGGTGCAGTCCGGGCATAAAGGCACCTATCCGGAAAAACACGACCATTGCGCTATATGCCGCTGGAGAAACATCTGCGAGGATCAGTGGATAAAAGACGACCACCTCAATCAGGTGGCAAACATATCGCGCGTTCAGATCAAAAAACTTGAGGCAGGCGGCGCCTCAACGCTTAAAACCCTCGCAAGCATCAAAAACAATGCCAATATACCCAAGATGGCGCCAGAAACCCTGAACAAGCTTCGCCGGCAGGCATCTCTCCAGCTCAAAAAAAGGCAGACCGGCCAGAATCATTTTGAGCTGTTGCCCATTGACCTTGAAAGAAAAAGGGGATTTGCAAGGCTGCCCAAACCGGATAAAGGGGATATCTTCTTTGACATGGAGAGCGATTCCATGGACATAGATGGGCTGGAGTACCTGTTCGGGGTTTACTATTTTGAAAAAGGAAAACCTGCCTTTATGCCGATATGGGCGCACAACCGCAACGAGGAGAAGAAGGCCTTCATAAAATTCATGGACTTTGCAGCCAAACGCCTCCGTAAGTATCCTGATGCACATATTTATCATTACGGGCAATATGAGGAAACCGCCCTTAAAAAGCTAATGTCATTGCACGGAACACATGAAGCGGAAGTGGATAACCTTCTTCGCTTCGGCAAGCTTGTAGACCTCTATAGGGTCGTCCGGGAAGGGATGATGATTTCAGAGCCGGCATATTCCCTCAAAAACGTAGAGCACTTCTACCTTGGCGAACGGACAGGCGAGGTCAAAAATGCCGGAGCAAGCGTTGTATATTATGACCGCTGGAAGGAAACAGGCGACAAAACCTTCCTTCAGAATATCGAAGACTACAACAGGGATGATGTCATCTCTACATACGAGCTGAGACAATGGCTTCTCAAGATAAGACCCGGAGGGCTGTCATGGGCAAATTCTTATGCAGAAACAGACAACGGCCAAACTCATGACATCGGCTTGCGGAACGACAAGGAGAAAACGCTCGCCTTATACTACGAGATGCTCGCATCGAAGCTTCCGGATGACAGAAGCAAATGGGCACCGCATGACCAGGTAAAAGAGCTTACTTATCATCTCCTTGACTTTCAGAGAAGGACGGCCAAGCCTGTATGGTGGGCGGTCTTCTCCAGAGGGGAGATGACCCCTGAAGAATTAGTTGACAATGTCGAGGCGATAGGCGGCATGTACCAGGACCCTGAAAATCCTCCCTATGCTGAAAAAAAATCCTATGTCTACACCTATCTGTATCCTGAACAGGAGACAAAGATAAAGAATAATGATAACTGCGTCATTACAGACACGCTCCAGCCAATCAGCAAACTGGTAGTCGACGAAGAGGCGTTTAAGGTTACCTTTTCCTGCCCTGCAAGAAACGGTATGCTTGATGATAAACTGAGCATAGGCCTCGGCAAGCCTATAAACTCTGATTCCCTGACCTCCGCGGTCTACCGGTTTGCCGACAGCATAATTAAAGGCGATAAAAAATACGCGGCCCTTGCGGCCATTCTGTACCAGGATATGCCGCGCATTAAAGGGCACAAAAAAGGCGCTGCAATCATTGATGAAGCCGGCGAATCCACATCCGGCATAATTCAGGCTGTAACAAACCTCGATGACAGCTACATATTCATTCAGGGCCCGCCGGGAGCAGGCAAAACCTACACGGGTTCGCATATCATAGTGGAACTGCTAAGACAAGGCAACAGAGTCGGCGTGTCATCCAACAGCCACAAGGCAATTAATAATCTGCTGTCCCATGTCGAGAAGGTTGCAGAAGAGCAGGGGTTCAGCTTTCAAGGGGTCAAGAAATCGACAAAGGATGAAAGCATGTTCAACGGCAGATTTATTCGGGATGTCTTTTCCAATGAAAATGTGTTCAGCATGGACTGGCAGCTTGTTGCAGGTACGGCCTGGCTGTTTTCTGACCCGAGGACGGACCGGCTGCTTGATTTTCTTTTTGTTGACGAGGCCGGCCAGGTTGCGCTGGCAAACCTGATTGCCATGGGTACAAGCGCAAGAAACATAGTGCTTCTCGGCGATCAGATGCAGCTTGGACAGCCCATTCAAGGCATCCATCCCGGGCGCTCCGGCGAATCCTCACTTGACTACC
>Ga0302244_1001098_pt1 | contig 18142 bp, 19 predicted proteins | sample AAG_UR_Phe_MG_FD_193513 | JGI IMG/M metagenome (GOLD analysis project Ga0302244, IMG submission 193513) | Enriched activated sludge microbial communities from anaerobic digester in WTTP, New Holstein, Wisconsin, United States - AAG_UR_Phe | ecosystem: Engineered > Bioreactor > Anaerobic >... | reverse complement strand
TCTCCGCCTCCTGCAAAATACCGATGATCTGCTCCTCCGTAAATCGCTTCTTCATCTGTGCCTCCTTTAAAGTGTTTTTTATTTTACACTCTAATTACTTCTGGCACAACTTCCGGGGGGTAGTCCCAGTAGTTCCACCACTTCTGATCGGGCAAAAAGTACACAAGTACTTGTTATTTGAGATGGCTTGTCCTTTATATCTAAGGACATATCTCCAATATCCTCCAGCTTTACGTCTAAAATATTCGCCATTATCTCCATCGATCTTCCGGCGCCTGCAGCGCATTTATCATTCATTATAAAGCTCTTTACCTTACCTTTTTCATCACATGTTATAACCTTGCAGTCCTGTCCACCCATATCAAGTATTGTTCTTGCGGTCGGAAAAGCCCAGTGTGCGCCGCGCGCATGACATGAGATTTCAGTGACATTCTTTTTTGCAAATGGTATGTTGATTCTGCCGTACCCAGTGGAAACGATGAATTCCAAATCATCAAACTTAATACTAATTTTTTTTAGAGCTTCATCAAAAGCCGTCTTTGCTGTTAGATAATCGTCAACTCCCGTAGGAATGATGCTGTAAGATAAAATTTCTCCTTCGGAAGATCCTTTAACAAATTGCATGATGACGGAATTCGCACTTAAAGACCCTATATCGATACCTCCGACGATCATAATAATTACCTCCTAGACTAGATGTTTCGCTTCAAGTGCTGCACCCAGAGCTACTAGTGTTTCAGGGTTGTCCGGCACTGTTATTTTACATCCCAAGACCTCTGATAAGGCCGTAACCATTCCTTTGTTTCTAGCAACGCCACCGATGAAAACAACATCTTCTTCGAATTTAATATTCTTGAGCATTGATTTCGTTCTGGTCGCTATTGAGTTGTGTATTGCGCTTAAAATATCTTCAATCTTTTCCCCTTGATGAACTAATGAAACTACCTCTGACTCCGCAAAAACGGCACACGTCATGTTCATTTCGATCTTCTTGGTGGAATTAAGAGATAGACGCCCGATGTCATCGGTCTTTATTCCCAACACACCAGCAACAATATCCATGAAAAGACCAGTACCTGAGGCACACTTCTGATTTACTATGTAATCCAAAACGGTTCCAAGAGAGTCACATTTGGAGCATAGGCAGGTTTCAGCTCCCATATCAATTACAGTCTTTGCCGACGGCGAAACGTAGACAGCTGCATTTGCAGCACAAGAGACTTCAGAAAGATATTCATCGGCTTCTTCCCAGTCTTCCTCAATGCCACCTGTTACAACTACATAGTTCAAGTCATTTCTTTCCAAGCCGGCCTTTTTCAGTACTGATTGTAAAACCCGGTTTGCTTCTTCCCTCCATGTAGCTGTTACTTCAAGAACACTTTGTGATAAAAAACTATTATCACCGAGGATCACAGCTTTTGCTGTCTTTGAACCAACGTCAACACCACATACATACATTGAAAGTCACCTTCCTTTCTCTGACGTCCATAGCTATCCGAACGTCCGTCTTTTTAATTACCCCTTTTCTTTTCTATCCTCATCTTTATGAGAACTGATTGCAAAACGAGGCTTGCTAGTACCCTCCATGGTCTTTTTCACTCACAAATCACCATCTGATAAAAAAGCATCAACAACGATGACCAAAGCCCCTTTGTTGACTTAAAACCAATATCTACATTGCCAATATATATTTGAATTAACATACATTTTTATAATACATATTAATTAATCCGGACGTCCGCCTTTTTATTTAACCAAATTTTCTACCTAGTTTCCATTACCATTTAATCTTACCGTTTGAGATAATAAAGAGTCATGTCTTCTGCAATCTGTATTACAGAATCATAATCGAAGGATCCTTCATCTAAAACCCATTGAATCCCTATGCCAATGTAAAGTCCCCAAAGAACCGTACCGATTTGTCTAAGATCAACATTTTTATAAAGATTCCCTTCAATTCCTTTCTTAACCCCTATTGATGACAAATAGCTATATTTTTTAAAGAAATGCTGAATAATACCTCTATATCTGTTATCTTTTCTGGAAAGTGCGAGAAAATCAGATAGCACATACATAAGCGTAGGATCTTCTTTCGTTAGTTCAAAGCTCCCTTTTATCCGATATTTCAGCAGATTCTCAACAGCTTCTGATCCCTGCGCATTTTGATCTATGCCTTTGATTTTATTATCCACAATCTCAAAAAGCCGACGATCTAATTCTTTTAATACAGCGACCAATATATCTTCTTTCTTTTTGAAATAATAATTTATCGCTCCCTTACTCATTTTTGCATATTTAGCGATCTCACTCATAGTTAGCTTATCATAACCTTTTTCGCTCATGCATCTGAATGTTGCTTCTACTATTTCAGCAATTCTTACTTCTGCTTTCATATTCTTCAAATCATTTTTCACAAAAAACCGGACCTCCGGTTTTTTTATTAATGACAATCAATCATTTTGTCAAGTTTTTTTTCATTATTTAAATTTAAAAATATTTGTTCTAATATGATTTTACGGAACAATACTTTAAAATAACAGTGAATAAATATTATTATCTCGGTAACTAAATATAGTCATCTGGGTATTTATGTAATATGAGACGCACATAGAAAAAATAGACACACAAACACAGACCAGAGACACAATATGAAATCAGAAAGCAAGCTATTCGTCTTCGTAAGCAGGGCAAGTATTGGCAGAAGGAGTTGGGATAAGCGAGGGGCGAGCTAGCAAGATATGGCAGAGCTACAATATTAAGGAGGGTAGCAAAACTATTTGTCTGGGGAAAAGTGATCGCAGAACTAGAGAAAAGAGAACCCTTATTTATGGAACAGAAAACACATATGCAACACGTGCTAATTGACAAAATACCGGACCCAATAAAGCTGCTATTTATTTTATGGACACGAGATGCGGTTAAGATTTTGATAAACCAACGATATAGGGTATTGGCCTATCTGAACCGTTGGGGAACACCTTAAGAGACGGGAATTCACGCCCCAAAAACCCATAAAACAGGCCTACGAGAAGAGTTCGCAAACGGTGAAAAAACAGCTGACGGTGGATTATCCGTCTATAGCAACTCGGGCGAAGAAAAACTTATGAATTTCCACTGAACACAATTGTACATTATCAATCGTAACGTTGTTGTCCGAGACGATATTAGAAGAAAGCGCTTCCGCGAATTTTGCCATGTATGGAGAGAAAATCAGCCAAGTGGCGCTAAAGGGCAATTTCACCGGCAAGATTCTCTTTATTCTGGTCAAATTCAATGACAGAGGAAATTATTACTCCGACGTCGAAACTGCGATCGAGACTCGCCGAAGTGCAATCCTTGTTCATAAGAGAAATGCTCGCGGGCAAGCACGTCCCGCAGCGCCCGGCGGAAACGAAAAAGTAACAGGCACAGAGCCGCTTTTCTCTGCGCCGGAAAAAACCATATCCTTACACAGAAGGAGATACAACAGATGGTCGAATATCCGATAATCGAGGAGAAAATGGTAATAGATCACCAAGGCGAATTTCCGGAATACAAGATTTTACCCCTACCATCATCGGCAAGAAAAAAAACCGGCACAATCAAAACAGCAGCAAGAAAAATCAACATAACAAAAGCCGTCAGCAAAACGGCAAAACACGCTTGCATTTTGAGGAAAATATGATTTAATTAACATAAATAAAGAGCCGCCGGCGTGATGAACCGGCAAAGGCCTAAAAAATTAAAGCCCTGGATTGCAAGGCGTTTAACGCCTGGGCAGTCCGGGGCTTTTTTTATTGGGCACAAAACAATAACCTAACCCAGCAAAAGGCCCGATATGACGAACAAACACACAATCCAGTTTCTGCTCGGTGAAATGGAAATGCAACGCAGATTGGCCTATGACGAAAAAATTGTTACAGAATAATATATTGACAAATACAGCGCAAATCAATATCACTCTGATGGGTGGTTTGTGCATGAAAGGCTCTATCGGTTTTAGGCAGACCGGCAAAGGTGGGTATTATTTTGTCCGCTGGCCAGAGGGCGGCAAAGAGTATAAAATAAGCCGCTACAAAGGTTTTTTGTGCCGCTCGCACGACATGGCGCAAGCATTGTTATCGTGCATGCGCTCAGATTATGAAAATGGAGTATTTCGGCTTACAAAATACACCAGAAATGAAACAAACGTAATTCCTTTTTTGCTCGCATGGGTCGAAAGCGAAACACACTTGTCGCCAGCCACAAAAAAGGATTATCTTAACAGTATTCATAACCATTTAAAGCCTTACTTCCAGACGAAAAACATCATGTTGCATGAAATTCAGTATGATGTTTTGTGCAATCTGCTTGCAAACATAAAAAGGGATGGCAAAGGCAAACGCAATGTCATGTATTGTCTTCATGCCGCATTAATCAGCGCACTAAAAGCGGGCAAAATTGAAGCCATGCCGGTATTCCCCGAAAAGCGGAAATACGGCATCCAAAAAAAGAAACGCAAGGGATTACCAACTGACCGACAAGTTTCGATCATACAGGCAATTCCCGAAGAACACCGCCCGATCTTTTGGTGGCTGAAATATCATTATCGCCGCCCTTCTGAAGCCTGCGCCCTGCACACAATAGACTATGATCCTAAGCGGGATTGTTTTACTATCAGGAGGACTTTTTCCAACAAGGTCTTGGTCAATTATACCAAAACGCATCACGAACATGAAATACCATGCAATCCGTTGTTCAGGCCGATCATGAAAACCATGCCCAAAAATTTTAGTAAATTCTTTTTTCTCAATCCATCGCCCTGGTGCAAAACCAAAAAACATGGGAGTCATTATACCGTAACCGGGCTGGAGCATATATGGAATACGGCGTGCAAAAAAGTCGGCGAAACAATATCCCTGTATCAGGGAACCAAACATTCCGCCTGCTGGCAATATTTAAACGAGCAGGGCGGGACACTAGACGAATTGCAAACAATCACCGATCATAAGCGCCGCGAAAGCGTGAGCGTTTACGGTGAAATGGAACTTGAAACAAAGCGTAAATTAATGGGCAAAGTAATGCCGATCCCGGAACATTTACGGAACATGGCAAAATGATGGCAATAAAAAAACAATATAATCAATAGGTTTGGGGAAAGTAAATGTTTTCGATTCCCATGCACTTCCGCCAAATTTTTTTTAAAGGATTCAAAACATGAAAAAGATATTATTCGCTTGTTGCTTTCTGCTTTTTTATCCTTTCTCTTCAGATGCCGGCAATCTCTCCGTTGATGAAGCATTCAAAAAAATTTTCCCCCAACATAAATTTGAGAGCATTAGCCCCACTTCCATCAAAGGTGTTTATGAGGTTTATACCGGCAATCAGATTTATTATTTCATGCCTGAAGCAGAGGTGGTCATTACCGGCAATATCATCACCAAAGACGGTGTAAATCTTACCCGAGAAAGCAACTCAAAGAAAATGGCGGCAAAAATGGCCAAGCTTCCGCTGGAAAGCGCCTTAAAAATAGGTAAAGGAAAAACAACTGTCATTGAATTTACGGATCCCAACTGTCCTTACTGCCGCCAGGCTTTCCAATACTTTGCCGCGCGCAAGGATGTAACCGTTTATGTGTTTTTAATTCCGCTTTCCCATGATTCGGAAAGAAAGATCAGGCATATCATCTGTTCTGAAAATAAAGTTAAAACTTATGAAGATGTAATGTCCGGCAAACTGGACAAGAACGCGCCGCTTAACATTTGTAACGACAAAAAAGCCGATGATATGATAAAAACTCACCGGGAGCTGGCCTCTCAGGCCGGAATAAGAGCAACACCAACGTTTCACTTGAAGGGCAATGCCATTGACGGTTTCGAAAAAGATATAATCGACAACCTCTTAAATCAGTAGCGCCGACTTCTTCCATCGATGCCCCACGGAATCAGAGCGCTAACTAATCTTTGCTCCTGCCGCTCCTTCGCCATCCACCGTCAGCAACACAAGCCCTTCTTCTCCGTGCGCCGCCAGCAGCATTCCGCACGACTCGACTCCCATTAATTTTACCGGTTTCAAATTGGCGACCATTACAATTTTCTTGCCGATCAAATCTTCCGGCTTATAATCCTTGCCTATACCGGCAACAATCGTTCTTTCTTCGCCAATATCCACTTTAAGCTTGATGAGTTTACTTGATTTAGGAACAAATTCCGCTTCCAGTATCAGTGCCACACGCAAATCAACTTTGGAAAAGTCTTCGTAATCAATTTCCGGTTTTGTATCCACCAAGACACGTTTCCTTTCGTTCGTCTGTTTTTCCTTCGGTATCTCAACACGGGGGAACAATGATTCTCCTCTCGACAATGTCCCGCCCGCAATCAAAACACCCTCTTTCCCTATACTGTCCAAACTTAATCTCCGCCCATCACCCGCACCGATTTGCTTTAATATTTTTTCTGACGATTGCGGCATAAAGGGAAATATCAAAACCGCAACCGCATGCAGCGCAAGGAGTAATTCATACATGATCCCGGTTAATTCTTGCCTTTTTGATGAATCTTTTCCCAACGCCCACGGTTCTTTTTCCACGATATATTTGTTGACCGTGTTAATAAACTCCCAGGTGACTATCAACGCTTTATGCAAGGACATGTCCGCGAATGATGCCTTTACTTCCGCGACAGCGGCCTGCGCAGCATTTTGCAGCATTGAATCCTTATCTCCGGCAACACCCTGAGGAACTTTACCGTCGCAATATTTCATCGCCATGGCAATGACGCGGCTCACCAGATTTCCCAAATCGTTGGCAAGGTCGGAATTCAATCTTTGTACAAACGCTTCTTCAGAAAAATTGGAATCCAATCCAAAAACCATGTCGCGTAGCAGAAAATAGCGGAACGCATCCAAACCGTATTTATCTTTTAAATCCAGCGGTCGCACAACATTGCCAAGACTTTTGGACATTTTACTCTGCTCAACATTCCAATATCCATGAACGTTGAGATGCCGGTATGGCTCAATTCCGGCGGCTTTGAGCATGGTCGGCCAGTAAATGCCGTGCGGCTTCAAAATATCCTTGGCAATGAGATGTTGGGCGACAGGCCAGAACTTTTTAAATTTTTCTCCTGTGGGGTAAGCAAGCGCGGTGACATAATTAATTAAGGCGTCGAACCACACATACGTCACATAGTTTTCATCAAACGGCAAAGTAATGCCCCACTGCAGGCGCGTCTTGGGACGGGAAATACACAAATCTTCCAGTGGTTCCTTCAAAAAAGACAAAACTTCATTGCGATACCTTTCCGGACGAATGAAATCGGGATTGTCTTTAATATGCTTAATCAGCCAGTCCTGATATTTGCTCATTTTAAAAAAGTAGTTTTTTTCTTCGATATACTGAGGTTCTTTGCCATGCTCCGGGCATTTACCCTCCACAATCTCTTTTTCGGTCAAGAATCTTTCACAGCCAAAACAATAATAACCGCCGTAGCTGCCGAAATATATATCGCCGGCGTCGTACACCTTCTGTAAAATATACTGTACGGTTTCGATATGGTTCTTATCCGTTGTGCGGATGAAATAATCGTGTTCTACGGCAAGTTCAGGCCACAGGGCGCGAAACTGCGCGCTGATTCCATCCGCGTATTCCTTCGGCGTAACCGAGGCCTGCTTTGCCGCTTCAGCTATCTTATCCCCGTGTTCGTCCGTCCCCGTAACGAAATAAGTATCGACTCCGCTCATACGGTAAAACCTCGCCAGGACATCCGCAACGATAGTCGTGTAGGCATGCCCGATATGCGGCGAAGCGTTAACATAATAAATAGGCGTGGTAATATAAAAAGCTTCCGACATATAAAAACCTTTTCACTGTTTATTAAGAAAAACCGTTTTCTTCATCCATTTTTTCCAAATCTTCAATTTCTTTTTCTTCCGGGAATATCTGATCCGTCTGTTTATCAGTATCATCCTGCGTAGACTGCTTGTTTTTTCTGGCTCCGATATATTCTTCATGCTCAAAAGCCAAGCAACACATCAGACGCCCGCACAAACCGGAAATCTTTTCCGGATTGAGCGACATACTTTGCTCTTTGGCCATTTTCACCGTAACTCTTTCCAAATTCTGCAGTATCCCCGCACAACATATTATCCGACCGCAAATACCCATACCTTTTGAAATCCGGGCTTCCTGACGGGCACCAATCTGTTTGAGTTCTATACGTGTTTTGAATTTCTGCACAAGGTCCTTAACCAACTCCCGGAAATCAACCCGGTTGTCCGCGGTAAAATAAAAAATTATTTTACTTCTGTCGAACTGACAATCCACATCGATCAACTTCATGGATAATCCCCGTTCCTGTATTTTTTCCTGACAAAACCTTTTGGCCTCTTCTTCCAGTTTTTCATTCTCCTCTTTTTCTTGCATGTCCTGAGCGCTTGCTTTACGCACTATTTTTTTAAGATTTGGCGGAAGTGCCGATTCCGGGCATCTGCTAACGTCCGTAACGACGATTCCCATCGACAAGCCGTTTTCCGTATTTACGATAACCTGGTCGCCCACGCGGACAATATTATCGGAAGTGTTGAAACTGTAAATCCTGCCTTCTTTTTTAAATTTTACACCGACGATATTTACTGGCAATTTTTACTCCACCTGAATTTAATAATTTAACTTAAATGCCATTGTTTCCAATGTCAATAATTTGTTGCTGTTGCGTTCAATAAACCACTGCGCCTCTTCCACCGACTCGATATTCCAGAGAATTTGCTCGCCGGATAAACGACCGGCTGCCGAACCAACAAAATCCATTTTATCCTGATTTATCAGCATTTGAGACTCTTTTGTCTCCTTGTAAATCAAAACGTCACGGAAATAGCCGCTGATTATATCCAAAGCAACCTTGATCTTCTTTTTATCTTGATTCAAGAAAGAGGCAAAATTTATCATGCTGAACGGTTCGGCTTTTTTTACAGCGGCAAGCTTGGCAAGGATATCGGAACGAAAAGACATTGTCTCCTCGTTGTTCAAATTCAAAGCTCGGCCGATAGCGCCTCCAGACAAAGACGCCAGTAAAAAGGCTCTTTTCTCTTCCATTTTCATTTTTTCCATAAGAAATTTGGCCACGTCATCCTGGCGCAGCGGATTAAAGCGCATATGCAGACAGCGCGACAGAATCGTGGCGGGCAGAGAATAAGGGCGGCTGGTAACCAAAATTAACAAATTTGCCGCAGATGGCTCCTCCAGCGTCTTGAGCAGAGCGTTGGCCGCCTGCTCGTTCATTTTATCGGCATCATCGACAATAAAAATCCGGCAGGAAGCCTCCAGCGGCTTAAAATTCATCTGCTGCTGGATCTCGCGGACAGCGTTAATACGAATAAACTGTCCCTCCGGTTTGACGGAAAAAAAATCAGGATGAATATTCTGGCTAATTTTCCGGCAAGAAACACAATCTCCGCAGGAATCGTGAATCAGGCCTGACTTTTCGCAATTACAGGCCCGGCCGAATTCCACCGCGAGCGTTCTCTTACCGATGGAAGAAATGCCGCTGAAAAGATAAGCATGTCCTATCCTTTTCTGCAGCAATGTTTTTTGAAGCACTTCTATTTGCTTATCGTGACCGAAAATATCGCGAAAGGGCATATTAAATTACATTTTAAGGCAAAAATATTTTTAATGCGCGTTGAGAAAATCCATAATATGGCTGCGCACCTCTTTTTGAACTCTTTCTATATCCATCGTTGCATCTATCAAACGAAAGCGTCCGGGCTCGCTTTTATAAATATTTAGATATCCCTCGCGAACCCGTGCATGAAAAAGGACATTTTCCCTCTCAAATCTGTCGGAGAAAGATGAATCTGCCAGAGAATCATTCCGCTTAATCGCCCTTTGCAGCCCCATCTCCACCGGCAAGTCAAAGAGCAGTGTTAAATCAGGTTTAAGCCGCAGCGATGAACAGTCATTGACAATTTTTATGAATTCCCCGCTCAGTCCCCGGCCAGCGCCCTGATAGGCATAGGTGGCGTCAGAAAAACGGTCACATAAAACAATCTTGCCCGCCTCTAACGCGGGAACAATCGCCTCCCGTACATGCTGCGCCCGGGCAGCACAAAACAAAAACAATTCCGTCTCCGCGCACATGTCACGATGGCTTCTGTCAAATAAAATACCGCCGATTTTCCGACCAATGTCGGTGCCGGAAGGTTCCGACGTGACAAAAAACGGAATTTTTTTCTTCAGCAGAAAATCGGCCACAAGCCTCATTTGAGTCGATTTACCGGAACCTTCAATGCCTTCGAAGGTAATCAATCCTTTCATTAGCTTAGCCCCCGCTGTACAATCAAATGAGAAAATGCTGCAAGTTACCCGCCAGCCAAAGCGATTTTCAGAATAGACAGATTTACTTTTTAGTATTTATAAGCAAGACGTGCATGGTCAAATCTTCTCTCTGACGAGAAGACCGTATTTGCCCGCCTTTAATTATTTCGTTTACTTTTCATCTCCCGGCACAATCGCCTCCACCGGACATTGTTCGGCACAATTTCCGCAATCATTGCAAAGCTTGGGGTCAATAACATATTTTTCCTCGCCCTCCGAAATAGCGCCCTCAGGGCATTCACCTTCACAGGAACCGCAAGCGATGCATTCATCAGTAATCACATACGCCATGACTTTCTTCTCCTTTTACAAAAAATTATTTCCTTAACGCTTTCCCTGTTTTTACAAACAAATTTTTTACGCAAAATCCAGTGATTTCGCTTCTGAGACAAACTCTTTCAAGTCTCACATCATTTTGGACCGATGTCCCCAGCGAACTGATCACTAAACGGACACAACCTCTTTAATGCCCGGAACTTGGTTTTTAATTATCTTTTCTATGCCCATTTTCAGAGTCATTTGTGACATCGGACAACCCTGACAAGCGCCGGTCAATTTAACCTTAACCACGCCGTCCGGACTGACGTCAACAAGCTCCACATCACCGCCGTCAGCCTGCAGGCCGGGCCTGATGAGTTCTATAGCTTTTTGCACCTGTTCTTTCATCCGCGCTCTCCTTAATTTTGACAAATATTCGACCAGCTTCTTAACGGGGCATATTCCCGAACATATCGTCTGCCACCTTGCCCGCCACTTTCGACAATTCCGGCTTAATCAACATGTAACTTTCCGCCCTGTGATGTCCCGCCTTCCACATAACCTGCCCGGTAACCGTCTCATAAAGCTTCATCCCCATGCTTACCTTGGCAATTTTTTTATCGTCCTCCACCATGTATTTCCAAATATCGACAGAAACTATCAAGAAAGCATCCGCCTTGATTATTTCGCCAATTTTTCTGCTTAAGTACGGATCGGAAAAATTTAATGTCTTCAATTTGGAAAGATATTCATTCATCGCGTTGCGCAGTTCTTCGTTGGCCTGAATCTGGTTATTTAAACTCTGATTATCAACCACGAGGGGAAACCATCTTTTTTCCCTGAGAACATCCGCAACAACCTTTTCGACAACACCTTTTGCTTCCTCATAAGGCCCGACGTCAGCATTTAAAATAGCTATACTTTGCGGATGAAAATCCCTGGCGGCAGGGTCCACCTGCGAAAAACGCAAACTAACGCAAGCAGTCAGCGCAGAAACGCAAACAACTAGAATGCATATTATATACGATTTTCTGGTCACCGGATATTAACCTCTCCTTTTTCTTAAGAATCCTTCTCTCAAAAAAAAGACCAAACAACAACGCATAAACCCGCGATAATATAAACAGTTTCCAGAAGTCCTTCAGTAACCGCCCCTGAAAGTCCGGATTTTCTATCACAAAGACTCAAACAAATCCACATATATAATACACAGGTGAGCAAAAAAAGACCGAGCGCTGAGGTCCAGCCGGCAAAATAAGAAAAAACAAGCACGGCAAACAGTGCCGCGGAAATAATGTTAAGAATAACTTTTGTTCCCGTTTTACCGACCAGCACGGGAATAGTTTCCCGTCCGATCAGCTTATCGCTCTGCATTTCTAAAATATCAGATATCGCTGAACGGATAAAAACTATCCCGAAAGTGAAACCGAAAGCAACTGCCATACCCGGATAGAAAAAATATTCAGTATTCAACACCGGTAAAACCGCCGTTACCATCCCCCAGGCCGCAGCAATAAAAATATTTTTCGAACCCGGTAAGTCTTTGAGGCTCTGGAAACGCCATTTATCGGGCAGGATTCTCATATTATACAGAATGCCGGCAACAGACATAAGCAAAAGAAAAATAAAAGGGACAAGGCCATTTATAAAAGCCAGCACCAGAGCGACAGCGATGGAAAGAATGGCTACGTTCCGATAAAACTTGGAATGTCGCACGTAAATTTCTTCCCGAAAAGAACCGATGATACTGACCGGAACGCGGCCAATCAATCTGTTCAAAACATGCATACCGTAAACGAAAAAAGCGGCGAGGGCGACATCCGAAATTTGAACGCTTTTTTTCTGCAACAGCACTACGGCGGCACACAAGCAACCGGCACCGAGAGCGGAATAAATATCCGCCTTAATCGCCAACACCCAAAGCTTCATCAAAAACCACGTTGTCTTGGGCCTCGCTATTCGACTGGCGGCAATTCTATCCATAACACGGTCAATAATCCAGTTGGGTGTGGAAGCACCGGCGGAAACACCGACGCGGTCGTAAGAATTCAATTTAATGTTTTCCATTTCCGTCGCTGTCTCGATTTGAAAAACCGGCTTATTTGTCCGACGAGCCAGATCCGCCAGCCTTTTGGTGTTGGCGCTGTTTCTGCCGCCGACAATAAAAACGGCGTCCATCTCGCGTGCCAGTGCCACAACTTCGGCCTGCCGTTCCTGTGTGGAAGAACAAATCGTGTTGAAAACCACGGCATCGGGATAGATACGCCTTATTTTGTCTACGATTAAATTGTAATCGCCGGAAGTCTGCGTGGTTTGAGCAACAACACAAACACGGCCCAGGGGCGGTAATTTCTCAACATCTTCAAGTGAATTTAGGGCGATACCTTGACCGCCGGCATAACCTAAAAGAGCATCAACTTCCGGATGTTCCCTGTCGCCGACAATAATTACCGTATACCCCAGAGAGGTATGCTTTTTTATTATGGCCTGCACGTAACCGACTTTCGGGCAGGTGCAATCAATTATTTTTACCCCGCTGGTCTTGATTTTTTTCCGTTCGGCAGGGGCGATGCCGTGCGCCCGGATGACGAGCACGGAGTTTTTTTTGTCGGCAATTTCATCAATACTTTTTACCGGTTTAATTCCGCGGCTTTTGAGCAGCTCGATAGTCTGCGGATTATGAATCAGGGGGCCGTAGGTATAAATTTCACGTCCGGTTTCATGCTGGGCTATCTCCAGCACGATATCCACCGCGCGCCGCACGCCCATGCAAAAACCGGCAGTCCTGGCAAGTTTTATTTCCACTAATTTATTTTTTCCTCAGTAAAATAAAAAATTCTTTATTGCCCGCAGGTCCCAATAAGGGAGATACACATGTGCCTTCTACCGTCAGATTCAGCCCACGACTGAAATCCGCAATTTTTTTTATCACCCGTTCATGAATGGCGGCGTCTTTCACCAGACCATTTTTGCCCACTTCGCTTCTTCCCGCTTCAAACTGAGGTTTAATCAGAGCCAGTACTGAAGCCTTGTCCGCAATCAAATTTATCACAGGCGGCAAAACAATCTTCAGGGAAATGAAGGAAACATCAATGGTCGCCAGTTCCGGTGCTTCCTGTAAATGATGTCCGTCATAATAGCGGATATTCGTGCGTTCGATTACGACCACCCGCTCATCCTGGCGTAATTTCCACGCCAGCTGCCCGTAACCGACATCCAGCGTGTAAACTTTGCGTGCTCCCGACTGCAGAAGACAATCCGTAAACCCTCCGGTAGAAGCGCCGATATCAAAAACAACCATGTTCCGGACATCCAGATTAAAGTCATCTAATGCTCCCTTCAGCTTCAGACCGCCACGGCTCACGTAAGGATTATCTTCACCCGTTATTTGCACTTGAGCATCGGCGGCGACAAGCGTGCCAGCTTTGTCCGGATAGCTTTCATTGATTTTTACCGCCCTGGCTAAAATCAAGGCGCGCGCCTTTTCCCGGGTGGGCGCGATTCCGCGTTCAACCAGAAGTTTATCTAACCGAATTTTATCCGCACTCATCTTAATTTAATAATAAAGGTAAAGCAAAATTTTATTTCGCCATCTGTTTTATCGCCCGAATGATACCATCTTCATCAATACCGTATTGGTGGCGTAATTGGACCTGCGTGGCATGCTCGACAAATTCATCGGCAATTCCGAGTCGTTTTACTTTCACATCACTCAAATTCTTCTCGGCCAGCACCTCCAAAACGGCGCTGCCGAAACCTCCCTGGAGCACATTTTCTTCCACGATGATCATCTTTTTAAATGACGCGGCTGTTTTTAATATCAGCGTTTTATCGAGCGGCTTTACAAACCTGGCGTTGATTACTTCGACCTCGATGCCTTCGGCGGCCACTGTCTCCGCGGCGGCCACGGCCGGGTAAACCGTCGCACCAATGGCTATGACGACCAAATCGGAACCTCTGCGCAGCACTTCCCCCTTGCCTATCGGCAAAATTTTCAGTTCTTTATCCATCCTCGCCCCGATGCCCCTGCCGCGCGGGTAGCGCACCGACACAGGAGAACCGCAACTAACGGCTGTCTTGAGCATGTGCCTCAGCTCGTTTTCGTCTTTAGGCGCCATGACAATTAAATGGGGAATGGAACGCAAATAGGAATAATCAAAAATACCCTGATGGGTCGCGCCGTCTTCGCCGACAAAGCCGGCGCGGTCAATGGCAAAAACAACAGGAAGCTTCTGCAGGCAGACATCATGAAGAATCTGGTCATAGGCACGTTGGAGGAATGTCGAATAAATGGCGACCACCGGAAGAAATCCTTCCACAGCCAATCCGGCGGCAAAGGTCACCGCATGCTGCTCGGCAATACCCACATCGTACAGGCGCTCGGGAAAAACCTGACGAAATTTTTCTAATCCCGTCCCTTCACACATGGCGGCGGTAATGGCGACGAGTCGTTGATTCTCCTGAGCAAGCTCAATCAGCGTTTTGCCGAATACTTCCGTATAGGAAGGAAACACGCTGGCAGAAGCTAAAGTCTGTCCGGTTTCCACATCAAAGGGAGCAATGCCGTGATAACTGAGCGGTTTTTCCTCGGCAAATTTATAACCTTTGCCTTTTTGGGTGACAACGTGAACAAGCACCGGTCCTTCCAAGTTCTTGACGTTTTCAAAATTCTTAATCAGGTAATCAAGCCTGTGTCCTTCAAGCGGGCCAACATAAGTGAATCCCATTTCTTCAAAAAGACCGCCCGGCACGACAAACGTCTTCAGTGATTCTTCTATTTGTTCTGAGAATTTGACGATATGCTCACCAATGCCGGGAATATTCTTTAAAAACCCCTTAACATCAGCTTTAAATTTCGTTACTCTGTGACCCGTCATTATGCGGTTCAGGTAGGAAGAGAGAGCGCCGACGTTGGGGGAAATGGACATTTCATTATCATTGAGAACAATGATCATGTCTTTCTTGCTATCACCGGCCCAGTTCAGCGCTTCAAACGCCATCCCGGTAGTCATGGAGCCGTCCCCGATAACGGCGATTATTTTGTCTTTCTCGCCTTTCAAACACTTAGCCTGCGCAAACCCCGCCGCCGCGGAAATCGACGTTCCGCTGTGCCCGACATTAAAAACATCATAAATGCTTTCTTCTCTCCGGGGAAAGCCGCTTATGCCCCCCCGCAAGCGCAACGAGGAAAAGCTTTCTTTGCGGCCGGTGATGATTTTATGCGCGTAGGATTGATGACCGACATCCCAGATAATTTTGTCCTGAGGCGTATTAAACACAAAATGCAGGGCCAGAGCCAATTCCACCGCACCCAGTGATGAGGCCAGATGACCGCCGCGCAACGCAACCGTGTCAATGATGAGCCTTCTTATTTCCTGCGCCAACGTATTCAGCTCGGCGATACTGAGTTTTCTTAAATCCTGTGGAAATTCAACTTTCTGCAAGACGCTGTAATCTACCGTTTCCTGTTGTTTGACCAAAATAAAGGCCCTTCCGGTGCAAAATTTATTCTTGTCTATTTTCGATATAGCGGGCAATCACGCGCAAAGGCCGCGCCCGTTCGTCAAAGGCGGTAAGACTCGCAATCGCCTCATCCACATGATATTGTAATTTCTGCCTCGCCGCGTCCATCCCCAGCACGGACGGATAGGTGAGTTTGCCGCGCGCTACGTCACTACCGGTTTTCTTGCCCATTATCGCGCTATCCCCCGTCACGTTCAAAATGTCATCCGCAATCTGAAAAGCCAGACCTAAGTTCAGACCATAGCGGGACAACGCCAGCATTTTATTTTTACCGGCACCGGATACAATCGCGCCCGCTTTCACCGAAGCAACGATCAACGCGCCTGTTTTGCGCCGATGAATCTCGCTCAAAATATTTTCATTAGAATTCATGTTTTCGGATAAAATATCCAGGACCTGCCCTCCCACCATACCGGAAATACCGGCGGCGTAAGCTATTTCCCGAATCACGCTCAGGCGTTTTTCGGCAGGCAACATTATTTTTCCCGTCCTCGATAAAAGAACAAAAGCTTCGGTAAGCAGCGCGTCACCGGCTAAAATGGCCAACGCTTCGCCGAAAACTTTGTGGCTGGTCGGCTTGCCGCGTCGGAAATCGTCATTATCCATCGCCGGCAAATCATCATGTATCAGGGAATAAGTGTGAATCAATTCGAGCGCGCAGGCGACCGGTATGGCCGGTGCCAGATTGCCTCCCGCCGCATCCACGGCGGCAAGGCACAAAATCGGCCGAATCCTCTTGCCGCCGGCGAAAACGCTGTAATGGACCGCTTTATAAATTTCTGACGAACCGTTTCTGTAGGGCGCGAGGAAGCCCTGCAGAGCTTCCTCCACCAACTTTTTTCGATCCTGCAGATAAGCTTTTAAAAACTCCTCATCCTTTTCCATCGCTGTCTTCTTCCTGAAAACATTTCGTCTGCAGCGAATCCTCTTTCCCCAACAACATCTCCACTCGCCTTTGAGTTTCCTCCAGCTTGGCGGAACAAAAACGGACAAGCTTAACGCCCTCCTCAAAGGATTTCATGGCTTCTTCCAGCGGCATGTCACCTGTTTCCAGTTTTCTTACTATATCTTCCAGCTTCTGCAGCGCGTCTTCAAATTTTTGCTTGGCCATAATTTTTTACTCCCGTGATATTTTTTTCACCCTGGCGTCGATACTTCCCTCGGCCAGCCGTATGTTAACATCATCTCCCACTCTCAACTCATCCGCCCGACGAATAACCGCATTTCCGGCCATGCTGCGCGTGATACTGTAACCGCGCCGCAAAACATTCAAGGGACTCAATGATTCCAAAACAACCGCTGTTCTCCGCAGTTGCTCGTTATACAGCGCTAAACGACCGGAAAATATCCTCCGCATATTTCTTCCGATATTGTTTATTTTTTCTTTTTTTTCTTCTATTTTTCTGGCGGGGCTTTGATGCAAAAGACGTAATTCCCGCTGACGCAGATCCGTATACAGGTTTTTTTCTATATGATGGAAAGCGGTCTTCAGCCGGTCTCTCAAAACATCCAAATGAATTTGCCAATCCGCCAACAACCGGCGCGGATCCCTGAATCTTGTTTTAAGCTCGTCGAGCTCATCTTTTTTTTCTTCGACACACCGCAATAAGCCCACCTTTATTCTGTTATCCAATTTCTGTAATTTTTTCAGCAATTCTTCTCTTTCCGGCACGACCAATTCCGCGGCGGCGGAAGGCGTGGGGGCGCGCAGATCAGCCACAAAATCGCAGATGGTAAAATCAGTTTCATGACCAACAGCGGACACGATGGGGATAAAAGAATGAAAAATTTCCCTGGCCAGTATCTCATCGTTAAAGGGAGCCAAATCTTCCAGCGAGCCTCCCCCTCGTGCAATAATGATTACCTCCGCCCTTCCGTCAGCGTGTAAATTGCGCAAGGCCTGAACAATTTCCCGCGTTGCTTCAGCGCCCTGCACCCGCACCGGGGCGATAATCAAATCGACGGAGGAAAACCGCCTTGCCGTAATATTCAATATATCCTTGATTACGGCGCCGCTCGGCGAAGTTATCA
>Ga0302244_1001090_pt1 | contig 18248 bp, 13 predicted proteins | sample AAG_UR_Phe_MG_FD_193513 | JGI IMG/M metagenome (GOLD analysis project Ga0302244, IMG submission 193513) | Enriched activated sludge microbial communities from anaerobic digester in WTTP, New Holstein, Wisconsin, United States - AAG_UR_Phe | ecosystem: Engineered > Bioreactor > Anaerobic >... | reverse complement strand
TTATTTAACATTATTTGTCAATAAATATAGTTATTATCAGTATAAAAAACATGGCTATTTTTAACGGACGTTATAAGTAGTCATATTTCTAATATGCACTTACCATGATGGTGAAGGAACATTGTAGCGGATGTTCCACCCCCATAATTTCATAACTCTCTATAAATACTCATTTAATGAGTATTTATAGTATTAAATGATAGACATGTAGTATTAATATATAATACTTGACATAAATACTATAATAATGATATATAATAGTCATGTACATAACAGATGTGCTCACAAAGACAAAAACAGGTAAAATCTCTCACCGGTGCACTCTACTGAGAGAATCATACAGGGAAGACGGGAAGAACAAGAACAGGACCATCGCCAACCTTACCCACTGTGATCCGAAAGAGGTGGAAGCACTTAGACTTGCATTAAAATATAAACATGACCTTACAGAACTTACTTCTCTAAAAGAAGTTGAATTGCGTCAAGGACCAAGTATCGGAGCAGTATGGCTTATTGCAAAGATTGCGCAAAAAGCAGGCATTGAAAAAGCACTGGGAACAGATCGTCAGGGAAAACTTGCCCTATGGCAGATTTGTGCAAGAATAATTGATCAGGGTTCACGTCTGTCGGCAGTGAGACTCGCTGGCACCCATGCCGCCTGTGATATCCTGGGAATAACAGAATCCTTCACCGAAGACCATCTGTACGAAAACCTTGCATGGCTGTCCGATCACCAGAAGACCATAGAAGACCGTCTTTTCCGTACACGGACAAAGCCTGAACTCTTCCTGTATGATGTTACAAGCAGCTATCTGGAGGGAGATCATAACATATTCGCCGAATGGGGCTACAACAGAGACAAGAAGTCAGGTAAGAAACAGATCGTGGTAGGTCTTCTTTGTGATGAAGGCGGGGAACCGGTATCTGTTGAACTGTTCAAAGGCAACACCCGTGATCCATCTACTTTTGAAAACCAGGTGAAAAAAGCAGCTGAACGTTTCGGGTGCAACCGTGTTACCTTCGTCGGCGACCGGGGGATGGTAAAGAGCGGACAGATTGAAATACTGAAAGAAACAGGTTTTCATTATATTACCGCCATTACAAAACCGGAAATAGAAACACTGTTGAAGAATGGCATTATTCAGATGGAACTGTTTGAGGATACCCTCTCTGAGGTGGTGTACGACAATATCCGTTATATCTTAAGACGCAATCCCGAAAGAGCGCGTGAGATGGAAAAGATTCGTACCGGGAAAAAAGAAGCTGTGTTAAAACTACTGAATGATAAAAACATTTATCTTGCAACCCACCCGGGGGCTCACGTTGATGTGGCAATACGGGATGTGGAGGAAAAGATAAGCCGTCTCAAAACACAGAAATGGCTTGCCGTATCAGTTGCCGGAAGGACACTCTCCCTCAATATAGATAATGAAGCACTGTATAATGAAGCAAAATTTGATGGCTGTTATGTGATTAAAAGCGATCTGCCTGACATTGATAAAGCCCTTATTCATGGACGGTACAAAGACCTTGCTATGGTGGAGAATGCCTTCCGTACCTCTAAAACAGACTTTCTTGAACTTAGACCATGGAATGTACGGACAGAAGAGAGCACAAGAGGTCATGCCCTGGTGGTAATGCTTGCATATATAATTATCAGATATCTAAAGAAGGCATGGTCATCTCTTGATGTCACAGTAGAGGAAGGCATCTGTTCCCTATCTTCTCTTACCTCTGTTGAAATGGCTATAGAGGGAAAGGGATCGTCACATCATATCCCGGTTCCCCAGGGATTAAATTCACAATTATTGAAAACAGCAGGGGTATCCCTGCCAAAAGCGCTACCTCATCTCGGAGTAACTGTAGTCAGCAGGAAAAAGCTGCAAGATCGAAGAAAACCAAAGAAATAACAAGAGGTTATCCCATAAAAATTGATAGGGTGGGGATGGAACATCCGGTGGAAAAGCATATCTTCTGCCTTGGCCTCAATGAGCTTCTGGGACTCAAGGATATTTTCCACAGTAGCGTATTTTCGGCGAATGGCTTCTCGTTCTTCTTCGGTCTTTGACCGGAACATGTCGTCAAAGAATTGGTCAAGCGTGCGGCCGTCTTCAACCTGGGCGTTTACCTTCCTGCCTTCATAGAGTATCTTAACTGTCGCTCCATCTTGCTGGGATTCTTCAATGGTGTAACGGTCAATATAATCGCCGAAGATTTCGAAGGTCTTCTTTCCCTTGCCTGCGATAATGGGCGTGCCGGTAAACCCTATTTTTGCTGCATTAGGTAGCGCCCGCATCATGTTGGCATGGAGCATGCTCGTATGGGAACGGTGCGCCTCATCGGTGAGAATCAGGATATTTTCCGATGTGTTCCATATGGGAAATAGAATAGGCTTGGGCGGCTGTTTGTATTCGTCTTTTGTATTACCTTCCGGTGCCGCTGCCTTTTGCATCTCATATTCCGGGATTTTGTATTCTTCTGCTTTTTGCGTGTTCCTGTCCTGATATTTCTGAATCATCGTAAAGACGATATTGGAGCTTGTATCCCGCATCAATTCTGCAAGCCGGTCTTTGCTGTCGGCATGGTAGATGGTTTCTCCGGCCAGGGCGGCGCTCTCCTTTAACTGGCCTTCGAGCTGAATCCTGTCCGTGACGATGACAACCTTAAAGGCTTTTAAATCTGAAAGCGTCCTCATCTTGCGGACAAGAAACACCATCGTGTAGCTCTTTCCTGAACCCTGGGTATGCCAGATGATGCCCCCGCGCTGATCTTCTTCGCCCGTAATCTTTTTGGTTTTTCCGATTCTCAATCGGTCAACCGCCCTGTGCACTGCCCTGAACTGTGGATACCGGCAGAGGAGCTTTACGATTCGGCCGTCTTTGTCATCAAAGAGGATAAAGTTCCGGACAATATCAAGGAGATGTTCTTTCCTGAGCATGCCGGCGACAAGGATTTCCTGACTGTTGGGCTTCTCTTTCCCCAACTCCACTGCGACCGCGCTCATGGGCACAGGGCTCGTATCCTTCCATTCCATGTAGTGCTCATAGCCCGCCCCCACAGTGGCGGCGCAGGCTTTCTGAAGGCACGTGCTCACAAGGATCTGATTGAAATAAAAGAGTCTTTCGCAGCCTTCCTCGTCCTCCACCTCCGGCCGCTGATTGGAATAGCGCAGGAGCTGGTTGATGCCCTCTTCTATGGGGTTGGTAAGTTTCGGGCTTTTGCACTCCACAACTACAAGGGGGATGCCGTTCACAAAAAGCACCAGATCCGGGGTGATAAAAGACTTTCCGCCGGGCAGATCCACACGGAATTGGTTGATTACCAGAAAATCATTTTGTTTCGGATGGTCAAAATCAATAAGGCTGATGGTCTTGTCTCTGCCGCCGTGCAAAACGGGGTCGCCGTCCACCTCCAGACCCCGCGCAATGCAGTCAAAGGCCTTCCTGTTGGCCTCCATGAGTTTAGGCGAACTGATCCGCATAAGTCTGTTAACAGCCTGGTTGATGCGCATATCATCCAGCCAGGGCTTGCCGTCATCAGTGAGATTTATCTCCCACAACGCCTTCTTCAGCCTGCCAACGAGCAATACCTCGCGGAAGCTCTCCCGCTCCGTGAGATAGGGCACATCAATATCGCCTTCCATGTGCTGCCACCCCATAACCTTCAACTGCTCGATAAAGGGGATTTCCACGTAGGTTTTTTCATCCGGGAGCGTCATAGCTTGACAACCCCTTTGCAGTTTGGGTAATCCGAGCAGCCCCAGAACGAGCTGCCTGCGTTTTTCCCGCTTTTAGCGGTCCGCAGAACCATGGGTTTGCCGCATTGCGGGCAAGGAGGAATTTGATCGGTCGGATCCGCCTGATCCGACTGATCAGTCCGATCAAGCCTTTTTTTCGCCCTGTGAGCCAGCCGTGCGGCTGCGAGCTGCTCACTGTAGCCGCCTTCCTCCACAAAGCTTTTTTCAAGGGCGGCAATCTGCTGGTCCAGCAGAAAATTGGCCTGGTGAATCAGGCAAATCAAGGCATTGGCGCGCACAACAGGGTCAGGGCTCTCAAGCCAAGGGGCGTAAAGCGCCCACCTTTCTTGATCGGTCTGATCCGTCAGATTGGACCGATCAGACTGATCCGTCCGATCAGCCTTAAACCGCTTTGGCACTCCCCGCACTGCCTTCGCCTCTGGTGAATCCTGCGCCCATTGAGGCAAATGGCGGTGCCGTAAAAAATCTTCAAAGTCAAGGAGCAGCTCCTCAAGACTTGCCCGGGCCACGTTGAGCAGGCGCAACTCCGTTTGCGACGAGGTTGCCGCCGCTCTGCTGCCCTCGGCAATATTCTGGCGGCCTGAACGCGCGGCCTGTATCATTTGATCCACGGTGCGGGAGTGGGGGTCAAGAAATGTTTCGCAAAACCAGTAGGTGGCATCGTAGATCAGGGTGGCGGTCTGGAAACTCGCGCTCGTTCGATAGCCGCCACTCGGCCGGATCTTGGTCATAAAGGGTTGCCTCCTTTCGCCTGGCCGCGGTTCTCCTCTTTGATATTCACCCGGACATTACCGGTTAAAAGATTTCTCACCTTATAATCTCTCTTTGCACGTATTCTTTCAGCTTGTCCACGTTTGTAAAATATAAAAAACCCTTCTGGTTGAGGATCTGTTTTACTTCTTTATCGCCGTCGAGGATTAATGCCACAGGTTTGCTCAGGCCCGGCTGCATCCCTTCCGGCCAGGCAAGGTCAAGAACCGCCAGCACGGTTCCTGCCTCATCGCACAGTTCATATTCGATTTCAGCGGCAGGCAAACCCTGGTTCTCCACCCAAATCGCGCATTCCAGAATGATCTCCTCTTCCTCGTCGGAAACCGGCTTGGAAGGAACCGTCACCGCTTCTCTGAGGGTAATGTCCGCCACGATCTTGGATTCCGGCACCCGGCCGTGGAGAAGGCTCTCCAGAAAATCGTTCGCCGCCTGTGCGAAAAGGATTCTTCGTTCCTTTAAAAAGTCTCGATACCGCTCCGGCTTCCAAAGCGTCTTATCCATGGGTATCCAGTGGCTTTCCAGCGCGCCGGGGTGTTTGGCCGCCACTTCCTCAAAGTATTTCTCCGGCAGTTTCTTTCCGATCCAAAGGTTTGTCTCCTGTGTCTGGAATGTGAAATTGGCGACGGCATTTACCTCGGAACGCTCGTAGCCCTTTTCATAAAGCACGGCCTTGGGGAAGATATGATGCACCTGCAGTGCGCTCAGCTTGCCGAGCATGAAGGAAGACAGTTCCACGCCGCTCCCCCAGTCTTTCGCGCCGCCCACCCGCGTCAAAAGATACAGCAACGGATAAAAGCGGGCGCCCGTACTCCAGCCGCTTACGTCCTGTTCCTTGATAGTGAGGTCTCCCCTGGTCTTGCGCAGGTTTTCGATCAGGCGGTCAAGCGCGCCAGCCTTGTCTTTGATGATTCCCAAGTCCTGGGCCAGCACGCTTTCGGTCGAACCCGCGTATCTGCCCCAGAGGAAGGTATGGACATACCAGTACAGGAGTTTGTCCCGTTCCACGTGGTCAGGATGTTTTTCGCCGTGCTGGCTCAAATAGCGCGACATGAGCGGTATGGCACCGCGTCCGCCGAGCACCCGGTCATGATCAAGCCCCAGGCGCGAGGCAATTAGATTCAAAAGTGCGTCAATACGCTTCTCCGCTTCGACAAGCCCGCTTTGAAACTGTCCTGTGGTTACATTTTTAAGGCTTTCAAAATAGGCCTCGCCGGTCAGGATGGCGGTGACATTCCGCAGGAGCCATTCCAGCGTGAACTGGAAACCTGCCCTGTTCCACTTGGCGAGTTTGTTTCTCATCTCCTCGCGCGCTTCAGGCCAGGCGGCGCATATCTTTGCCAGGGCAAGGTCGCCTTTGGAGAGCTTGGTCCCGCCGGAATTGATGCGGTTGAAGATATCCACCACCACGTCAACGGATTTGTCCGCGCCCGTGATTTTCTCGTCATAGAGCTCGATCTCCTTGATTTGGTCAATGGCATTGAGACGGGCAAGACAGCGCGTTCTTTTTTCATCTGTATCCAGTTTCGGCAGCAAAGAACCAAAAAACGTGGCCGCCCCTTTCTGCATGAGTTCGGTGACATTGACCCAGAGTGGGTCATCCTTCATCTTTATGGGCATGTAAAACTCAAAGACCTCGTCCTCCACATGGAAATAAAGCCCGGTGAAGGCCTTTGCATCCCCTTCAAAAAACTTCGGCGGTTTGCCGCGGATAATGCCGTAAAGGGTTGTGATTCTCTGCTGACCGTCGAGCAGAAGATTCACCACACCCGGCGCGATCGGCCCGTCACCGCGAGCGGGCGCGCCTTCCGACGGCGTCACCCAAATCAGGAGGCTGCCGATGGGAAATCTCCGGTAAAGGGAATTGATGAGCCCTTTCACCTGATCGCGGTTCCAGACAAAGCCGCGCTGGAAATGGGGCAGCGCAATGGTGCCCAGGTCTATCTGGTCAAGAATGGTTGCGATCTTCATGTTCGCTTTCCTCTGCTTTTATATTTACCCGCACTTTGCCGGTTAAGAGATCGTGCATCAGGCCCTTTTTGAGCAAGCCCCGGCGGTATTCAAGCTACCCGATGTGTTGGATCGTTGTTTCACCCCTTGGTTATGCTTTTTCCGTCCAGTCCTTGCAAAGGACTTCCGCTTGTTCCAAAACAAGCTCCGTGGCGTGAGCCTGCTTGTCCGGCGGATAGCCGTATTTTCGAAGAATGCGCTTGATGATTACCCGCATCTTGGCCCGGACGTTTTCCCGGACGGTCCAGTCGATGGTGATGCTGCTGCGCACCGCCTTGAGCAATTCCTGGGCGATCAAGAAGTCTCCATCAATACCTTGCCAAAAAGTATACTCAAGTAATCATAATCCTGCCCTCGTTCCTGAAACAAAATATGCTTATCGGCGAACTTTGCCCGATCCCATTTGCCGTCGTCGTAGTACTCATGAAGCTCGTTATAAGGCGTTGCGGAGATGATGAACGCATCCAATGTAATGTCTTGGCGATGGCTACGTTGAGCAATTTCCTGCGCCAGGGCGGGAAGGCGCTCGTGCAGGCGTGCCTTTTCGTCGTGGATGTAGGCTTTTGCATGCAGCATGCCATGGGGTTCGATGAAGACAATCCGCTGACCATTTTGGTCCACCACCCACAGGATGAAATCAGGGTAAAAGCCGCGTTCTTCAAAGAAACCAATGCCATAGCCGCGGCTTTGATTGCGAAGGAGGAACACTTCTTTACCTGCCAGGGCGTTATCCTTTTCGGCATTCCAGTAGTCGCGCAGGTCGCGCACGAAGCGGGCTTCGCTTTCTTGCAATCCGGGCGGGATGATCTGAGCTTTCTCCGGCATGGCTACCAGAAGCGGTTGATACAAATGGCGGTCGAAGTGAATGCGCGGCAGGCCGGCATTCTCCTGCTGATAAAGATGCGCTTGATCGGCAAGTAATTTCTGCACTGCCTGGATCAACTGTTGTTCCGCACGCGGCACGCGGACCACGTAGCCGGCTTTGTCTTCGCTTACGCCTTGCGGCCGGAAGTTCAGATTGGGGTCCTCTTTGCTCAACGGACGGTAGATGACTGTCTTTTCGTCCCATTGCTCGCGACGCGTTTGATAAAACTTGTCCAGGTAACGGCAGAGGAGATGGGTTACCGCTTCCTGGAGACGGGTGCGGTCAGCCCAGGTCTGCGGACAGAGGACAGCATCCTCGGCGATAAGCGTGCAAGGCACTTGAGCGATAATCTGGCGCGGCGTTTCAGGCAGGATGAGCAGATTTTTCAGCCCCTTGCGCTCTTTGTAAGCCAGCAGGTCGAGATAGGCTTGCTGCCAGTCTATGAAAGCCAGACTCTCCGGCGGGATAGGACGCGCCAATTGGGCCGACTGCACTGTGGCCGACTGCAATCCAGCTCTGCCGCTTTCCAGGGCCTGTACATGGACGGACAGATCCACCTGCACTGACAGATCCGGCTCCGGCGTCAACACCAGAGTGGTTTCGGCGGCAAAGTCGCGCCCCTCCGGCGGACGCGGCACGACCAGGCCACGCTGCAAAAATTGCTCGTTGGCCCACACGAACAGGGGCAATTCGATCGCCGGTTCGACTTCCACGCCCTCACGTTCAAGATAATCGCGGAATTGCGCCATGTAATTGGCGCGCACGGCAAAGATGTTCAGCGTCTCCAGTAAGCGCAGGTGTTTGGGATGGCCGCCAGGAAGCGCGGCGCTGCGCTTGAGACTCAGGTCTTTGCCTTTCAGCCGCACACCCCGCCCGAACAGTTGAATGATCTGCGAACCTTCCTGCCGCCCAATGTTGAGCAGGCCCATACTCGCCACGCGCCAGGAGTTCCAGCCTTCCATGAATTTTTTGGCGCCAATCAGGACGTGGAGGGCCGAATGGGGACGATTGATACGCTCGAAGAGCGAACTGCTGATGGCGTCCTGCTCCAGCACAATTTCCGGGGCATTGGCTTCAACCAGTTGTCGGAACGCGGTGGTGTCGCCAATGGTGATCAGGCCAAAGTAGTCCTCGGCGCCAGCGGCTTTCAAGCCTATTTCGCCGGTGCTGCTTTTGACCTCGCACAGGTGCAGGCCGCCAGAAGCAGAGGCATGGAACATGCGCCGCAGAATGTCGTCGTAGAGTGCCGACGGCGCATCGGTGAGACCAGCCTCGCGCAGGAAAGGGAAACGCCCGGCAAAGATGTCTTGTCCATCGGGAGAGACCATGCCCGTCTTGCCTTTCAGAACGCTTTGGATGGTCTTGACCGCCCAGGAACGGTCGCTCAGCACGCGGTGCAGAAAACGCACTACGGTCAGCACATCGCTGCGCGGCTGTTTGTTTTCGGTATAGACGGCGTTGACCGTGCTGCCGACGAACACCCACAGCGGTTTTTTCAGGTTGTAGGGGCGCAGGGCGTCGGCCTGTTCTTCGTAAAGCCGCACCTGTTCGTAGAACGAAAGCAGGTTGCCGAGCAGTAAGGTGTCTGTTTTATCGGCCTGGGTTTCTTCTTTCAGGTTGAGAATGCGGAAGTCCTTGCCGAAGCCATCGCCGTAAAAGTAGCGGTAGGAATAGTCGAAAAGGATGGCCTTGCCATATTCGGCGGTAAGGGGATCGTTGCGAGCCGCCGAAAGCGCCTGGCCAAAGGTCGCGGAGTACTCGAAGGTGAAGCCGGTCGCGCCCAGGGCGTCGCGGTACTTGCGCCAGGCCTCGCCGCCGGAACCTTTATGGCCCTCGTCCACGAAGATGAGATTGCGGCCTTCAAAGGCTTCGACGGGGACGCTTACGCCGCCGCCGCGCTTTTCTTCCACCAGTTTGGTGATTTCGATGACCTGGACCACGTCCCGGCCGCCGCTCCACAGGTTGCCGGAGTTCAGGTCGAAGCGCCGCGCCGGGATGCCGGAAGCGGCCAGTTCGGCCAGGTGCTGCTCGCTCAGGCCCTCGTTGGGCGTAATGAGCAGGATGTTGTCCAGCGGGGGGCGAGACGCCGACTCGCCGGTACAGTAATGCAGATACTGGTAGTAGTTGAGGTGGAGAAGCAGCGTTTTGCCGCTGCCGGTGGCCATCCAGTAGGCCAGTTTGGTCAGGTCCTTCTCGGTGAATTTGGCGTCCTGCGGTTCGCCAAGCAGACGGCGGGCGTTGCGCTCCTTCACAAAGGCGTTCAGGTCGGCCAGTAGGGGCGGACAGCCGCCCGCCCCTGCCCGATGGTTGAACAGGCGGTCGAGGAAGATTTCGGTGTACAGGGCGGCCAGGTACTGGAAGTAGCGCAGGGTGATGCGCTCGGTGCGCCCGCGGTTGATCTTCTCGAGATGCTGGCGAATGTTGTCATCATAGCGCGCCAGGTCGGCGGCGGGAATCTGGACCTGACTGCCGCGGGCAATGAGGTGATGGTAAAGGAAACTATGCCCGTCCGCGCCAAAGCCCTCGGCTACGGTTTGGGTGTCCTCAAGCAGTTTCCTGTTGCTTTCATAGCCCAGCAGGCTGTTCAGCCAGGCCAGCAGGACCAGGCGGTTTTCCAGTTTGGTGTATTGTTGAATACCATCCGGCATACTTATTCCTCGCCCAATTTCTCGGAAAGAATTCGCACAAGTGGCGGAAGGTCTTCTTGCACCGTTTTCCAGAGGATGTCCAGGTTGATATCGAAGTAGGCGTGGACCAGCCGGTGGCGCATGCCGACTATGTCCTCCCAGGGAATCTCCGGCAAGGTGCGCCGCGTATCTTCCGAAATCTGATAAGCGGCTTCGCCGATGATTTCAACGTCCTTGACCAGGGCAAGCGTTAGTTTGCGGTCGCCGTCAAGATCCTTACGGCAACTGTTTCGGGCAAATTCGACGGCTTCGCGCGCGGCGTCGAGCATGTGCCGCAAACGGATAAGGTCATCCTTGCGCATATTGCACCTCCGCCTCATTTAGCACGTCTTGCCGGAAATAACGGCTCAGATCTTCCGGCGTGCGTAAATCAACTTTGCGGCCGCCGAAAAGCGCCGAAAGCTCGCGTTCCATGCGTGCCATTCCGAGCAGGCCGGGAATGTGGTCCGGTTCGAACTCAACCAGTATATCAATGTCGCTGGTCTCGTTGAAATCGGAACGCAAGGCGGAACCGAATACCGCCAGACGCCGGATGTGATGGCGACGGCAAAACTCGGCAATCTGGTCTTTAGGAAACACGATTTGCTTATTCATCTTACGCCTCCATTGTGGCAAACATGCGCTCTTTGAAGATCGGGTCCAGCGAACGCGCGCCGGGGATGCGCGAGTCGCCGTTGACGTAGATTTCGTCCGCGCCGGCGGTCAATTTTTGCTGCGCGGCGAAGGCCGCCTCGCGTTCGTAATCCTCCACTCCCCAGCCGGTGATGTCGCGCCAGAGGATGAGGACGGTGCGGCCGTTGCGCAGTGCGCCGCGATAGACCAGGTAACGTCGCCCGCCATCGTCATAAACGCGCCGCGTCTGCACATCCAGCCCTAGGAGATAGGCGAAGGTTTCGGGCAGGTCCACGGTGCGCTCGCGGCTTTCGCCGTCGCAGTGGAGGTGGAGTTTGTAGGAGAAGGGCGCTTGCAGTTTCTCCACGTTGAGCAGGGTTTCGCTGTGGCGCGTTTCCCAGCGGAGCATGTAGGATAGCAGGTAGTCATCGCGGAAGAGTTGCAGCGCCTGCTGGCCGCTTTGCTCCTCGAAGGTCAGGTTGTTGAGGGCGTCCTCGTAGGACTCTAAGCGGATGACCTTGACGAGGCGCGGAGAGCGCTCGGCTTCTTCTGGCGTGGCCATGCGCTTGGGCTTGCCGTCCTTCCACTCCGGCGTGAAGGTGACTTTTTTGATGCGCGGCAAAAGCACGGTATCGAAGTAATCGGCCATCTCCACCAGGATGAACTTGCGCCGGCCGCCGTCCTCGCGGTTCAGGTTGATGACGGCGTGGGCGGTCGTGCCAGAGCCGGCGAAGTAGTCTAATACAATGTTATCAGCATTTCCCGCAAAAAGATAATCTTCAATTAGATCGACAGGTTTGGGGTACGAATAGACTTTCTTGCCAAAAAGGCTATTTATCTGAGCAGTTCCATTACCGCTACTGTACTCCGGCCTATAGAATATTGATTTTGGTTTACTGCTAGGCATGTCTCCAATTGATGGCCTTTGTTTCTTGTATAGGGAAATTTCATTACGCTCTCTCACGACAATGATGTTGTGCTTTTCTCTCATAATCCTTTCTTTGCTCCAGCGCCAGCTCATTTCTTGACCATTTGTAAGTGGAAGAAGTTCTACATCTGTAGTAGAGGTCCTTGATAGAGCAAGATCATTGTCTTTAGTGACGTATATCGGATAGAAAAGATTGGGGCGCTTTGATCGGGGTGCGTTTATACCTGTGGCTTTCAAGTTTGCACCCCTCTTGAAATAACCATACTCATCTTCCTCCCATTCCTCAAGTTCTTCTTCATCGCGAATCGGAAAAGTTCCAAATCTTGCTTCCTTTTTATCACGAACAGCAACCTCAACGTACTCATGAGTGCCTGCAAAACCAAACTGATCTTGATTCCCCTTTAAGTTCATTACAACTGGAATCGTTGCTATTACATTCTGCTCTCCCACAGACAATTCCAATAAAGATTTCAAGCGCCTTTGTTCGTTATCATCAATACTTACAAAAATAATGCCTTCGATTGTCATTAAGAGCGTACCCAATCTGAGGCGATTCTCCATCATTGTCAACCAAGATGAATGTTGGTAGTTATCTCTGTATACAAACTCATCATTCCCCGTGTTATACGGCGGATCAATGTAAATACACTTCACCCGCTCGCGGGACTTCTCCTGCAACAGATTGAGCGCCTGCCAGTTTTCGGCGTGCACCAGCAAGCCGTCTGTGCTCTCGTCCAGGTCGTCAAAACTTGCCAGCAGGCGGTCGGTGAAGTCCGGCGGAAAGTGGCGCGTGTCCAGCACCAGAGTGGGGTGGGCTTTCAAGAAGGCAATGCGGCCTTCGGGCGTCGCCGGGTCTCCGGAGAGCAAGTCTCTGGGCAGGTGGTCCAGGGCAAAGAGCACCTGCCATTCGTCCCATTGCGCCTCGCAGGCGGCGATCTCCGGGTAAAAGGCTTCGGGGACATTGCCAACCGTGACGAGGTAAAAAGTCTCGGTGACAAACTTCCTCTTCTCCCAGAGCATTTTCTGGAAGTCCTCGATCTGCGCCAGGAACTCGATGATGTGCAGGCCCACACGCTTGATCAGGCGCATGAGCTGAAACCAGCCCTCAGCCAGGTTTTCGCCGGCCGCTTCCAGTTCCTCCAGGTTGAGCACTTCGTTCTTCAGGTAGAAGTCCAGTTCACGGGAGAGAAAGCCCTTCAGGTCTTTGTGGATGAAAAAGTCGCTGGTGTTGCGGCGGGTGTACTGGCGCAGGTGGTATTCCAGGGCGGACGAGACGTCCGCGTTCCCAGGGTAGCGCCGCTCGGCGGTGAGCGCGGCAAGAGCCTCGGGCACTTTGATGCGCTTGGGAATCTCCGCGACGGCCTTGGCGATGATGGCTTCCTGCTGGTTCTTCTGGCCGTAGGTGATGGCCTCCTGGGCGGTCAGCGGGCGGTATTCAAAGGGAATAACCACCTGACGCGCCGCCTCGTCCCAGGTGATTTCGTCCAGGCGCGGCAGGAAGAAGCGCTTTTCGCCCTTGACGTTGTTCTGCTCCACATCCGCCTGACGCAGTTTGAAGTGCACGGTCACGCCGTTGGGGGCTTTGTAGGTGTAATCGGTGAAATACTCGCCGGTTTTGACGTAGTACTGGTCGTAGTTTGCCCAGTAGAGTGTCACTTCCTCGCCGTTGTAGGGGATGGCATAGCGTTCTTTCTTCGAGTAACGGCGTCTGGAGATAAAGTCGCCCTCCTGCCAGTAGCGGCTGAAGAAGGTGTAGAGGTGGTTGTAGATGGAGGCTTCCAGAGCCTCATAGGAACGCGCCGCGCCTGCCTGCTGACGAGCGGCGAGGTACTCCTTACCGGCCCTGGTTTCGCGATACTTCTCCGCCAGGTCGCCATTTTCATCCAGCGCGTCATCGCCGATAACTTCGAGCACCTTTTTTCGCGCGCTCTCCAGCGCCTGCGCCGCCCGTGACTGCTCGGCAAGTGCGCCACGCTCTAGTTCTTCGGCGATGGCCTGGGGCAGGTCTGTGGTAATGAAGCGCTCGATCACTGCCCTCTTGTGATTCATGATGCGGTAGATGCCGAAATCCAGGTCGGCGCAATCGAACTGGAAGAGTTCGCGCAAGAGGGATTGGAATTTTCCTTGATGGTTACCCATGTTTTCTCCTTATTATTGTTAGGAGTAAAAATTTACACGATATTTTCTGTAAACACCATCGTCTTTTACCCGCCATACCCCAGCTCCTCCAGGTTGGCTTTTCGTTCCCTATTCATTTCTTCCCCTTACGTTTTTTCTGCCGTGTTTTTTAGGTTCCGGCAATGCCTTCTTCTGTTGCTCTGTCAATTTGCGGGTCTGCTCAACAAACCGGTCAAAGTCGCTGGTTGGTGTGGTTGCTTCGAGTCTGCGGCGCTCGGCCTCGTATTTCTCGAATTCGGCATGGGCATGTTCTTCGGCAAGGGCCTGTGATACTTTCCCGGCGTTCAGAAGAATATCCCGTTCGTTGAAGGCAAGGAACGCATCCAGTTTTTTCACCCAGTCGGCCATGTACATGGGCTTGCGGCGGCGGGCCTGATCTTCGGCATAGTCGAGATACATGGTCACGATGCGGTTGAGTTCACGAATTTCTTCTTCGCTCAAGTAATTCTTGGCTACAGTGACATCAGCCTTGCGGATGGGACCGTAGGGTGCGTTTTTCCATGTGGTCAGCCCCATGTTGGGCTGGCTGGCGTCGGCACGCTGATAGATGATTTCCGCGGCAGTATGGCTGTGGATGGCCCAGTGAAGTTTATTCTGTACCGTCGCGAAAAAGGTCTTGGTGATTTCGGTATTGGGGTCATAGTCAATGCTGGTGGCGTAGATGTCGGCGATCTTCTGGTAAAACATCCGCTCCGAGGCGCGAATATCGCGGATGCGTTCGAGCAGTTCTTCAAAGTAGTCGTCGCCGAGCGTGCGGCCTTGTTTGAGCCGCTCGTCATCCATCGTAAAGCCTTTGACAAGCAATTCAGAGAGCCGGGCGGTAGCCCACTGACGAAAAGCGGTGCCGCGGGCGGATCGAACACGGTAGCCGACAGCCAGAATGGCATCGAGGTTGTAATGGTCTACCATGCGGGAGACCTGGCGGGTACCTTCGGTTTGAACTATCCGGAATTTCCGGATAGTTGCAGAAGAGTCGAGCTCATGTTCCGCGTAAATATTTACCAGATGCTCATTTATCGTTTTAACTGATACCTGGTACAACTCTGCCATGAGCCTCTGGGTCAGCCAGACGGTCTTTCCGTCTATCCGCACCTGGACACGCAGAGCGCCATCCTGATAGATAAGCAGCTGCCCTTCGGGAGGGACAGGTGTCGGTTTATTTTCCATACCCCAACTCCTTCAGATTCTTGGCAATTGCCGCGTCGAGTTTGGCCGCTTCGGCCTGCTGTTCGCGCAGTTGCGCCACCAGCCTCTGCATCTTCTCCTCAAACGGCTCGTCATCCTCTTCCTGGGGTGCTGATCCCACATAGCGGCTGGGCGTGAGGATGTGGTTGTGTTGGCGGATTTCTTCGATGGTCGCTGATTTGCAGAAACCGGGTATGTCGCGGTATTCCGGTAGGGGCGACCGGCCAGTCGCCCCTACATCCCCGCGCCAGGCGTGATAAGTATCTGCGATCTTTTTGATGTCCTCGTCGGTCAGCTCGCGGTGCACGCGGTCAATCATCGTCCCCATTTTTCGGGCATCGATGAAAAGCGTCTGGCCGCGCCGGTCTCGGAAACGGCCGTTCTTCTTGTCCCGTGCGATGAACCACAGGCACACGGGAATCTGGACTGAATAAAAAAGCTGACTCGGCATTGCCAGCATGCAGTCCACAAGGTCAGCCTCGATGATGTTCTTGCGGATTTCACCCTCGCCTGATTGGTTGGAGGACATCGAGCCGTTGGCGAGGACGAAGCCCGCATAGCCCGTGGGGGCCAGGTGATATATGAAGTGCTGGACCCAGGCAAAGTTAGCGTTTCCGGGAGGCGGAACGCCGTATTTCCAGCGCTTGTCGTCCTTGAGCAGTTCTCCGCGCCAGTCGGAATCGTTGAAGGGCGGATTGGCAAGCACAAAGTCAGCTTTGAGATCGGGATGCAAATCGCGGTGGAAGGTGTCGGCATTCTCCTTGCCGAGATTGCCCTCGATACCGCGGATGGCCAGGTTCATCTTGGCCAGCCGCCAGGTGGTGTGGTTCGATTCCTGGCCGAAGATGCTGACATCGGCTTTTGTTTTTCCTCCATTGCCATTGCCGGTGGCGTGGGCCTTCACGAATTCGACCGACTGAACGAACATGCCGCCGGAACCGCAGCAGGGGTCATAGACTCGGCCCTTGTAAGGGGCCAGCATTTCGACCAGCACACGGACCACGCAGCGGGGCGTGTAGAATTGGCCGCCCTTCTTGCCCTCGGCGCTGGCGAACTGAGAGAGGAAATACTCGTAGACCCGGCCGAGAATATCCTTGGAGCGGTTTTCCTTGTCGCCAAGTCCGATGTTGCCGACCAGATCAATGAGCTGGCCGAGACGCTGCTTGTCAAGGCGCGGGTGGGCGTAGTCCTTGGGAAGCACGCCCTTGAGTGAGGGGTTGTCGCGCTCGATGGCGAGCATGGCGTCGTCAATAACTTTGCCGATGGTCGGCTGCTTGGCTTCGGATTTGAGCTTGGACCAGCGCGCCTCTTTGGGAACCCAAAAGATGTTGACGGCCCGGTACTCGTCGGGGTCTTCCGGGTCGGCTCCCTGGGCTCGGTCCGCTTCGAGCTTGGCGCGTTGCTCTTCGAAGGCGTCTGAGATGTATTTGAGGAAGATCAAACCGAGGACGACGTGCTTGTACTCGGCGGCGTCCATGTTGGAGCGGAGCGCGTCGGCGGCTCGCCAGAGCTCAGATTCGAAGCCGAGATTCGCGCCGTTGTTCGTGTCTTTTGCCATGTCAGCTCTCCTCTCCGGGGAAAAATTCCTGCAGAAGGTCCCTGCCCCGTACCCGGCCCGCATCCGCCTTCGCTTTTTTCCCCGGCGATTTGTGTGTTTCGTGGTTATCCATTTTCCACATCCTGTAGAAGTCTTGCCATCCCGCCCATTATTTTTTGCTGGCGACCTGTGAATTCCGATTTTCGGCAAGGTTGTTCAATTATCAATCTGAAATCATCGATCATAAATTCTTCTTCCATTTTGTGGCTCATTCATGAACCAAAATAGCTTTTGTGGCTCATGATAACTGTCTGTGTGAGCTGCAAAGAACCTTGTCGTTCATTCACGAGCTGTTACCTCCTCAGTGATGTTGACAATCGCCAGGAGCGGAGCAAAAACCCATTTGCCGGCCTTTCTACCCTTTCCCTCCGACAGTGCTCTTACCAAATCTTCTTTTTTCAGGTTTTCGACAATACGCTTTGCAGTGGGCAATGGTATGCCGGAACGATTTGCAAAACCGGCTATCGAAAAGACCGGCCTGTGGAAGAGAGCCTCTATAGCCTGGATCGCGTATTGGGAGCGGGTAATGGCCGGCACATCCTGCTTCATCTTCTCATAGAGGTTCAAAATAGCCCGCGCCTTTTTGATGTTCTCTTTTGCCTGTTCTATGACGGCGGTGAGGAAAAACCGAATCCATCCGTTCCAGTCATCTTTTTCTGAGATACCGTTGAGCGCCTGGTAATATTGCGCTCGGTTTCGCTCGAGATAGGCGCTTAAGTAAAACATGGGTTTGGATAAGAGCTTCTTCTCAAAAAGAAAGAGCGGAACCAGCATTCTGCCGATTCGGCCGTTGCCGTCCAGAAAAGGATGAATCAATTCAAACTGTGCCTTTACAATGGCCAACTGCACCAGGCGGTCTTTTTCGTCGGTATGGATGTATTTCTCCCAATCATCCAGCACATCCGGCAGGGCATCCGGAGCAGGCGGGATGAAAGTGGCTTCTTCCACGGAACAGCCCGGCGGGCCGATCCAGTTCTGAGTTTTCCTGAATTGCCCCTGTGCCTTGTTTGCACCACGGACGCTGTTCATGAGAATACTGTGAAGTTCCAGGAGAAGATTCAGGCAAATGGGTCTTTTTTGGAGCAGTTCGATCGCCCTGTTGATAGCCGTTCTATAATTGATAATCTCCTGGATATCCGCACGTTTTGATGGTTCAACATAGCGAGCCGGGTCTGCCTCGAATTCGAGGACCTCTTCAAGGGTGGCCTGCGTGCCTTCTATACGCGAGGATAGCACAGCTTCCTGTGTGGTCAGGGGCGAAAGCAAAAGCACAGGGTTGACCATTGTTTCCATGAGGCCGTCATACCGCGCCAAAGCCGCATTGGCTTGGGCAATATGCGGTATATGGATCGGCCATTCAATGGATTTAGGGGGCAATTTTTGGGGGATATACGGTTTTTTCATTGCTTAATTTCCTTGAGGAGTTTTTCCAGTCTCGCCTCGATCTCACGCTTAACGGCGAGCGTCTCGCGGATAAACTGCGCAGGGTCTTCATCCGGGGCCTTCTCGGCGATCTGCTGCTTGTAGCGGCCAGCGGCAAGGTTGATTTCGAGAACGTGGACCTCACTCCCGTGATGGATCTTCTTGATAGCGTCCTTTGTTTCCCCGGTAACCCGCTGCGTGCTTGGGGTATCGAAGAGAAAAATATGATCGAATGAGCG
>Ga0302244_1001086_pt1 | contig 18259 bp, 17 predicted proteins | sample AAG_UR_Phe_MG_FD_193513 | JGI IMG/M metagenome (GOLD analysis project Ga0302244, IMG submission 193513) | Enriched activated sludge microbial communities from anaerobic digester in WTTP, New Holstein, Wisconsin, United States - AAG_UR_Phe | ecosystem: Engineered > Bioreactor > Anaerobic >... | reverse complement strand
TCATTTTTCATGGTCCTTGAAATCATTGGATTTTTGAAGAAGTTATTGGAGCAGATTTCGAGCCACAGCCAGGAGAAGCCCTTTTGAGTAACCACATAGAATGATTGATTATTGCGTTTTTTCAACACTCCTCTTGCCCTTAATTTGTTCATCTCATAGCTGATTTGTGCGGGATTTTGGAACTGGTGGGACAGGTTTTTATACAGATCACTTGTTTTAAAGCCGTACACCTGGTATTTGGGTTTGAGAAGTTCCTTGGCCAGGGCGCTTTGGCGTTCCTTTCTCATGTCCGGGGCGCTTATGGTACGCCCCGCCGTATTGGTCACAGGCTTTGTGAAGATGTCTGATTCCTGTTCGGAGATGGATGCAGCGTCCACATCGGCGCAGCAGTCAAGAAAACGGTTGTTACATTCGATACCTTTCCACAGGCATGCCTGGAGATAGAGGGCACGTTTTTTTAGCCCCAGTCCCGCCTTGGCGGGAGGGTTGTTGATGGTGGTTTCGGTGCGGATGAAGTAAACGGTTTTGTTGTACTGCTTGATGGAGTTGCCACGGAACCAGTGTTTGATGCAGGCGTTTTTGTCGTAGAGTCTCCAGAATGTTTTGGATATGGTTCCCCGATGTGGTCTTCTGCTGAAGATTTGAGCGATGCTCTCGGGCAATCCGAGGCGTTGGAACTTATCCAGTAGGCGTTCGAAGAGACTGGTGCAAAAGCGCGCTGATCGGAACACGATGTTGGAGGATATTTCCACCTGAGAGAGATACCACTCGTGATGCAGATACTTGGAGCATGTGGAGTATTTGCCTTTGTCGAACTTGAAAAAGATGTTCATCCAGATTCAACCCTGTTTAAGACCGCTCTTCCGCTGAGTGACTCCACGGCTTTGCGAATGGCTTCCGGATCGTCCACATCTACGAAGGCGTTGTCCTTGTGGCGGTAGTGGATGCCGTGCTTGTCCAGATGGATTTGAATAGTGTTGTGGCCGTTTAAATAGAATTCGCACTGGAAGGGCAGATAGGATGAGATCTTCAGGTAGCACGGCGCCCCCAGGAGCTGGTCATGGAAGTAGATGTAGTACTGCTTCACCGGCTTTCGGCAATCGTAGATTTTTTCGTATTTCTTACCGCTTTTGGATGTGAGTTCCCTATACACAAAGGTTTTTACAGATTCTTTGTCCGTCAGGACGCAATATAGGCGGTTGCCCTTGCTGGTGTCCTGCTGGGCGTATTTTTCTTGGACGAACTTTTGTTTTGCCCCATCCGTGCCGCCTCCGGTGGAAGGTCACCAGTGAATGGGTTTTTCTTTGCCTGGGCCACCTTCTGGATATGGGCGTTCAACTGGTCGGTCAAGATGCGCATGACGCCATTGGAGAGTTTCCTGAAACCCATCGCGTATAGGAGCTTGACCACGCCTGCCGGAAAGAACAGCCACAGGATGTACCCCCGCAGGATGACACGGTCGAAGCAACTGTATTTGAACTTGATATTCTCGGAGAATTGTTGCACAAAGGTATTTTTCACGGGCTTTGTCCTTTCTGGGGTCTCTTCTTGGTGAAATATCCCATATAAGACTGCCCGTGAAAAATCAATCATACGCATACTGGGTGGGGCAAGGGGATAGAGGCGCGATGGTAAGGTTTAGCTGGGGCAAATCGCGGATATAGTTGAGAAAGGTCATGCCTTTCCACTGCCATCATGTTGTGCCTCTATCCCCTTGCCCTGAGAGCTTTATCTTCAGGCAAAATATTATAATCAACACAAACGTATTGTCGGCGTGTCTAATAAATAAGGTACCTAATTACATTTATGTAGGTACTGCGTGTAGCTTTCCCAAACATCTACAAATGAAAACAGGGCTTAACATTCTGAGCGAGGAACAGACGTACCCAGCGGAACCGGAATCTTCATACGGTTGGAGTAAATTGATGGGAGAATATGAAGCGGAGCTTGCCCAAAAGACAGGGAATATCAATGTCGGTCTTCCTAGATTACATAACGTCTATGGGCCAGGGGCATCCTTCGACCCCAGGACATCCCAAGTGATTCAGTCCCTGATAAGGAAGGCGATTTTGTATCCGGGGGAACCGTTTGTTGTATGGGGTACGGGTGATCAATACAGGGATTTTATATACATCGATGATGTCATAGATGCGCTTATACTTGTTTTAAGCGAGGGATGAATGAGGGTGTTATTCAAATTGGCTTCGAGGAGGCAACCACTCTAAGAGATCTTACAGAAATTATTGTAGGAACAAGTGGCAAAGACATCAATATCCAGTTTGACTCATCGAAACCAGAGGGTGATAGAGGGCGAATAGCTTTATGTAAAAGAGCCAAAGAAATTTTAGGTTGGAGCTTTAAAATCAAATTAGAGGAAGGAATAAATCATACGTATCGATGGATTCTAAAACAGCAAAAAACTTAAGATGCCTCATTATCGGCCCATTGGCAAATCACGCATTTATAGGCCGCGTAGCTGCGTTCGCTGCTGCGGGATATGATATTTATTTAATTGATGGAACTACAGATTATGTAGAATGGCTTGCAAATGATTACCCCATTAAACAAGCAAAAATAATTTCATTTCTGGAAGATCCTTATTATCGAGAGCCCTCAAAGAACAAACGGTTTTTTTTTGAGTTTTTAAGAATTATGGGGCTATTAGCGGAAGACCGGCCAATGTCACAACAGATTTCCTGTCTTGTGAAAAAATATGAAATAGATTTTATCGTAACGCATTATGGAACCCATGCCATACATTTCTCAAGAATACTAAAAAGAATCACGCCCGATATTCCAGTTATCAACATAATAAATCTTGTTCCCAGCAGTATAAACATGCGAACAGGATTATCAAAGGTTTTACTTGGCAGTTCAGGTAGAATTGAAATGCTCAGCTACAGGAAATGGTTGAAGAAAATTGACGGTGTAATCTACGCGAATGAAAAAATGAAGAAATACGCGGCAGACAAATTACGGGCTGGAAATGTTGAATATGCTATATTACCGGATTATTTGCCAATGGCGTTTTACGCGAAGATTTCGCCTGAATTCAAACAACAGGAACGTATTATTAATGACAGCAATCCCAAAGTAATTTTTCTTGGGGCACCAGAAAGGTATGGTTCAGTAATTGATAGTTTAGATAAAGAGTTTATGGAGTTAGCAAAAGCGAATATCCATATATTTAGTGCCACCATAGCGCACGATGTCATTGCAACAGGGTTTGGCCATTACTACCCCTTAATGAGTAATAGTGATGTATTTACCGGAAAGCTTGCGACGTTTGCCGCACAATTTGATGCCGCACTTGTAACATATAATATAGAACAAAGACATGAAAGATTTCGAACGACCTTTCCTACACGACTTTTTAGCGCAATTTCCGCGGGTGTGCCAATCGCAATACGTGGCGGGTTTTTTGACGCATGTGAAGAATTCGTAGTTGAACATCAAATCGGTTTTGTTTATGATTCTGCTCCTGATCTACGAACTAAACTGAATGACAGGAATTTACTGCAACAATGTCGTATAAATGTGAGGAAGAAAATGATCGAAATGTGCGCGGAAAACCAAAAAAACGAAATAAGACACTTTGTAGATAAATTGATCAATAAAAATCTCTTATGATTATACTTTTCCCTTCAAAAACGTGAGGGAAATTCTCGTTTGTTTAATGCGCATACATTGCTGGCAGGTTGGTGAATTAATAGGGATAGTCCGTATGTATTTTGCTATATGCTTCTTCGGGTTGAGATGGTTGTGCTATTTGTAGCAAGAAAAAAATGAGCAGATGATTTGAGGGCATCATTTTTCATGGTTCTCGAAATCGTTGTTTTTTTGAAACGAATTTGTGCAGGATTTAGGAAGTGCTCTGGCAGGGTGTAACCTTGCATGTTAACACGGTCGAAGCAACTGTATGTGAACTTGATATTCTCGGAGAATTGTTGCACAAAGGTATTTTTCACGGGCGGCTCCTTCCTATAGGACATTTCTTGGTAGAACACTTCATATAGGGCTGCCCGTGAAAAATCAATCACACGCAGTTTTCGGAACTTCAGTCTGCTAATTTGTCTTTTCGGAACAACCCCAAGAAGCCAGGACCCTGATTCCACTGCCGGATAACCGAATCACCTTGGTATTACACAACAAGGGGGATGAATTTGCCTATGCAGACCTCTGGCTCATGACCCTATGCAAACACTTCATTATTGCCAATAGCAGCTTTAGCTGGTGGGGGGCATGGCTGGGGGCTAACGAGAAGATAGTGATAGTGCCGAGGGATAGGAGAGAGCAAGGAAAATGCGCCTGGGGATTTGATGGATTAATACAGAAAGAGTGGGTGACTTTATGAAGATGATTTATGTTGGAAGTCTTTCACTAAGTCCTGATAGGGACTCTGGGTGGGTCAGGGCCTTCCGCGGATTAGGTCTCGAAGTTTTTCCCTATAGTTCAGAGCCGTGTAGTTTGCCCCAAGGGATTTTGGGTAGGATATGCAGGCGCTTAAACTTCGGGAAAGCATTCGATGCAGTTGAAGAAGGTTTGCTCAAGACGGCTAGAAAGAATAAACCAGATTGGGTGCATTTTCGCCTGCCTATCGAGTTTTCGAACAGGACGATCTTGGAATTAAGGAAAATGGACATAGTAGTAACTGAGTATTTTAACGACGACCCTTTTTCAAAAAAAAATCCCTTAGGTTTACACTGGAAGTTTAGGCGAACTCTCAGTGCATACGATGCCCATTTTGTCTATCGAAAAAAAAATATTGATGATTTTCTAAATGCAGGGGCTAAAGCTGTTTACCACTGTGCCCCCACATATGATCCCTCCCGGCATCTCCTAACGGAACGTTTGCCAGAAGGGCAATTTCTTGCCGATGCCTCATTTATTGGCCATTGGGAGGCTGACTGGAGAGAAGAGTGTATCGTTGCACTCTTGCAGGAAGGATTTACGGTTATTGTAAAAGGTGGATTGTGGGAAAGAGAAAATGCGGATCCCCTACTCAAGAAACTCTATCCTATTAAGCCCATTTTTGGACAAAAATACAATTATATATATGCCAATAGCGTTGCAGGTCTATGTTTTTTTTCCAAAATAAACAATGATACATGGACTGAAAGGGCGCTTGAGATAATAGCAGTGGGTGGTGTTCTAATCTGCGAGAGAACCAGCGAGACTCAAAGTTATTTTAAAGATGGAGAGGAGGCCTGTTTCTTTTCGTCGATTGATGAACTCATAAGGATCGTCAGATTTCTGAAAGAAAACCCAGACCGACGGGAACAAATCCGGGCATCTGGTTATCGTCGGCTTATTTCTGACCGACATACTATAGATGACAGAGCAAGAGAAATATTTTCGGTTGTTGGCGAAATAACTGAAAAAAGGATTGGGAAATGTGCGGGATAGTCGGTATCGCTTCTAAATTTCCACAAGTTGATCGTTTGTGGCTTGCGCGAAGCCGTGACGGATTAGTGCATCGCGGGCCCGATGACGCGGGCGAGTGGTGGTCGGAGGATGGCAAGGTGAGCTTGGCGCATCGGCGGCTGGCGATACTGGATTTAACCGCTGCTGGACATGAGCCGAAGCATTGGGGAAAACCGCCTTTAACGATTGTATTTAATGGCGAGATTTACAACTTTTTGGAGCTCAGGAAAGAGCTTGAAGACCTGGGCTATTCATTTCGATCCCGAACGGACACCGAAGTCCTTCTTGCGGCCTATGCTCACTGGGGTATGGATTGTCTTTCAAGATTAAATGGTATGTTTGTCTTCGCAATTTACGATCAGCTAAAGCGTCGTGTATTTCTGGCGAGGGACCGAGCTGGAGAAAAACCTTTATTTTGCCGCTTAAATAAAGGCTCTCTCTATTTTGCATCGGAACTAAAGGCCCTGTTATCTCACCCTGATCTTCCGAGACAAATCGATCGAGATTCCCTTGGGTGTTATCTGGCCTATGGTTTTGCTCCCGGTGAGCGATGTATCCTCAAGGGATATAACAAGCTGCCACCTGCCCATGCCATGATCTTTGATCTCGAAAAAGGGCGAGCAAATGTGTGGCGTTATTGGGAACTCCCCTCGCCGCCCCCTGATGGCCATGAGAGAGGAGTCTCGGCAGAACAGTTAAGCGAAGAATTAGAGGCCTTGCTTGAGGATAGTGTCCAAAGACAGCTAATTGCGGATGTGCCGGTTGGAATATTATTAAGCGGTGGGATTGATTCAAGCTTGATAACCGCCATGGCGGCTCAGACATCAAGCAAGGTCAAGACTTTTACAATCGGATTTCCTGGCGCAGGCCCCTTAGATGAAAGAGAGCATGCGCGCTTGATCGCCAACTATTTTGGGACTGAGCATCTGGAACTGGATGCAGAAGATAATTCTTCTGAACTCATACCCCTTCTTGCCCGTCAGTATGACGAGCCCGTGATCGATTCCTCCATGATCCCTACCTTTATGGTGAGCCGCCTTGTGCGACAGTATTGCAAAGTGGCATTAGGTGGCGACGGTGGAGATGAGCTTTTTGGAGGGTACGGGCATTATCCAAGGCTTCTCTGGATGGAAAGACATCTAAGATATGTTCCGCAACGACTCAAAAGAGCATTATCGCGATTCGCCGAGCGGCGCCTGCCTGTAGGCCTAAAAGGAAGAAACTGGATACAAGGGCTTGAACATAGTCACGGGAACGGGCTTCCTTTGATTGCTTCATATTTCAGTATGTCTGCAAGGAAACAGCTTCTGCCAAACCTGAACAACTCAACGCTTGCGGAATGTATTTTTCAGCAAAGAATCCCACAAGCGGCCGATATTATTCAGCGGGCAACTCGTATGGACTTCTATAATTATTTGCCGGAAGATATATTGGTCAAGGTGGATCGCGCCAGCATGCTGACTTCCCTCGAGGTCAGGGCGCCTTTTCTCGACTACCGTATTATCGAATTTGCATACGGCAAGGTACCGTCTCATTTTAAGGCAACTGGGGAAGAAAAGAAGATTTTACCCAAGAAATTGGCTTCCAAGATTTTACCGCCTGAGTTTGACAAGAAGCGCAAACAAGGGTTTTCCATACCAATGGTAAACTGGCTTAAACGCGGACTTTTTAGGGAGCTCTTCTGGGATACTCTGATGTCAAAAAATTGCATGTTTGACAGGCAAGAAGTACAACACCTTTTGAGAAATCAGGACAAAGGGTACAGCAACGGCGAGCGATTGTTTGGGTTGGTTATGTTTGAGTTGTGGCGAAGAGAATATGGTGTCAGTCTGGATGCTTAAGAGATAGATCAAAATGGGGGCTTGTTGGTGAAACAGAAACTTTTAGAAGTTTTGCGTTGTCCAAAAAGCGGCCAATCTCTGCAACTGGAGACAAATCCAGTTAGACGAGGTGCTGATTTCGGGATTCAGCATGAGATTATGAATGGTTGGCTGATTTCTGTTGACAGGGTTTACCGTTATCCCGTTCGAGATGGTATTCCTCGTTTTGTACCTCCATCGAATTATGCCGATAGTTTTGGAATGCAATGGAAAAAGTTTGGTAAAACTCAATTGGATAGTTTTTCAGGGCTCCCCATATCAGCCAATCGGTTCTGGAAAGCTACCGGTTGGGTCCCTGATGAGATGAGGGGTAGATGGGTACTTGACGCCGGATGCGGGTCGGGGCGCTTTGCAGAAGTAGCATTAGGTGCCGGTGCATATGTTGTAGCTCTTGATTATTCTGAAGCAGTGGATGCATGTTATTTTAATCTTGGTCACCATCCAAACCTCCATATAGTTCAAGGAGACATTTACAACCTCCCATTTGTCCCAGAGTTTTTTTCGTTCGTGTATTGTCTGGGTGTGCTTCAACATACACCAGATGTTCCAAAAGCTTTTGCTGCCCTTCCGAAAATGCTCACGAGGGGGGGGGAGGCTTTGCGTTGATGTTTATGAAAAATCTTTTAGGAGTTTTGTGTTGCCCAAGTATTGGTTGCGTCCATTTACTACGCGGATGAATAAACAACGTTTACTTTCTCTCTTGGAGCATGTGGCTCCGGGTCTACTCCAACTTAGCCGTGCAGTCAACCGTATTCCTCATGTGGGCAGGATGTTGAAGCGTTTTGTTCCAGTGGCGAATTATGAAGGCATTTATCCACTGACCGAAAAACAGTTAGTGGAATGGGCAATATTGGACACTTTTGATTGGCTTTCCCCGACCTATGACAAACCTCAAACTACAGCCACCCTTACCAGATGGATGAATTTATCGAAGATGAGAAATGTAGAAGTATTAAAAGCGGGACATTTGGTAGCCAGGGGTAGCAAAGAGTGATAACTGAACAGCCAATAATATTAGGGATAAATGCTTCACGAAGCCGTTCCGGGGGGGCTATAAATCACCTTCGAGGTATTTTAACCGAAGTCGAGCCGGAAGAATTCGGAACGAAGGAGGTTCACTTGTGGGCTCATCGTGGTCTCCTCGATATGATTCCTGAACGGAACTGGCTTATTAAACATAACCCCAAAGAATCAGATAAAGGGTTGCTTTCTCAGATATTGTGGGAAAAATTCGAGCTAAAAAGAGAATTGAAAAGAACCGGTTGTTCTATTCTATTCAATACGGATGCAGGATCTTTTTCACGATTTAGCCCCAGCATAACAATGAGCCAAGATATGCTCGAATGGGAAATTAGAGAACTTAAGAGGTTTGGTTTTTCCAAAGCGGCCCTTAGGCTTTGGATGTTAAGATATATCAATAAATCATCCTTTAAACATTCCGATGGGATTATATTTCTGACGCAATATGCGGCAGAGGTTATTCAGAAATATTGTGGAAGATTCAACAACATTGCAATCATTCCTCATGGTGTTGGTCACGAGTTCAAATTGCAAACCCCCGTTTCCAGGTTGTCAACAAACAATAACAGGTCGTTTTCGTGTTTATATGTATCTAATGTGGCGCTCTATAAACATCAATGGAATGTGGTAAGAGCGATTTCAGTTTTAAGAACAATAGGTTATGATGTGGAGCTTCACCTCGCAGGTGGTGGTCCTGGTAGCGGAGCGAGCAAGGCTGAGCGGATGTTGAAAAAAGAGATTGAGTCGAGCAATCCCGATGGAAATTATATTAAAAGACTTGGGCTTATTTCGCATGGGGACCTGCCGAAGCTTATTAGTATGTACGATTTATTTATTTTTGCATCGAGCTGTGAAAACATGCCCAATACATTGCTTGAAGGCATGGCAGTTGGGTTGCCGATTGCAAGTTCTGATAGAGGACCCATGCCGGAGATTCTCCAAGACGGTGGAGTCTATTTTAACCCGGAGGAAACTACATCTATCGCAGATGCCATCGAGTCTTTGTTAATCGATAAGTCTTTGAGAGAGAGATTGGGCATGAGAGCAAAAGAGCTTTCACAAAAATATTCATGGAAAAGATGTGCAGATGAAACATTTAAGTTTATAGCCGCAACATACAGAGGGCTACCCAAATAGTGGTAAATAGACCTTTTCAGATTTGCACCAACTGTGTCATGGACACCACTGACGCGAAGATCGTCTTCGACGAGAAAGGCGTCTGCGACCATTGTAACACCTTCTATCGAGAGATTCTTCCCAACTGGCACACGGATGAGCGGGGACAGCAGGAATTGGATCGCCTCGTTTCGGCCATTAAGCGGGAGGGGGCCAATAAGGACTTCGACTGCATCATCGGCATGAGCGGAGGGATTGACAGCTCTTATCTGACCTATATTGCCAAGGAGAAGCTGGGGCTGCAGCCGCTGGTTTTCCACGTGGATGCCGGCTGGAATTCACAGATCGCACTTAATAACATTGAGAAATTGATCGATGGACTTGAGCTTGAACTCTACACAGAGATCATCGACTGGGAGGAGATGCGGGATCTTCAATTGGCCTTCTTTAAGTCCGGGGTCCCCCACATCGATACGCCACAAGACCATGCCTTCTTTGCAACGATGTACAAGTTTGCCGAGAAGTACAAGATTAAATATATTCTGACAGGGGCAAACTACTCCACCGAATGTGTCCGCAACCCTATCGACTGGATGTACTATCAGTCTGATTCCATTCAGTTAAAGGATATCCATCGTAAGTTCGGAACACGGCCCGTGGTCAAGTTCCCCATGACCACGATTCTCCGACATAAAGTCTATCTTCGGTATCTCAAGGGGATTCAGATAGTGACGCCTCTCAACTATATCCCTTACCGAAAAGCAGGGGCTATGGCAATGCTCACTGAGAAATTTGGTTGGCAATCCTATCCCCAAAAGCATTTCGAGTCGATGTTTACTAAGTTCTACGAAGGGTACTGGCTCTACAGAAAGTTCGGCTATGACACGCGAAAGGTGCAGTACTCAAGCTTGATCCTCACGGGCCAGATGACCCGAGCGGAGGCCGTTAATCTTTTGTCCAAACCCCCATATGACGAATCTACAATCGCCCAGGAGATGGAATATGTTGCCAATAAGTTGGGAGTAACGACTGAAGAGCTACAGGGCTATATGGCTATACCCAACAGAACCTATCGAGATTACAAGAATCAGGCCTGGCTTTATTCCATAGGCGCGACAGCCATGAAGGCAATGGGTTTGGAACGGGGCGGGAAGAGGTGAGGAGTAATTTTTTATGAGACAGATCCTCCAAAACCTTAAAACCGGGGCGACTGAGCTTGTCAGTGTCCCTGCGCCGGGGGCGTCCGGGGTGGGGCGGGGCCAAGTCCTGATCCGAACCTCCCGAACACTCGTGTCGGCTGGCACGGAACGAATGATGGTGGATTTCGGCAAGGCGGGTTGGATTGATAAGGCCAGGTCACAACCGGAAAAGGTCAAACAGGTTCTGGATAAAATTCGGACAGATGGTTTGATGCCCACGGTGGACGCGGTTTTTAATAAGCTTGATGAGCCAATGCCCCTTGGATATTGCAATGCCGGGGTTGTTTTGGAGGTTGGCGCTGGTGTGACGGACTTTAAACCGGGTGATCGGGTGGCAAGCAACGGGCCGCATGCGGAGATCGTCAGCGTTTCCCGGAATTTATGCGCGAAGGTCCCAGATGGCGTCTCTGACGAAGAGGCGGCCTTTACCGTATTGGGCGCCATTGCCTTGCAGGGTGTGCGCCTGGCGATGCCGACCCTTGGCGAGCGGTTCATGGTTTTCGGTCTTGGTCTGGTGGGGTTGCTGGCAGTGCAATTGCTGCGGGCAAATGGTTGCCCGGTACTGGCAGTCGATGTCAGCGAGGCGCGGTTGAGCCTGGCTAAGGAGTATGGAGCGGAGACAGTCGATTTAGGCAGGGGGACAGACCCGGTGGTGGCGGCCTTGGCCTGGTCGGGTGGACGGGGCGTGGACGGGGCGATTATTGCCGCTGCGGCAAAGGGGGATGACATTGTCCATCAGGCGGCAGAATCCTGTAGAAAACGTGGCCGCATCATTCTTGTTGGAGTTGTTGATCTTAACCTTCGCCGTAATGATTTTTATACAAAGGAGATTACTTTTCAGGTTTCCTGTTCCTACGGGCCGGGGCGTTATGATGAGAAATACGAGCAGTCAGGGCAGGATTATCCCATCGGGTTTGTGCGCTGGACGGAACAGAGAAACTTCGAGGCGGTTCTGGAGGCAATGCGGGCGGGGCAGTTGCGGGTGAAGGAGTTGATCACCCACCGAATTCCCTTGGAAGATGCGGCGGCGGCTTATGGAAAGCTCCTGCATGACCCGTCGGCGTTGGGGATTGTGATCGAGTATCCGGAGGGCCAAGGTGACGCCATTCCCAGCCCAACTCCTGCATCCATCAAAAAAAGTGAGGGCGCCAGGGTAATTGTGCACGGTGACGGGGAGTTTGCCGCTCAGAGCAAGGCGCCGGTTGGGGTGATCGGGGCGGGGAATTATGCCCGTGCCACGTTGTTGCCAGCCCTGTCGCGGACCAACACCACGCTTGTGACGGTGGCTGACATCAATGGCGTGGCCGCTGCTCATGCCGCCAAGAAATTCGGGGCGGTGCGCGCCGTTTCGGATTACCGCCAGATATTGGATGATCCCAACATCCAGGCGGTCTTTGTTCTCGTGGGCCATAATCTGCATGCCCGGTTCGTTCGTGAAGTCCTGGAGGCGGGGAAACATGTTTTTGTAGAAAAGCCCCTGGCCATCAATGAAAACCAATTACAAGAAATATTAAGCATTTACCCATCACCCCTCACTCCTCACCCCTCACGAATTCACTTGATGGTGGGGTTCAACCGGCGCTTTAGCCCGCATACCGTGAAGATGAGGGAGCTTCTTGCGAGCAGAACCGAGCCTTTGACGATGTCCATGACGATCAATGCGGGCGCTATTCCTCCGGAGCACTGGACCCAGGACCCGGAGCGCGGCGGCGGGCGGATCATCGGTGAGGCTTGCCATTTCATCGATTTATTGGCCTTTCTGGCGAATAGCCGCGTCGCGTCGGTTTCCGCCATGATGATCGGCGGCAGCGGGCCGGTGCGGGATGACAAGATGTCGATTCTTCTGGGGTTTGCAGACGGATCAGTGGGGACGGTGCACTACTTTGCCAATGGATCGAAAAGTTATCCCAAAGAAACCCTGGAGATATTCGGTGACGGCCGGGTGATCCGGATGGAGAATTTTCGAGTCACGACGGGTTATGGCTTCAAGGGGTTCCGAACCTTCCGGACATGGAGGCAGGACAAGGGCCATCGGGCGGAGATCGCCGCGTTTATTAAAGCAGTGGGCGAAAATATCCCGCCCCTGATCCCCTTTGACGAAATTGTCAATGTCACAAGGGCAAGCTTCGCGGCAGTGGAATCGGCAAAATCAGGAAAGATGATATTGCTATGAAGATACTGCACGTCGTCGGCGCGAGGCCGAATTTCATGAAGGTTGCCCCGGTCCATCGGGCTATCGCTGCTTATCCACAAATCCGGCAAATCCTGGTCCATACGGGCCAGCACTACGATCTGAATATGTCTGATATTTTCTTCCAGCAGTTGGGGCTACCCGCTCCGGACATCAACCTGGAGGTCGGGTCGGGCTCCCATGCGGTGCAGACGGCGCAGATTATGATGCGCTTTGAAGAGACGGTTTTGAAGGAGAAACCCGATCTGACGTTGGTCTATGGGGATGTGAACTCCACAGTGGCGGCGGCCCTCGTCTGCGCAAAGCTGGGCGTTCGCGTGGGGCATGTGGAAGCGGGGCTACGCTCCTTTGACCGCGCCATGCCGGAAGAGATCAACCGCCTGATGACGGACCAGATCGCGGATTATCTGTTTACCCCTTCCCAGGACGGCGATGAGAACCTACTGCGGGAGGGCGTGCCCGCGGCGAAGATCCACTTTGTCGGCAATGTGATGATCGATACGCTGGTGCGGTTGTTGCCAGAGGCGGGGCGCTTGTGGCCCAGGATTTCCTCGGATTTGCGCCTCGCGGAGGGCGGTTATTGCCTGGTTACCCTGCACCGCCCCTCCAATGTGGACGATCCCGCCATGCTGGCACGGATCATGAGTACCCTTGCGGCAATCAGCCACGAATTGCCCATCGTCTTTCCCATCCATCCCCGGACGCGGGAACGTATCGCCGCCAATAACATCGAGATCGGGGAAAACGGGAACCTGCAACTGACCGACCCGGTAGGCTATCTGGATTTCCTGTGCCTGCAGCAGCGGGCCCGGCTCGTCATTACCGATTCCGGCGGGATTCAGGAAGAGACGACGTATCTGAGCGTACCGTGTCTGACGGTACGGGAGAATACGGAGCGTCCGGTGACCGTGGAGTTGGGGACCAATACCCTGGTGGGCCAAGATATGGTGCTTCTGCGGGAGAAGACGCGGCATATCCTGGCGGGGCAGGCGCGCCGGGGCGAGATACCGCCCCTTTGGGACGGCCAGGCGGCGGCGCGGATAGCGGCGGTCGTGGCGGGGATGAATGCCCCAAAGGGGCATGGATGATTAGGATGAGTGCCCCAAAAGGGCACGGATGGTTAGGATGAGTGGCTTCGCCACGGATGGTTAGGATGGTTTGGATGGGGGGATGATTAGGATGGAGGGCGAAGGGCTGGATGGAAGATGAGGTGTTGGAGAGAAACAAGAACTTGAATCGGGGGTTTCGGAAGCTGGATGTCTGGAGGGAGGCGATTCATCTGTATACGTTCGAAAAGAAAGCCCTCGACGGTTACAAAAACATCTCGTTCAGAATAAAAGATCAGGTGCTCGATTCCGTTTTCTCCATATCTTCAAATATAGCAGAGGGTTATTGTCGAAAATCCATCAAAGAGTATATTCAGTTTGTAAACGTGGCGTTGGGGTCTTGTGGCGAGAATTATTCCCAGTTTTATGCCTTGCTGGAGTCTGGTGAGATCAGTCGAGAGGTTTTTGATGGGTTCGATGAGAGGCACTATCGCATCGAGAGCAAGTTGATGAATATAGCTAAAGCCCTTTCAAGTAAGATGAAAACAGGAGATGACTGGGATTCGAGTTATAAGGTTTGATTGATCGGACGCGGATCGCCAGACCTCATGGGCGACGGAAACCTTACCAGGCCTAACCATGAAAACCAGGCGGCTCAGTTTTCACGACCGAGAATGACTCTCTTTAAAAATACCGTTGCCAACAGGATTGCGCGGTATGTTCGTACCATTTCTTATCTGAAGCCGATCCAGGTGTTTGGCCGGATCTGGTTTTGGGTTCATCGGCCAACGGTTAGCGCCTCACCCAATCTGCCCGTTCGCAGGCACGTCGGGAGGTGGCGTCAATCCCCGCTCAAACTTCCTTCCCTGCTTTCCCCGTCGCGTTTCCGGTTTTTAAATGAAGAACACGAGCTGTTGTCTGCCGCGGACTGGAACAACCCGGCGAGGGGAAAGCTCTGGCTCTACAACCTCCACTATTTCGATGATCTGAATGCGGAGGATAGCGAGGCGCGGTCGGAATGGCATCAGGCGCTGATCGAACGTTGGGTGGCGGAAAATCCCGTGGGAAAGGGGAATGGCTGGGAACCCTACCCACTGTCCCTGCGGATTGTGAATTGGATCAAATGGGCATGGGCAGACAACGCTCTGTCTGGAACGGCCACAAAAAGTCTTACGCTTCAGGCGCGCTTCCTGCGTCATCGGCTGGAATGGCACATCCTAGGGAATCATCTTCTGGCAAACGCTAAAGCGCTGATCTTTGCCGGTTTGTTTTTCGAGGGACAAGAAGCGAAGGAGTGGCTGGCAAAGGGTTTGTCGATCCTGGAGCGCGAACTGCACGAGCAGATACTCGCCGACGGCGGACATTTTGAGCGCAGCCCCATGTATCATGCCCAGGTCCTGGAGGATGTCCTGGATATCGTAAATGCGTTCGGGATGCTGAATTACCACTTTCGTGGGAATAACAATTGTGAAAATGGCAAAGACGAATATGAAAGCAAAAGTGATATTTTGTCGTCCCGCGCGGACAAATTCAAATATCTTTCACGACTTGAACATCAGTGCCGAATTACCGCCCCGAAGATGCTGGCCTGGCTGGGCGCCATGACCCATCCAGACGGCGAGATTGCCCTGCTGAACGACTCAGCTTTTGGCGGGGCGTCAGCACCGGCGGCCCTGGCGGCGTATGCGGAACGTCTGGGGATCGAGCCTTACAAAGCGCCTGAATTGGTGGATGCGAAATCCGGGTCGGTGCGGATCAGGCATCTTGAAGCCACGGGCTATATCCGTGTGGATTGGGGGGAAATGACCGCATTCCTGGATACAGCGCCCATCGGACCGGATTATCTACCGGGGCATGCCCACGCGGACACGCTGAGCTTCGAATTATCTCTGGGGAGACAGCGGGTGATCGTAGACAGTGGCGTCTCTTGTTACGGCGAGGGGGCGGAGCGACTTCGGCAGCGTGGGACCGCGGCGCATAACACTGTGGAGATCGACGGAGAGGATTCTTCCGAGGTGTGGAGCGGTTTTCGAGTGGCGCGACGGGCGTATCCACAGAATTTGCGAATCGATGCCGCAGAAGGCATTATATCATGCGCCCACAACGGTTACCGAAGACTGCCAGGCCAGTCCCTCCATCGACGGGAATGGCGTTTCGGGAATAATTCATTAACCGTCTGGGATGTTATCGAAGGACGGTATTCTGAAGCAACGGGGCGTTTTCATTTCCACCCAGATATCAAAATCATTCCACCCTTGGATGACTGCACTGAAGGCAAGATCGTTTTACCCAGTGGTCGGGTGCTTTCTTGGCATATCAAGAGTGGTCGGGGATTTTTATCCGAAACAACCTGGCACCCCGAATTCGGCGTTTCCCTTCCAAACAAATGTCTGGAGGTTCGTTTTGAAAGTCAAAAGACAGGTTTTTATCTATCCTGGTGAGTTTGTCGAACCATCAATGCAGTTGATAATTTATGCATATCCTCTTTTTGACTGATAATTTTCCTCCGGAGGTAAACGCCCCGGCCAGCCGCACTTTTGAACATTGCCGGGACTGGGTGCGGGCGAGACATCAAGTAACGGTCGTCACCTGTGCGCCTAATTTTCCTCAGGGGAAAGTCTATGAAGGTTACCAAAACCGACTATGGCAGTCGGAAGAGATGGACGGCATCCGGGTGATTCGGGTGTGGAGCTATATCACCGCCAACGAGGGGTTTGCCAAGCGCATTCTGGATTATGTCAGCTTCATGATCTCCGCGGTGATGGCGTCGTTATTTATTCGCGGCGTCAATGTAGTTGTTGGAACCTCTCCCCATTTCTTCACGGTCTGCGGGGCTTACCTCGTCAGCCGAATGAAGCGCATCCCCTTCGTGTTTGAACTACGGGACATCTGGCCGGAGTCGATCAAGGTTGTTGGCGCGATGGGCGACTCACCGATCATAAGTCTACTGGAGAAAGTCGAGATGTTCCTTTATCGGAAAGCGGCCCGCATCATCTCCGTGACGAAATCGTTCAAGCGTGTTTTAGTCGGGCGGGGTGTGGACGAGGGCAAGATCGATGTCGTCACCAATGGGGTCGATTTGTCGGGCTTTGGTCCGCGCAAAAAGGATTCCGCTCTAACGGCACGCTTCGGACTGGAAGGCAAGTTTGTCGCAGGCTATGTGGGCACGCACGGGATGGCGCATGCGTTGGAGTCGATTTTGGAGGCGGCGGCCCGCGTGGGTAAGATGGAATGCGGCGATTCATATCATTTCATCCTGCTGGGAAACGGAGCGAGGAAGCAGACACTGATGGCGCAAGCAGCGCAAATGGGATTGACAAACGTGGTCTTTATCGACACGGTACCCAAGGCTGAGGTGGCGCGCTACTGGTCGCTGCTTGATGTCTCGATCATCCACCTGCGGAAGACGGCGCTTTTCACGACGGTGATTCCCTCAAAGCTTTTTGAATGCATGGGGATGGGCATTCCTGTGCTGCATGGTGTGGCAGGAGAATCGGCGGATATTGTAGCGAAGGAAGGGGTGGGGCTGACCTTTGAGCCGGAAAACGCAGTGGAGTTGTGCGACAAGTTAGAAATGTTGCGGCAAGATAAGGATCTGTACCGGCGCTGCCATGAAAACTGCCTCATCGCTGCTCGGCGCTATGACCGTTCTGCTCTGGCGGGGCGGATGCTGAAGATACTGGAAGGTATTTGTTGATAAAGGCCATGTATTTAAAGAATTTTGACCATTTCTGTAGGCTTTTCCCTTCAAAAACGTGAGGAATTTGTGACCCTTTGTTTGGTTTCTCCGGTTTCTTTAGTTTCTCCGGTTTCTCTGTTTTTTTTGTGTAGCGTTTATTGGGTTTGTTGGGTTTTTCACTTGAATCCTTGACTCTTTGACCCCTTCGCTTCTCTGACTCCTTGAATCCTTTCTTTTTTGGTTCATCCCCGAGTGGTTCTGTCGGGGAACCAGGTTTTTGTAACATTGTTATCTATCAACTTTACCCGTAGGGTGAGTTGTTTCATCAGAACAAATCTTTCTCCTGTTCTGATGGAGATATTATAACTCTGCGGGCTCTGCGGGCTCTGCGAGAGAGAAAAAACATATGTCAACTGAAATGACGATACCGGAATATGGCCAGGCAAAATACATCGTCCTCAGCGATTGTCACAGAGGCGATGGCTCTGCCGGTGACGAATTCGCCCGCAATTCCCTCATCTACAAGTGCGCCCTGGAATACTACCTTGCGGAGGGCTTCACCTACATCGAGCTGGGAGATGCGGAGGAACTCTGGGAGAACGACGCCTTCGAGCAGATCTACATCACCCACACGTCTGTATATGACCTGCTCCGTCGTTTCCACGACCCGGATCCGAACCGCACCCGTTACCTGAAGGTCTGGG
>Ga0302244_1001063_pt1 | contig 18579 bp, 17 predicted proteins | sample AAG_UR_Phe_MG_FD_193513 | JGI IMG/M metagenome (GOLD analysis project Ga0302244, IMG submission 193513) | Enriched activated sludge microbial communities from anaerobic digester in WTTP, New Holstein, Wisconsin, United States - AAG_UR_Phe | ecosystem: Engineered > Bioreactor > Anaerobic >... | reverse complement strand
ATCACCGAATGCTCAGAAATTACCTCAAGGGCGTTGAAGGTGACATGATTAATACTATTATGGCAGCAGTTGCCTTCAATATGATGAAAAGATTAAGGCAGATCCGGGATGCCATTTATTTTGTCCTAGATTTACTGACCGGCAACTGGTCGGTAAAATATGCAACTGTACAGAATTATTGAAAAACAAGACTTGTTAAGGGTCGACTATTTAGAAGCGATTGAGAATGAGTATAGTGATTTTGGGCAATGATTTTTCCTTTCCTCATGGCGATGCAGCTACTAACAGAGTACATGCATACGCAAAAGGGTATAAAAAAAATGGAATAGAAGTATCAATAATATGTTTTGGCAATGAGTATAATGCAAATTCATATGGTGTTGTAGATGGTATTGAGTTTTATTACCCATTCGGACAGAGGGGGAGAAGTAAATATTTCCTCGTTCGCATGTGTCATAAAATAGCTAAATACGCAAAAACATTCTCAATATTATTAAAAATTGACAAGAATGATCACTTAAGGATAATTCATTGCTATACTAAATCGTTGCGAATCCAGCTTTTTATTTATGTCTTGTCAAAATGCTTTAAGGCAAAAGTATGTCTCGAACGGAGCGAACATCCTTTAAGGAACTATAATAGGAATGCATTAAATAGGGCATATGGAAAACTGAGAGTAAAATTGGAAATTATCTTATGCGATGGAATTTTCTGCATTTCAAATTACCTGATGGGTTTTTATCGTGACATGGGTTATAGAAGTTCAAAATTATTGTTGGTACCTAGCACTGTTGATACTGATAGGTTCAATGACAAGTTTGACGCACCATTCAACTTTGATTATATTCTGTACTGTGGAAGCTTAACAATTATTAAAGATGGTGTGCATATTCTGATTGAGAGCTTTGCAAGAATAACAAAGCACCATAAAGACATAAAATTGGTCCTGATCGGAGAAGCAGATACCCTGGAGGATGACAGATACTTCAAAGACCTCGTAACGACTTTCAATATAAGTCATAGAGTTATTTTTACGGGTAAATTGCCAAGAACGGAAATTCCTACTTATATGTGTAATGCTAAGATACTTGCCCTTGCACGCCCTAAAAGCATTATTTCTGATGCTGGATTTCCATCAAAAGTAACAGAGTATCTTGCATCTGGCGTACCGGCAGTACTGACTAATGTCGGAGATATTCCGCTTTATCTGAAGGATGGATTCAATGCTTTTATATCAGATCCTGATTCCGTGACAGGATTTGCTGAAAAATTGGATTTTGTCCTTTATAATTATCAGCAAGCAAAAAAAGTAAGCGCACGAGGAAAGGAGTTGACAGAAACTGTCTTTAACTATGAGTTTCAGGCCAAGCAGATTCTTGCCTTCATCGATTTAAACTTGTACAGTGGTTTATAGAATAAGCGATAAAAGACCTTCTAGCAATGATGGAAATAGTATTTAAGTATGAACTGGATGAGAGGGAAATAGAGAATATCAATGCATTCTGCAAATCGATTGACTATTGCGCTATTGAACAATGCTTAGGTTGGACACAGATATTCATGGATCCAAGGATTTGCTATTTCTATCTTAAAGATGATTCAGTGATCAGGAGCTTTTGCCAAATACATGAAAAGTATAGAGCTGCTCATATTATTTTTGGCCCCGTATGTTGCGATAAAGAGATAATGGTTGAGTCTATTAATGAAATAATTCATTACTATAAAAAGCGACATTTTATCTATTTGGGTATTCAAATGTATTACAAATCCAGCTTTGAAACGGAATATATAGAGTATAAGCTTAATAAATTACATCGAATAAAATACCTTTTCAATACAGACAACACTAAGTCTTCCATTGAAATAAACCTAGAGAATAGTCTTGAGATGATATACAATGGGTTCAGGAAAGGGCACAAGGGTGACATTAAGAAAGCTATCAAACTTGGTTTGACTGTTGACTCTGCAAAGGATACCACTGAATTATTGTCTTTTACTGAAATTTACCGAAAAATGTGCAGAACCAGGAAAATCATCGATAAGCAAATATCTCCAGATAGTATTCAACCGCTGTTTCACTATCTTAAAAGTAATAATCTGGGAGAAATATTGATCATAAAAGAGAGTTCCGGTGAAGTATTGGGCGGTGCTGTCCTTGTATTTCAAGGTGTCTCAGTTAGGTATTTGAAAGGGGCTACTGATCCGGCGAGGAGGGACTTGCCAATTCTTCATTTATTAATGTATGAGGCTATAAGAATGGCAAAAAATTACAACTTTAAGTATTTTGACTTCTGGGGATTTAACCATTTTGTTGATGAGGATAATCAAGTGTATAATATCAATCGTTTTAAAAAAGGCTTCGGCGGATATTATACTTTTTTAGCTAAACGGATGAATATCAATCTTGTTCCTAAAGGGTTTTTGATTTATACCTATTTAATGCATTTTAAAAACATTCTCAAAAAGCTGTTGTTAAACTAGAAAAATCAAAGCGTTGAAATTTATACTGACAATTGATACTGAAGGTGACAATCAATGGGATCATGGTCATATACTTACTGTCGAGAACATCAAATTCATACCTCGATTCCAGCACTTATGCAATAAGTATAGAATAAAACCAACCTACCTGGTTACCTCGGAGGTTTGTGATAACCCCATAACGAGTGACATTCTCAGAGATTTTTTATTATCAGAAAGTGCTGAAATTGGAACTCATTTGCATTCATGGACTACTCCTCCGTTTCTGGAAAGAGAAGGTTACAGATACAACGATAGATATCATGTGTATGCTAATGAGCTCCCGGAGGACATTTTAAATGAAAAAATTAAGTACCTGACATTACAGATAGAAACTGTGTTTGGGATAAAACCCCTTTCTTTTCGGTCAGGAAGATATGGATTTAACAGAAATGTTGCCAAAGTTCTTTCTGATAATGGCTACTTAGTTGATTCTTCTGTAACTCCATTAATTGATTGGTCTTCTAATCCAGGATTACCTGATGGCCAGGGCGGACCCGATTTCATCGACAGTTCACCATATCCCTATCGGTATGTTTTTGAAGACAGATCTATTTTAGAATTTCCAATCACTATTTTGGCAACTAGGTTTCCGTTAAATAGGTATGAAGATCTATCTGGGTATTACTTCCGTAATGTGAATAGCCGACTTGGCTTGAAAATTCTAAGAAAATTTCTCTTTAGGAAACAACCTCTATGGCTTAGGCCACATCCAGATATGAATATTGATCTGTTTAAGGAAATAATAATGGAGGCAAAAAGAATTAAACTCCCATACTTGGTGATGATGTTTCATTCTAGTGAATTAATGCCCGGTTGTTCAATTTACCGGAAGACAAATGAATCTATTGAGGAATTATATAATCTTCTAGAGGAGTTCTTTGATTTGTTGCGTGTTGAGGATATCGCTCCACAAACGCTTACTGAGGCTGCCAAAACTTTTGAACTATGAAAATATGTTTTTGGGGTGATATTGGAAGAGCATTAACTGACAATACAAGCGGAGGAGGTGAGCTTCAAATTGCCCTTTTGGCAAAAGCATTGTCAAAAAGTGGACACGAAGTAGTAATTCTTGATTATCAGGCCAGCGAAGACTTTGTTACTGAGGATGGAATAAAAGTCGTTAAGATTAATGGAAAGAATAATGGTATCCCGATCATTGGCACTTGTTTCAAAATATTACCACAGTTTTACAGAATCTTACTTGATCAGCAAGCAGACATATATTATAGCCGGATACGAGATTTCCGGCACATCATAGTTTATTGGGCAGCCAAGAAACTCAAAGCAAAATTCGTTCTTGGCATTGCGTCAGATCTTGACGTCTTGAACTTTATTATGAGGCTGAAACATCACTATCTGGTTAATTATACTGGTTTGTGGGGCATTATTAATGGTATTGGGATTGAGATAGTTTATCCCTTTTTACTCAGGAAAGCTGATATGGTTTTAGTTCAGCATGAGGGACAACGAGCAATTCTGAAAGAAAAAGGAATTAAATCCACAGTCTTCCATAATTTGTTTGCACCAGAAAAAGTTCCATCAACCCATAATCAAAACAGCAAGGTGTTCATTCATGTTGGGGAACTTCAGAAACGGAAAGGTTTCATTGAGTTCTTTGATCTTGTAAAAAAAGCGCCGGGTCACTTTTTCAAAGTAGTAGGACAGCCGTCAGGCAAATCAGGATTTCTGTTTTATGAAGAATTGAAATCCTTGAAGAATGTAATCTTGTCAGGGCGCCTCAGTCATACCCAAACCATGCAGGAAATTGCAGATTCAACAGCACTGATCTCAACATCACCAATGGAAGGTTTCCCGAATATATTCATAGAAGCATGGGCTTGTGGCGTCCCTGTCATGTCCCTTTATGTTGATCCGGGTGGAATTATTGAAAAGAATAATCTTGGCGTTGTTGCTCATGGCAAAATGGATGTATTGTTAAACGCTCTGGATACATTGAGCCCTAATGATGAATTCAAATCCAGGTCTCAGGCATACGTTGAGAATAATCATGTCTTGAATTCAAAAAGAATCAAGGAAATTGACAGTCTCTTCAAACGATTATTGGACATTCCATAGAAACTCTTGCAGAAACTGATCAACAGCCAGTCGGTGAAGGCACAATAACATTTGAAATCCTCAGTTTAGAAAAACGAGAGTCGACTGATATCTGTAATGCATGCTTACAGTAGCAGAACACTTTCATCATTACAGAGTTTTGCTTTGGTGTGATAAAATACAGAATATCAGGAATTGAACTGGCTTTACAGCTATTATTATGACAGGATTTTTCAGAAAATATTTTAATAAACTGTATTACCAGAAATGGATAATCGGGATAAGTAAGAAAAACTTGTCTGATATTATCAGAAATAGAAAGTTTGACCCTGATATAATTTGGCTATTCAAGAATTCATATAACAAAATATATGGAGATCCATTTTTTATAAGATCGGAAGATGGGAAGATTGATCTAATAATGGAAGTTCTTCAGTTTGAGGGCGACTATGGCAGATTGGCACTATTAACCCTTGATGAAGAGTTCCGCATAAGTAAGTTTAAGATTCTGCTCGACACAAAAAGTCATTTGTCATATCCTTTTGTTTTCAAGGAAGATGGCAGGTATTTCCTATTCCCGGAGTCCAGCAAGAATGGAAGGTTGTCGTGTTATGAATTTGACCCGGTGGCTGAGAGGTTGATATTCTTACAGGACGTTTTAGAATTTCCATTACTTGACTCAACAATAATTAAAAAGAGTGGAACGTATTGGATTTTTGGAGTACTAACAGATGATACTGCAGGCTATGAGGAGCATGTTTTCTATTCAGATAATCTTTTGGGGCCTTATGTGAGTCATCCAACAAATCCTGTAAAACGTGGACTGGATGGCACAAGGCCAGCAGGCAGCTTCATAGAGGTGGATGGGGCAATCTTTAGACCCGCACAAAACTGTGAAAAAGAATATGGAGATTCAATTACGATTTACAAAATAACTGAATTGAATAAAAAGAGAGTGACCGAAGAACCATATATGAACATTGAAATAAATCGAAGAAATCGCCATAATGATGGCATGTTTAAGATACACACCATAAACTATATGAATGACCTGATATTGGTTGATGGAAAGAATTGGACTTTTTCTCCATTCCGTCAGCTGGTGAATTATTTGCGAAAGAAGAAGTTTATTAACCCCAGAGTATTCAAGATCAATAGTGAATCAGGAAGCCAATCTGTAGAAATGGAAAATTAAGACATTTTAACCATGTTCAATATAGCTATTTTGGGTCTTGGAGATTTTGAAAACTGGAACAACAGCCAGTCCTTGTCGTTGGGTGGGGCATCCGGAGTAATTAAAAGTATACTGCCTTATCTGGAGGCAGATTCGATTTATTTAATGGGTATTACCTCTAACAGGAAAAATTTATATGAAAAGATACCGCTCACAAAGAATATTTATATTGTTCCTATTGCTTATGTACCCAGGAATGCAATCCCTCCCATTCGATTCCATGCATTTTTTTACGCAAGAAGAATTAACTCCATACTTAAAAAATATGAAATTCATTCTGTCTACTCTCATGCTGAGGAGATTTCTTACTGGATAAAACCGGGAATTAGAATACTTTACCATATGCATGGATCAACCAATGCTTTGGTGAAAGCCAAGAAAAGAATTTTCAGGAGTAAACTACTTCAGGATCAATGGGAATCGATAAGAAAGGCAAACATTAAGAAGGCAAAGCATATTATTGCAATTGACCATCTGTGTCTGAATCTTATCAAGAGTCATGGTATGGAGGATAAAGCCATTCTATTGCCCAATTTTGTTGATACAGGTGTCTTCTATAAGGATTCAGCTGTATGTAGCCTGCTAGACCATATTGATAAGAGAATTCTTCTTTTTGTAGGCAGAATCGAGGAAGTAAAAGGACTCGAGCTCTTTGTCGATACATTGCTTGAAATGGACCGAAGAGAACCCGGGAAATGGAATGGGGTCATTGTTGGGCGTGGTACCTATGAACCGATCTTAAGGAAATACATTTCTGATGCTTCGGCTGAATCACTCTTTCATTTCACTGGTCCTGTCTTTGAACAATACAAGTTAAGAACAATTTATAACAGAGCTTCCATTTTAATGATTCCATCTTTTTATGAGGGTATACCTATGGTAATTTTGGAAAGCCTTGCTTGTGGGACTCCGGTTGTTTCAACTGATGTGGGAGGGGTTAAGGATCTTATTGCGGATGGGGCTATGTGTCATGTAAATGATCGAAGGGATCCTCATGGATTTGCAGATCTAATAGAACTTGCTTTGAAGAAAAAGGGTGCATCAACTGATGAATTCAGGTTTTCATCATTGGAGGCATCTTATCTTATCAATAATATGTTGCGTGGAGGTGATATTGAAATAAAAAATTATCAATAATATGAGTGGAAGTCGAGAGACAAGGATACTTTTTTTGGGCCAACTACCCCCACCTGTTCATGGTGTAACCATGATGAATGACTACTTGGTCAATAGTAAAATACTTCAAGCAAACTTTCATTTTGATATTGTTAGTTTACGTTTTATTACGTCAATTAACGAGATATCAAAATATTCAATCAGAAAGGTAATCAAAGCCATTAGATATGGTTGTGAAGTCACCAAAAAGCTCCTGAGGAACAAACCAGACCTGGTTTATTTCACTATCTCACCTAAAGGTTATGCCTTCTTTAGGGATTCTTTATATGTTTTGATTTTAAAAGTTTCCAGAAAGAAAGTTGTTTTCCACTTGCACGGGCAAGGGATAAGAGAAAGTTCAAGAAGTAATTTTATCATAAAAGCATTAATTGCCTGGATATTTAGAAATTCATATGTCATATGTTTGTCAGAAAGACTTATCCCTGACATCGAAGGGGTTTACAGGTCAACTCCATACGTTGTGCAGAATGGCATAAAAGTGCAATCAAATTCATATGAAAGAAAATCTCGTGATAAGACTTCTGTCCCAAATATATTGTATCTGTCAAACTATGCGAGAGACAAAGGAGTATTAATATTAATAGATGCCCTGAAAATACTCAAGGATAGGGGTGTGCCATTCCATGCGCGATTAGTTGGGGCACCAGCTAACCTGACAGTTGAATTTCTCATGGAGGTGATCAGAAAACAACATTTGGAGGAATTCGTCGAGATAACGGGTCCTCTTTATGATGAAGCAAAGGGAGCAGAATTTAGCAAAGCAGATCTATTCGTCTTCCCATCATTAAATGATGCTTTCCCATTGGCAATTCTTGAAGCAATGCAATACTCGCTACCTGTTGTTGCTTCTTTTGAGGGCGGTATACCTGACATGGTTGTCGATAAGGAAACAGGTTTTCTTATAAAAGATATAGATGCCAATAAACTGTCAGATAAGTTATATGTTTTATTAAAAAATGAAGATCTGCGTCTTGAAATGGGGCGGAAGGGTCACAATAGGTTCATGGGCAACTTTACCATCGATCATTTCGAGAAGAATATGTTGACGACATTTCAGGATATCTTAAGGCAGTTATAAACCAGCTAAATCTTCAATCAGAAATATGAAGATTCTTTTTTTTATTAACTCTTTATCTGCAGGTGGAAAAGAAAGGCGCCTCACAGAACTCCTGAAAGGTCTCAAAGGGAATAGTAATATTAACTTTGAGCTGGTTGTTATGTCTGAAGAAATCCACTATAAAGAATTAATTGAACAGGAGACTAAAATCCATAAATTGATCAGAAATAAGAAGAAAGACATTGCCATATTTAAAAAGATATGGAGGATATGTAAAATCTATCAACCTGATATTATCCATTGCTGGGATAGTATGACCGCGTTTTATTTGTCTCCTATTTGTAAAATATTAAAAATCAAACTTATAAATGGCATGATAGTTGGCTGCCCTACAAAACGAAATATCTGTAATTCTCATTGGCTAAGGGCAAGGCTGACCTTTCCATTCTCAGACTGTGTGGTTGGTAATTCAAAGGCCGGATTGAAGGCTTATAAAGCTCCGGAAGATAAAAGTTTCGTCATCTATAACGGCTTTAATTTTAAAAGACATAATAACATGACCCCGCCTGAAGATATCAGGAAGGAACTGGATATTAAGACAAGGTTTATTGTAGGAATGGTTGCTTCATTTTCTATCAATAAAGACTATAAAACATTTTATCAGGCTGCTGAGGTAATATTAAGCAGAAGAAATGATATAACATTTCTTGCCATAGGCAACAGAACAGATTCCATAGAATCAAGAGGATTAATCAATCCAGACCTGATACAAAATTTCAGGTTGCTTGGAATCAGATCAGATATTGAATCTATTATTAATGTCTTAGATATAGGTGTTTTAGCCACATTTACAGAAGGGATATCAAACTCAATCCTGGAGTATATGGCTGCCGGTAAACCTGTTATTGCCACGCGTGGAGGCGGAACTTCTGAAATAGTCCTGGACTCTGAGACAGGATTCATTGTAGATGTATCGCAACCGAACCAGTTGGCGGATAAAATAGAGATTTTATTGAATGACACTGCTCTCCGTAAAAGGTTAGGTATGCAGGCTAAGTTAAGAGTTGAGACAATGTTTTCAATTGATCGCATGGTAAATGAATATATCAGTCTATATCAATCTGTTATAATAAAATCGAAATAATTGATAATATTCTAATTTGCAGGTCATAGAAGTTAAATAAGGTTCTTTCAATGAGATTATCAGAAAAAAAGAAATACATTGTCTATGTTGTACTGATGACATTAATTATAGTATCCTGTTATATAGTCTTTTTTATCTTTTCTGAGGAAGTAATCCGCACTAAAACTAAGGAGGATGGATTATTTGAAAACATAGGAGCACTCTGTCTTTTCATCACTTCTTTGTTGTTTGTAATGGCTTTCTTTCGTCAGGAAGGAGGTGCTGACTTCCTGCTTTTTAAAGTAAACAGGAATTACTGGCTTCTTATTCTTGCATTTTTTTTCCTTCTGGGATCAGGAGAAGAGATATCATGGGGACAGAGAATTTTTGGTTGGGAAACACCAGAAGGGTATAGCCAGGTGAATCGTCAAAACGAAACCAATCTTCATAATTTAAAACCATTCAGAGGTATGTTTTCACCAAACCATTTGTTTACATATTTTTGGATGAGTTTCTGCGTGATCATTCCAATAGTAGATTCTATTAGTCTGCCCTTTTCAAAGCTTATTGGCAGAACCGGATTCCCATTGGTGCCACTAAGGCTTGGTCTTTTCTTTTTAATTGGCTATATACCTTCTCTAGTTTTAAAGGCAACTGCGAAAGATACTCTTATCCATTCTGTTACTGAGGTCAAAGAAACTTGTTTGAGTATTCTTTTCGTTTTCATTGGTATCTATTTTTTCAGAAAGTCTTCTCTAGAAATTAATGATAAAAAATGGTTAGCTTAAACCTGGTTGGAGATATAGGACTGTTCCGTGAATATCAGAGCAAAGGAATAGATCCGTTCGCAGAAATCACATTGCCGGACAGTGACTTCAGCGTAGGGAATTTTGAATTCATTATTCCAAATAACAGAGTTAAGTATTTCTTTGATACACAAGAGGAATATGCAATAGATTATGAATATTTCAGGTCATTAAATATCAAGCGTTTCAATGCCTTCAGCCTTGCCAATAATCATTGTATGGACTATGGAAGGGAAGGTGTTGAGGATTTAATAAAAGTATTTGAGGATCAGGAAATTAATTATTTTGGGATTGGTGAAGACGAATTCAATATCTTGAAATTCAAAATACACGGAATTACATTTGCTTTATTAGGTTGTGTCAAAAAGGGGCGTTGGAGCAAGAGTAAGGAAATGCCATTCGGTCCGGACACCTACGATCCGGAAAGGGTCATATTCATGATTAAATCACTTAAGGCTAGTGTGGACCATGTTATTGTCTTTCCCCATTTTGGTACAGAGCTTGTAGACATACCCGATCCGATTGATGTTGAGTATTCCAGGCAATTTATTGATAATGGAGCCATAGCGGTTGTAGGTCATCATCCTCATATCATTCAGGGCATTGAGAAATATAATGGTGGTGTTATAGCTTATAGTCTTGGTAGTTTTATATATATCCCCGAAAATGAATTGGGCTATAGTAAAGCTCAGGGGGGGGATAGAGATTATTCTATTTGCCTGACTCTGAAGTTTGATAATACCAAATTGATTGGAATAGAGCCGGTATATTATAGGTATGACAGAGAACTTAAAATCCCGGTGAGGACGAATAATAAAAACCCTTACTTTAATGAGTTGAACGAATTGATTTATAATCCGAAAGCTTATCATAGAAAGGTGAGAGAAGTATTGCTAAGAAGAGAGTTAGTTTCATTCTTTAAGAGATTCAAAAGGTCGCCATTTTTAACCCTGAAACATTACTTCAACTACTTTAAAATAAGCCATATACGCAAGATGTTTATGTAAATTATATTAACCTATGAATTAATTTATAGTTTTAAGTATCTATCCGATTTAAGATGCATTAGTTTTAAGGTTTTTACAGCCCGGGTTTGAATATGAGTTCAGTGACTCTTCAAAAAAAAATTGGTGAATTAATACCCATAGAAGTGGGTGTCCTGCTGAGCCATTTGCCTTTTAAGCTAAGGTTAGGCAGAGATTATAAGCAATATCAACAACTGATTGAAAAATTATTATGTGCGGATCCCGATCATCGGAGGTCATACATTGTTGAAAGCTTTAAGAATATTATTTCTCACTTTAAGAATAATGATTTCTATGCTCATCATCTGAGATCATCCGGGTCAGGGATCGAAAAAATTACTAACCTGGGAAACATTACCAGGTTACCTTTATTGGTAAAATCGCAACTTAAGGCGGTCCCCCTTATTGAACGTTCCAACAAAAAATATGCACTGAAAGAATTTAACACGGGAGGTACTACCGGGGTTCCATTATCTTTTTACGTAGAAAAAAACTTCTATTCACGAGAATGGTCTCATATGCATTTTATCTGGGAAAGGATTGGATATGATCCTTCCAAGACAAAAATTACAATTCGCGGTAGGAGTCTTAAGAATATATATGAATACAATTTTAATCAAAATGAGTTTCTGATAAACGCCTATCATGCGTATGATTCAAAGGATTATTCAAAATTATTAAAGATTTTTAAACAATATAATACAGAATTTATTCATGGGTACCCAAGTTCTATATACGGATTTTTAAAGGATGCCTCTGTTAAAGCTCCCTATTTAATTGACTTTTTTAAGAAGAATATAAAAGGGATAATGTTTGGATCAGAGTACCCATCTCCTCAGTATCGTACTTTCATTGAAGACCTTCTGACAGAAAACAGCATATCTTGGTATGGACACACTGAGGGTGTGATTTTGGCTTGTGAGTTAAATCAGAAGTATGAATATGTCCCTTTCTTGTCTTATGGGTATGCTGAAGCCGTTAAAATTGACAATTTCTATCACCTTGTTGGAACAAGTTTTTCTAACCTGGCTTCTCCTTTTATCAGATATAATACTGAAGATCTGATAGATCCCGATTTCGATGAAATTGGATTCCTGAGAAGTTTTAGAATCACTCAGGGCCGAATAGGAGAATTTGTAATAGATAAAAACGGGAATCACATTTCGTTAACAGCCCTTATTTTTGGCAGACATCATAAATTGTTTAATGTAGTGGATTTTATACAAGTCCAACAAAATAACCCGGGGGCGATCACTGTTTATTATTCATCAACTTCATTCATCGAAAATGCAAGAGAATTATTTGACACGAGCAACCTCCATATAGATATAGAGTTTAAACAAGTCAGAGAGCCATATAAAACAACCCTGGGAAAAATACCTCTATTAATTAAAAAGTCATATGAAGCAACTGATTCAGAACTTTAAAACAGGAGAATTATATGTTAATGAGGTGCCACCTCCGAGCCTCTCAGAAGGGTATGTACTTGTAGAAAACAGATTCTCCTTGATAAGTGCAGGCACTGAAAGGGGAACTGTCAAAGTAGCACAGGCAAATATCATAGGGAAGGCTAAGCAACGTCCTGATCTTGTGGCACAAGTAATTCAAAATCTTAAGAAAGAAGGCTTGCAGGCTACAATAAACAAGGTTAGGGCCAAGCTAGATTCATTGAAGGCACTAGGTTACAGCACATCTGGCATTGTGATGGCGTCATTGGATAAAAATAGCCTTTTTAAACCCGGAGACAGGGTAGCATGCGCTGGCCAGGATTACGCTTCTCATGCGGAGATTGTTGCCGTTCCACAAAACCTGGTTGTAAAGATTCCCGATAATGTTTCCTATGAAGAGGCTGCCTTTACCACAATTGGTTCAATAGCATTACAGGGAGTGCGTCAGGCAGCCCCTGAAATAGGCGGGAAAATTTGTGTAATTGGTTTAGGCCTGCTTGGCCAGTTAACCTGTCAAATACTAAGAGCCAATGGATGTGAGGTATTTGGCATTGACCTTAATGAGTCACTGGTACAGCTTGCTAAACAATTATCAGCACATTCGGCATTGAACCGCAACCACTCGAATCTTATATCTGCATGTGAGAATTTTACAGGAGGAAAGGGTTTTGACTCAGTAATAATAACAGCAGCGTCACCTACAAATGATCCAATAGAATTGTCAGCTGAGATATTAAGAAAAAAGGGGAAGCTAATTGTAGTTGGAGCTGTTAAAATGGATCTGCCACGTGATCCTCACTTTTATAGAAAAGAACTTGATCTCAGAATGTCATGCTCATATGGCCCCGGAAGGTATGATGTTAATTATGAGGGGAATGGGATAGATTATCCCTATGCATTCGTAAGGTGGACTGAGCAAAGAAACATGGAAGCTTTTCTTATGCTTCTTTCAAGGAAATCAATAGATATAAAACCGCTGATAACACACATTTTTGATATTGATGATGCTATAAAGGCTTATGATTTGGTTCTTGGAGTAACAAAAGAATACTTTATAGGTATCCTGTTAAAATACAGCCCAAATGATAAAAAAGCGTTAACCTTCCATCAGGTCAGGAATTTACCTGTTAGTGTTTTAAATGTCGGATTTGTTGGTGCAGGGAGTTTTGCGCAAAGTTACTTAATCCCGGCAGTAAAGGAATGGGGGGCTTCACTGGATGGTGTTGTTACCGCCAATGGAATGTCATCGAAGAATGTGCTCGAAAAATTCAAGTTTAATTTTTGCTCCTCAGATGTCAATGATCTTTTAAATAAGGAGGATATAAATACTATATTCATTGCGACTCCCCATAACATTCATGCAGAGTTGGTTATTAAAAGCCTTGAAGCAAACAAGAGTGTATTCGTGGAGAAACCTTTGGCAATAAATGAGCAGCAGTTAACAGAGGTAATAAAAGCGAAATCGGAATTCCAAAAGCCTGTGATGGTAGGATTTAATCGCCGTTTTGCCCCGATCAGTGTCACATTAAGAAATGAATTGGCGGGTGCCGGAGAACCATTGGTGGTTAATATTCGTGTAAATGCTGGATTTATTCCGAAAGAACATTGGACACAGCAGCCAGGCATAGGAGCAGGAAGAATTATTGGAGAGATATGCCATTTTATTGACCTGATGCAGTATTTTACAGGAAGTGAACCGGTCAGGGTATTTGCTGAATCAATAAGTACAAACAATGACAAAATCTCTCCTGAAGACAATATTGCTGTTGTGGTTAAATTTAAGGATGGTTCCCTGGGCAATCTGACGTACCATGCGAATGGAGATAAAGCATTACCAAAAGAAAGAATTGAGGTTTCAAGTGCTGGAAGTATTGGAATTATAAACGATTTCAAAGACGGAGTATTTTATAGGGATGGGAAAGCCAGGAAGCTGAAATCTTCAGGGAAGGGACACAGAGAAGCAGTTGCTGCATTCCTTGATGCAATTAAGAATGGGAAGGATAGTCCCATAGATTTCAGGTCAATCTGCCTTACAACACTTACTACTTATAGAATCCTTGACAGCCTCTCCACGAGCTTGCCACAGAATATTAATTTGGATGCCTGAAAGTATAAAAAATGTCCTTGAGGAGTTAAAGGCCTGGTGTGAGAAAGAAGGATTTAAAGGTTATGATCCATTCGATGGCTTAAATAGCCGGTTTTTTCAAAGGCTTTCCTTCCTGAAATCAAACAGATTAGCAAGGCTGTTTTGGATTCAATTATTTAAAAATTCACCAATAAACCTTCGTCCCTTATTAGGTGTAAGTAAGACTCACAATCCTAAAGCCCTTGGACTTTTTATCTCTGGATATTGTAATTTATACAGATTAACTGGAGATCCAAAATCACGGAAACTAATAACGTCTCTAATAAGAGAGATTATTTCCCTTAAAACGACAGGTTATTCCGGAGCATGTTGGGGCTATAATTTTGACTGGCAGGCTAAAGCCTTTTACCAGCCGATAAATACACCTACAGTTGTTGCCACCAGTTTCATAGCCAATTCTCTTCTTGATGCGTATGAGATTTTCAAAGAACAAGAGCTTCTGGAAACAGCTCGTAGTTCATGTGATTTTATTATAAATGATCTTAATAGGACTTATGACGAAAAGGGAAATTTTGCTTTTTCCTATTCTCCTCTGGATAAATCAGTGGTATATAATGCATCGTTACTCGGCAGCCGACTGCTGGCGAGAGTTTATCACTATACCGGGGAGACAGATCTTATAGAGATAGCTGAAAAATCAGTAATCTTTTGCACTGATCATCAACATCCTGATGGATCATGGAGTTACGGTGTTGCTGAATTTCATAGATGGATTGATAGTTTCCACACAGGTTATAATCTTGAATGTATCTCCGAATTCATTAAATACTCGGGAGAGGAAAAGTATCAGAATAGCCTTGAACGCGGTCTCAGATATTATCTGACTTCATTCTTTACTGAAGAAGGAATGTCAAAATATTACAACACTTCACTTTATCCAATCGATCTCCACTCTCCGGCGCAACTAATAATCACTCTGTCGCGACTTGGCCGCTTGCATGAATACATTCATATGGCTGATCGTGTAATGGAGTGGACAATTCGCAATATGAAATCTGCAGAAGGCTTTTTTTATTACAAGAAGTACAGATATTTTACTAACAAAATACCCTATATGCGCTGGACTCAGGCATGGATGTTTTACGCATTAAGTGAATACCTCTATTATCTCTCAATTTTACCTGAACGAAACAGTTAATGCAATGAAGGTAGATTTTCTTAGCATTCCAGTGGATGCAATCACAATGGAAGAGACAGTATTAATTATAGACAATGCGATCCGGATTGGACAGCACTTAAACCATGTGGTTATCAATGCCGGTAAAGTAGTTTTGATGCAGAAGGATTCTGAGTTGGCCAGGAGTGTTGTTTCATGTGATATTATTAATGCAGATGGTCAGAGTATTGTATGGGCTGCAAGGTTTCTGGGGAAAAAGATCCCGGAGCGGGTAGCCGGCGCCGACTTAATGCAGAGATTGGTGAGCTTGGCACATGACAAGGGGTATAAATGCTTCTTCTTTGGTGCGAAGGAAGAAGTAGTAAATAGGGTTGTTTCCCGCTATAAGGAGCAGTATGGAGATAATATCATAGCCGGATACAGAAATGGTTATTACAGCAAGGAAGAAGAGGTAGTTATTGCACAGCAGATTGCCAACAGTGGGACACAACTGCTTTTTGTGGCAATTTCATCTCCAAAGAAGGAGAATTTTCTTCATGAGTACAGGGATATCTTAAAAAATGTAAATTTCACAATGGGCGTGGGAGGTACATTTGATGTACTTGCCGGAGTAACAAGGAGAGCCCCTCTATGGATGCAACGAACCGGATTGGAATGGTTCTATCGTTTCTTGCAGGAGCCAAGGAGGATGTGGAAAAGGTATCTGGTCGGAAATACGAAGTTTTTATGGATCGTGCTGAGAGAAAAGTTCAGACAGGTTGGTAAGGTTTGATAATGAATTATTGCTATGGTAATAGATCATATTTGTTTTGCAGTTAAAAATCTTACTGAGGGTATTGCATACTGGCATGATATTTTCGGTTATGATCAAATGACAGATATTATTCAAAATTCACTTCAAAAGGTTAAAGTAACTTTTTTGACTAGGGAGGAGAGTATAACAATAAAACTGATTGAGCCTCTTGAAGACAATACCTCTTTGGTAAATTTCGTAAACAGGGGAGGAGGGTTTCACCATTTATGTTTCAGGTGTGATGATGTAAATCAGAAGATGCGTGAACTGAATGAAAAGGGATTACTTACACTTGTCCCCCCGCAACCCGGGGAGGCTTTCAATAATAATAATATCGCCTTCTTGCTTGCTAAATATGGAATCAATATAGAACTGATTGACACCGATGAAAAGGTGGGTAAATAAGATCGTAGTTGATTGCATAGAAGCGAATCTGCTGCGCTGAAGTTTAAACTCAGTCAGTATTAAGTTGTTGAGTCTTTAGAATACTTTGTGTAAACGCCAGTATTCAAATTCTGCATCTATCTTCAAATTTAATCAAAAATTGCTGCAAGATCATACCCCAGTCCCGGATGGGCAAGGTCCATTTTTTCTCAATATTGGCAATTGCCAGGTAAACAGCCTTGAGGGCTGCCTGATCATGAGGAAAGACAGACTTAGTTTTAGTGTACTTTCTAATACTGTAAACAGGAAAAAGAAATGCAGTGATTTCGGGAAAATGAAGTGCAGTAAATTTGGGAACAAGAGTACAGTGTTTTTGGGAACAACACTACAGTGACTCTGGTGTAAAAGTATGCCTATTTTCTCGTAAGCTTTCATCAATGTTTAAAAAATTGTCTGTCTGTTTTGCATTCTGTAACTCTTCCCCTGGAGTTGTACTAGCTGGCATTTGTAGAGCAACCTGTCAAGGAGTGCTGTAGCCAGGGTCTCGTCGTCGACTGATTTAGCCCACTCTGCCGGGGATTTGTTGGTTGTGATTATGAAAGAGGTGGTCTCGTAGATTTGATTTAAGAAGACAAAGAACCTGTTTCCATCATCCCTTCCAAAGGGGAGTGTCATTACATCATCGATAACAATAAGGTGAGCTTCTGTAAGTCTTTTAAACTACTTTGCTGCGGAAGAGGTAATTTCCTTCAGCCGCAGGGTGGACAGGATATCGTTCATGCCCCGGAAGTATGCCTTGTAACCACGCTGAAGGGCATCGTAACACAAGCCTGCAGAGATGTATGTTTTTCCGGTACCTGATGGCCCGCTAAACATGATATTGTAGCACTGATCCAGCCAGTTAAGCTCACGTAGTTGGTTCAGCTGCTGAGCCGACAGTCCGGAGGCAAAATTAAAGTCATAGGCCTCAAGGTCATGGTTTAACGGCAGCCTTGCAAGCTTGGTTTTCAGTGTAAGTTGCTTGGCTTCTCTGCCCTTAATCTCGTAAGAGAACAGACTATGAGTGAACTCATCAAAACTAGGAGAGTTTTGCTCTGCCTCCCGGAGAAGGCTGGCTATGTTACCTCCGATACCCGATAGCCGAAGGCGCGAGGCCTGACGCTTGATAAGCGGTATGTACTGACTCATGGCATCAGAGGTTTTGGTTAAAAATCACTTCATACTCCTGTATGTCACTCCGCTCAGGCTCTATGTTCACTATCAGCTGTGTCTTGGCATCTCCCAGAGGTTTGATGACAGGTTGTTGCGCCGTAGATTGGGCCCTGTCACCCTGCTGGCCCTGGATGATCGATTTGAAGTCACTGGCGCTGAACAGGCTGTTACGCACACAGAACTCAAGGGCTGCCTCTGCCTGCTGCTGCCCACTTCTCTCTGCTGCCGTAAGAACCGCCGTAAGCTGGTCCCGGACATAGCGGGGATAAAGCATATTGATCTTATCTATAAACGTATCTATCGCACTGGTGTGGCCAAAATACTCCCTTACTTTGTCACGAAGAGCATCAAGTTTAATAGAGGTATCCCTGCGATGGTTAGTTGTAATATATCAGAACATCGTTTACATGTTTTTAATTAAGTAAAATATCACAACATCGTTTACACAAGGTAAAAAGTACGTTCAAACAAGGCCCCCTA
>Ga0302244_1001056_pt1 | contig 18649 bp, 17 predicted proteins | sample AAG_UR_Phe_MG_FD_193513 | JGI IMG/M metagenome (GOLD analysis project Ga0302244, IMG submission 193513) | Enriched activated sludge microbial communities from anaerobic digester in WTTP, New Holstein, Wisconsin, United States - AAG_UR_Phe | ecosystem: Engineered > Bioreactor > Anaerobic >... | reverse complement strand
ACTTGCCCATTGGCAAATATATGGCCTAGCCTCAACTTTACACGCTTTTAGGGTTTCAAGACGTACATTATTTCGTTGGAAAGCGAGACGTAAAAAGGATTTAGGCCGTATGGAATCCTTGAATCCCGGTTCAAGAAAACCCAAGAGGGTTAGAACTAGGAGATGGCCAATTGAAATCATACGGCAAATCAAAATACTGCGACATCAGCACCCTAACTTAGGCAAAGAGAAGATCCATGTATTGCTGAAGCCATTTTGTAAACTGTTTGGCCTTTGATACGGTGGAACGTACTGTCCAAGGTTGTCGTCGGTATCTTGTGACCATGACTGACCTATATTCTAGATTCTCATTCGCTTTTGCTACGACAAGTCATGGATCTTTGGTGGCTATGCAATTCTTTAAAGCCATACAAGCATTCTTTCCTTATCCCATCCAAAACATATTAACTGATAACGGCAGTGAGTTCATGAAGCATTTTGATGCTGAAATACGCAAACAATGTCTTTTCCACTGGCATACTTATCCTAAAACCCCTAAGATGAATGCGCATTGTGAAAGATTTAATCGAACCTTACAGGAAGAATTTGTTAATTATCACTCTTATCTACTTAAGGACACAACCGCGTTCAATGATAAGTTAGTTGACTACCTTATCTGGTTCAATACCGAAAGGCCTCACAAATCTTTAAATCTTCGTTCACCCATCCAATTCTTAACCCAAGAATACTCCAAAGAGTGCCATATGTGGTGGACGCGTACATAAAATAGACGTAAGACCAAATAAGTAGTACGATAAAATCAGAACCTTATAAGGAGGCCAACATGGGTAAAAACGCATTTATCAAACCTCGTAAAACCATTAGTCTCAAAATCAGTCCCTCTCCTAAAATAAAATCCGAATATTCTCGTCCTATTATGCAACGCAATGGCGCCCTTTTACGTCATCGCAAGATTGCTCCAGATGAAGAACAGACAGACACTACTACCATCAATCCGGTTTATGTTTTACCTGACGGCAGTATCAATTATTGGGCTGAAATCATACTCATAGCCGATTCCAATCCACCATCAAATAAAACGGAGGATAAATGAATCCTCTTTATTACTCTAACCGCCATTTATTTTGGCGGTTCTATTTTTGTCCAGTATTTTTAGACAAATTTACATTTTTTTAAATTTAGCTATATATAGCAAAAAATAATATATCAATATTTTTATCTAAAAATAGATAAAAAATCAATCTATTTTTTTGTTAATCAATTTACAAAATATTGCCATAAAACCCTTGACAAAATCAACAATTTATGATATAGTACTTCGTTAAACTGAAAATATAACAACCTAGTCAAGAGTAATTATTTAACTTTCTTGTCTGGTTACAACCTTAAAACAGCTTAACATTCAAATAAGAAATAAGAAAAACTGGAGTCTTAACCTTCCCAAGCTTGTCGTGGATCGCAAGACTCGAGTTAAAAAATAAGCTCTTCGACAATTTACTATCTTAACCCCTCAATCCAGCCCTGCGATATATATCCATATCAAAGTTAGGGATTGAGGGTTTGGGATGGACTCGCGAAATAACTTCGTGAGTAAAAACGCATCAAAAAGGAGATGGAAAAATGGCAAGTCTGATTTTTGTTTCTTTTATTGTCCTCGTCATCCTCACAGGTTTCGTCGCCCTTCCCTTAGCGGAAATGGTGCTTGCTCGCCAAGCCCATGCTCACTTTTGTGGCATCGAGGCGGAAAGCGAGTCCGAAACCGCTCATTCAAACGGGATGGCCACAGCATTCCTCCTGATGGACTTTGTCCGAATGGAAGAAGCGCTGGAGTTTGCAAATAATGTCACTTACATAAGTGACGGCGATCATCCCGTTTCCCCGTTGTTCGCAATTCCTGCGAACGACAAATAAGGTTCTTAAAAAACAAATGACCTCGGCGACGCAACGTTGCCAAACGGGTTTCTACGTTCCCGACCAAAAAGAACGTTCCTTAGTGGGTGTAATGCCCGACACCTGGAGGTCAAGGTAAAAAACTCTAAAGCCCACCAAAAAACTCTTTCTTAACGGTGGGCTCCGTAATTAAACAACTAATTTACAAAAAATTGGTTAGTTAATTACGGCATCGACCATCGAAAAATGAACGGGCGGTTCAGCCGGACCTCCGGTGGATGGTGATGTGCGCAGGTTCGACTCCTGCCGGTGCCACTAATAAAAGCTCATCTTCTCTCATAGAAGGTGAGTAAAAAAAAAGGAAGAAAAACATGGAAAAAGAAAATGTTCTTTTTATTCTTGAGACCGAAGAAGAAGAAGAAGACACGGAAAAAATTGCTTTGAAAGAAGCTTTCCGTGCCAAAGAGGCGCTCGCCGCCAAGTGGCGTCGGCGCCAACAGGAGCTTCGGCGAAGGCAAGCCATCGCCGAAATCATCAAAATGAGCTCCTAAAAAAACTCGACGCAACGTCGAGTAGTCGTCCCGATTAAATCGGTACGCCGGACCACCCAATGTCCGTAAAAAAGAGGTCTAATATCACGGGGAAGCTCCGTGACGCGCTTCCAAAAGCGCGGTCAATAAACTCTAAAGCCCACCAAAAAAACTCTTTCTTAACGGTGGGCTCCGTAATTAAACAACTAATTTACAAATACAAAAAAATTGGTTAGTTAATTACGGCATCGACCATCGAAAAATGAACGGGCGGTTCAGCCGGACCTCCGGTGGATGGTGATGTGCGCAGGTTCGACTCCTGCCGGTGCCACTAATAAAAGCTCATCTTCTCTCATAGAAGGTGAGTAAAAAAAGAAAAAAGGAGAAAGGTATGAAAAGTTTGAAACAGCATGACGCGCCGGATCTTGTGGGTCTAGGACAGTTCCTGTTCCGTAAAGACACGGATTGGAAGCCAAAGGCCGGTATCATTTTAGCGCTTTTATATCTTTTCTTCCCCATTGATCTTTTACCCGATGCCGTCCCGGTTGTCGGCGTGTTAGATGATGCAGGGTTGGTTTCTTTAGCGCTTTGGTGGTTATCTTACGCCACAAAGCGCTATAATATTTCTTTGTTAAAATCTTCTTCTACTTAAATATTCCAAAAAAATTATTTAAATTATTCGTCAACCGCACGCGATTTTACGCCTCTGCGGTTTTTTTGTTTTTAAATTAAAAACAATATTTATAATTCTTCATCTAAAACAAATATCTTAAATACGAAATCCAATATTCTAAATTTTTAATTATTTAATAATCACTCCTTTTCCTGTTGCATTTTCATCATTTTGCAAATCCGTATTCAATTGCTTGGCCACTAATAAAATTTGTTCTTTTATATCTTCATCCATAGCAGTAAAAGTAGATTCTTCCATCAATAAAGCAAATCTTCCATCATCAGCATTTGTTGGAGTTAGTATAACATTAAACTGCGTTTCAATTTCTGTTATTTCTGCTGGCATACGATTCAATTTCCAATTCACCAATCTATTAGATTCGTCGTAAGAGATTTCGCCTGCAGTGCTTGTGGCAACACCACCAAAATTTACTGATCTTGGCAATTTTGCCGAAATTTTCAAATCTTTTAATGAATGAACAGTTTTATTCAACCGCCAAATCATCCTATAAGAGGTTTCTCTACCAACAGTTGGAGGCAATGGACCGGTTCCAAGCGGAGCGCCTTCCTCGGTAAAATATCTGGCTTCTGCAGATAAAGATACGTCAGAAAGCAAAACAAAAATCATGGGCGCCATGGACACAGTACGATTTAATTCGGTTTTACCAATGGATTTAATATCCGCAGATAAAGTAACTTTTAATGCCACTGTTTTGTTTGTTGATACATTTTTAACAACTGGTATTACAATATCAATATTCCCATCTTGACGCGGAGCTAATTTTTCCAAATTTTTAACACCCTTACTATTCCAGATAATTTGCGTTCCAGAAATCGTATTACTTGCCGAAGCATTAATTTTAGTAAAATCTACCAAATTATTTTTATTCAAAACCTCACCAGTATTTAAATCAATTGTTTCTAAATTCAATTTAAACATTACATCGGACAATTCTTCATCTGCCGTATTTTCGTATCCAATAACTGCTCTCAAATCTTCGCCATAAGATATTGAACGCTTTGTTTGCTCCGAACCATTTACAATCAATGCCAGTGAAAGATCACCAGCCAATACTGGTATTATGGCTTCAGTTTTTTGCATTGGTAAAAATCGATTTTCTAAATTGATTTTACCAACTTGCGCCTGTACCAATGCATCACCGCCATAACCCGAAGCAAAAGTACCATTAATTATTAAATTTTTTTGCTCTCCATGCTTCAATTGTTCTGGCTCCGAGATAAAAACTCTTTCCATAAGAGTTCCTGAACTCATTGTTTCCGAATCTGGCGTAAAACCTTCAGGAATAATTATTTGCGTTACCAAATCAGTTAAATTTTCGGTTCCCGTATTTTTATATTCATAAACAATCGAAATTTTATCTCCGGGCACTGCCTTTTCTGGTAATTTTATCGAACCTTCAATAACCGTGCTAGAATAACTAATTTGCTTTGTAGCCATGGCCTCAAAATCGCTTGAATAATTCGCTGGCTTGTAAGTTGCTATAGCCTGTACAGCAGAAACTGCTCCTAGCGCTCCGATAAATGTGCCTCTTATCTTAATAGTGCCTCTTTCTTCAGCTGCCAATGACCCTACCTTCCAAACATTACCCGCCGAAGTAGGTTGGGGATTAATTTCCGTGATCATAAAATCTCCAGGAAAATTTACTCTAATATCAACCGATGCCAAAGGCTGTTGCATGGGATTTTTATAATTTACAAAATACGCAACCTCTTGCCCCAAAGATATCTGTTCTGGACCCTCAATAATCAATTCCAATCCTTTGCCATCAAAACCTTGAAAAGTTTTAAAAAAAGCAAATCCAGCCCAAGAAGCCAAAATCATAATTATCAATCCCATTATCACCCCCGCAGAAATCCAAATCCAACGTTTACTTTTTATAATTTTCAGCTTAGTCATGTCTGGCATATCACCTTCCGGAGCTTGATAAATAGTGCGCAAACTTTGCTCAATTTCCGCATCCGAAAAATCGGTGTTTTTAAGCACCTCACTTTCAGCATTAGCTTTATTGAGTTTAATTTTTTTTACAACTTTTTTCTTAAACATGATTATCTTGAATTTAACAATATAGCCGATGTTCTATCCCTATCCCAAAGCGTATTAAATTCCATAATACCATTATTCAATTCATTGCTTTCAATGCTTTGCGCCATATCCTTCATCCAAACATTTTCCCATTTAGAATCCAAAATCAATCGAGTTTTTAAAGATCGCGCTTTGCCTGACTGGCTTGTGTACAGCATTAAATACGCCGCTCGGTTAATTTCTCCATTAGCTGTTTCCGGTTCTTCTTCATTTAAATTACGTAAAATATCATAAACTGTAAATGGCAAACGGTACGAAATTATTACATCTTGAGAATGACCAGGATCCAGTTGTAACCAACCACCTACCACAGTATGATCATCTTCAATTGATATTGTCGTGGAACCAGGCCCTTGTTTTTCAGTTTGTTCAATTATTTCTAAAATAGCGTCTTTTTGATCTGTTATCAAGGGTTTTTTAAATAAGTTTTCTGGCGGACTCAAAAAACCTGATGCGTTTATTATTTCAGAACCTTTAGGTAGATAAAATCTTATATATTGCACATTTCTAACTCCATAAAATGGTTCATTTTTTAAACCTTCATGCACACGATTTAATAAAATCGTATCAAATATACTTCCATCAGCTTCAATTTTAACTTCATGTAAAACAGACTCTTTTACAACCCTATCTGTTTTTTGACCAGCTATATTAGCCCCAATAATCGCTAAAAAATCGCCATTTGTTTGTTTATAAGACCCTCCCCAACCAAATTGATCAATTAATTTTTCTTCATTTGTATCAAACATTGCAATTTGAATATTCTTGGTTTCCAATGCTTCTGAAACAGCAACTGCCAATAACAACCATTGATCTTTTGATAAATTTTTACTCTTTTTCAAAATTAAATCAAACATATCGCCAATGAATTTCTTTGGCGTATTCTCAAGCTTATCATATTCCAATTCCACAGATTTTTGAGTTTCCAAATAAAAATTTTCTGCTGTAATGGTTTTGCCATACTCCGGCATTTCTATCGGACCAATAACCGACAATATTTTTTCCATAAAACAAGCATTTATCGCTATTACACCATCCAAAGTAGGCTGTCCGGATTTACTCCAAAACCAATTAATGCTATTTGCAGATTTAAAAAAATCCGCATACCAATTCGCATCCTGAAATTGCCATAAAGGATTAATAAGATGCATGGGCTTTGGAGCTTGAATTCTGGCTGTAAGTTGGCTTTTTAAATCATATGGTCCACCTGATGGAACATATACAGAATGTATCTCTCCATTAACAAATCTAACTTCAGCCACCGAACCCATAAAACCTCCGCTTGGTCTTAATTCAGAATCATTTTGAAAAACCAACAAATAATTTCTTAATTCATCTTTTCCTAAAAATACGGACAACATTTCAGAAATCGACTTTAATTCACGAATCATTTGTTCAACTTGATTCAATTGTTCAGGTAAATCTTTTAACTTGTCTCTATATTCCCCTGGAAATTGTTCTGGTTTAATCAATCGCGAAGCCACTTCAGCATCTTGCAGTAATGGCAATACTGCATTTACATGAGCTTCAAAAACCGCAATGCGTTCTAATAAAGGACGTTCTTCATCATCAAAAATTTTTCCTAAACCCAAAGTAATAATTCTTCCTGCTTCACTTGTCTTTTCACCTATTTCCAATAAAGCTTTAGCTCCTCTATATTTAGTAGGCGCCACGGTAACCGCACTCAAAGCCAAGAATTTCGATTTATCCAAAACAAATGAAGCTTCACGAAATTTTTCCGAAATATTAGATAAAACATCCGGAGAAACTGCAAAAGCATCTTCTGCGGACATATCCATCATAATCTCCGCAACCTCTTTACCTTTTTGTTCAAAAGTTATTTTTTGCGCCGCGAATGTTTTATAAGTTGATAAAATAAATGCCGGAACTAAAGCCAAAACCACTAAAGCACAAAAAGCTAAAATAAAATTCTTTACATTGATTCTTTCATAAACAGGTTCCGAAGTCTCGAATTGATTTTTATAAATACCTTCTTTTTTTTGTGTAATTTGTATTTTAGGCCTAATAAACGCATTCTTCAATTTTCTTAATCTTCGTTGAAAATTATTAATTTTTGAATCTGAAGTAATTTCTATTTGAGATTTAACCATCCAAGGTTCAGCTTTACTGGTTAAAATAGCTGAAGTAAAAGAACATTGGTTTACTTGATGCGCTTTGATTTTTTCTGCATATTCCAGTTGCTCTTCAAATGTTGTTCTTTCTTCAGAGAAAATCTCGCCCAGATAACAGTCCTTCAAATAGACGATGTATTCGCTACGTTGATGAGGTCTTTTATTAACTTGTACACAAACCGCCTGAGGAGGCTCTTCATTATAAACGGCGCTTGCCACTATTTTAGCATCCAATAATTCCACATCAGCAATAGAATCAGACACAACTTCAGATTTGGAAAAATTAAAAAATTTTTTCTTTGATTTAATTTTTGGATATCTCTTAACTCGTTTGCGCACACCTGCAGGGGTAAGCAAAATAACACCATCTTGTTCAATGACTCTCGCTAAAGGCAATTCCAAATCCATAACGCGCCTCAAACGTTTTAATTCATTATATTCTTTTTTTTGCGACTCATTACTACTCATGCCTTTCGGCAAAGCGGGTTATTTATTTTTTATTGCGTAATCATATGCTTTCAAGGTCAGCGTAGCCGTATTTTTCCAATTATTCTTATCTCTTAATAGCACACTCGCTTTTTTTGCTTGATTACGCATTGATTCCAAATTATCCACTACCGCTTTGACAGCTTCAATCATACCATTTTTATCACCTGATTTGAAGTAGACAACTCCCAAATCACCTAAAAGATCAGACATTGGCCTCTCATTGGTGGAAACAACCGGAGTTCCCATGCTCAAAGCTTCCAAAGGAGGTAAACCAAAACCCTCAAATTCCGAAGGAAATATAAATAAATCCGCCGAAACATACAAAATGCCCAAATCTTTATCAGAAACCGATCCTAAAAAATGTATCCTCTCCAATTTTAACGTGTTAGCAAGTTCTTTGATTTTTTCCATAAACAAATCAATTTCACCCACAATTACCAAATGTTTCTCAGGATAAATTTTTGCCAAATCTTTCCAAGCATGTACCAATACATCCAATCTTTTATGCGGATAAGCGCTACCGGCGTATAAAAAATATTTAAAATCAAACTTTCTTTCCGAATAATCGCCCAAATCAACTATACCTTCACTTGTAATAATTATTTTGTTTCTCTGCTTCGGAAAAAAATATTTCACATCTTCAGCAACAAAATCGCTTGGAACACAAATAGCTCTCGCTTTTTTAATAGCTTGATTTAAAACTAATTCATAACCAATTCTCTTCAAACTTCGCGACAAAAAACATCTTGTGCTTGCTTTTGCGCTGTAATGTTTATGCTTTAATAATAAATCATGTATCGTCAATATAAAAGGATCATTATAAAAAATCGACACATTCCAGTGTGGAAAATGCATTAAATCAACCTTAGCTTGTTGTATAATTTTAGGTAAACGAATTTGTTCCTGCCAGCCATACCAATTAACATTAGCAATCACGGTCTTAACATTATCAAATTTTACCAATGCATGGTTACGAATCTTAGAAAAAACTACAAATTCTAAATCAGGTCGCATTTGCACTATGGTCGTATATAATTCTTGAATATATCTGCCAATTCCACGAGTATTTTCAGCACCCATCATCCTAGCATCAATCCCTATCTTCATACATTTATTAAATAAATAAGTCGTAATATCGTAACAAATAAAATTATCTCGCTACGTCTAAATATTTTGCAAAACAAATTTAAATTAAAACTTAAAATTTATAATTAAAAAGTTTAAGCAATTTTTAATAAGTTTTCATCTTAACAAATTTTTATTTATATTTAATTATGAATTTTATTATCTTACGACATAATATTTAAGAATGTATCATCCAATACAAAAAAGTCAAAATAAAAAAAACCATTTAACGGTTTTTTATGGTGGGCGTGCCTGGATTTGAACCAGGGACCTTTACATTATCAGTGTAACGCTCTAACCAACTGAGCTACACGCCCTTAATAAATTTCGATTTCCCTAACTTTTGCTACCAATATTTAATTGCTTTAATTCATTAAAAATAATTTTAGCTCTTTAACAAATCTCAATCTTTAAACTCCAAGTATTTTCCAAAATCTTCAGTTTAACCTTGATAAATTATGATCTTAACGAATTTAATTTTTATTCTGCGGTTACGCGCCTAATATTAACTCAAAGCTAATTTTTTGACAAGGCACTTGCGTATTTTAATATTTTTGGCTATGATATGCAAGCTTTTTAGCCGAGGTAGCTCAGTGGTAGAGCGAAGGACTGAAAATCCTTGCGTCGCGAGTTCAATTCTCGCCCTCGGCACCATAACAACTCTCATTTTTGTTTTTGAGAGTTTTTATATTTTACATTTTTCATTAAATTTCAAAAACATTACATGAATCAAAAAACAGCCAATAAGCTGATTTTTTTCTTTAAAAATGGCATTTTTAAAATTGAATTTAAAAAGCTACTTCTGATAAATTTTGATAAAACGAGATACTTAAAAAACTCGATTAAAACCCAGCTGATTTTCTCTCAAGCAAACGAAAAACGGCCATTATTAGGCCATTTTTCACAATGGAGCGGGTAACGGGAATCGAACCCGTCTCTACAGCTTGGAAGGCTGTCATAAAAGCCACTATACGATACCCGCAAACTGGTCGGGCCAGTGGGACTTGAACCCACGGCCTCCTGCTCCCAAAGCAGGCGCGCTAGCCAACTGCGCCATGGCCCGATAAATCAAAAACAAACAATTATTTATCAAAAAATATCAAAATCTGCAGGCAATCGCGCTCATCAGCTAATACTATTTGCAAAATTATAATACACTAAAGCAAAAATTTTGTCGAGTATAAGAAAATATAAAATCCCAAGCTTTAACTTGGAATTTTAATTATCTAATTTTTCATTATTCTTTAGCCGACCAGCTAATTGCAATCGCGCTATCTTTATCTTCTTCATCTGGCCCAACCGTAACTAATAACTGATCACCATCTTTCTCAAATGCACGCATTTCAGTGTTATTCATAGAAATAGTTTGCGTCTTTACCCAATTTTTATCTGTATATTCTTTTTCGTACCAAGCAATAATTTTTTCTACTTTATCACTAGTTTTTAATGAAACAAACGCACCCTTCGAGCCATTCATATCACGAATAACACTCTTTGGCACAGCACCCGGATAAGAAATTATAACATCCTTTAAATCATTTGGAATTTTTACATTTTCCCCAAAAAACATTTCTCCTCCGCCTTGTTCATCTTTTAAAGAAATAGATACTCCATCATCTTTTAAGTCAACATCAACATCCCCTCCACTTATGGATTCCAACATTTTTTCAGCTACCTTTTTAGAAACTTTTTCCTGAGCATTTTGAAACGGATTACATCCCGCTCCATAAAAAACAATTGGCGCTATCATTGCTAAAATTGCTATAAATAAAATTTTTCCTTTCATATTATTAAAACTTAATTAATTCTTAATAATTATTAATTTTAAATAATAATAATAATAATAATATTACTATATTAATAAATCAATACTATCTTTTATATTATAAATCAATAACTTTCAGCACGCAACTTTGCTTTAACATCTACTCCAATCGCTTCCAAAGTTTTTTTAACACTATTCATCATTTCCATTGGACCGCACATTATAAAATCCATATCATCATTCAAGTCCTTAACATATTTTTTCAACATGTCTTGATCAAATCTTTGTGCTTCATATATCCAATCTTTTGGAATGTCACGGGTAATAATTGGTATATATTTAAAATTTACGTTATCATCGCTCAATTTTTTAAATTCTTTATGAAAAATTAAATCATTTAAAGATCTCCCCGAATAAAATAAAATTAATTCTTTTTGAGGATTATTTTTTAATGATTCAAAAATCATGGATCTAATAGGAGTAACCCCTATTCCACCGGCAAACAAAACCGTATGCTTAGAATCTGATAATTTAAACGCTCCATATGGACCTTGCACGCCAAAAACATCTCCCGGTTTTGCTGAATACAATTTACCACTCATTTTACCTTGAGATTTTATACCTAATTCAATCATTTCTTTTGATAAATAAGGAGGCGAAGCTATTGAGTAAGATCTAGAAAAAATCGACTCACCAGCTTCATTCAAGTCATGTAGTATGATAAATTGTCCTGCCGTAAAATCAAATATATCATCTCCTTTTTGCGATTTCAGCCATATTCTACAAATTTCATTAGTTGGGCATTCATGGCGAGTTATAATAAATTTTCTTATTTTCATTGACATATTATATATAAAAAAATTAATTAAAATACTGTTGCAAAATTTCATCTTTTCTAAAATTTGCCACATTACATTTATATTGTGCCCAAAACGACGGATGATGAGTTATAAGTTTAAGCTTAAACCAAGATCTATAATATCGTGGAGGTTTTTGATGATGCGCCAATTCATGAGCTATTACGCGTAAAATAGCATCCATTTTACGTGGTTTCATTGTTTTTGGAGTATATAAATCAACTACAATAAAATTTTCTTCTAGTCGAGTATAGCCATAAGTTATAGAGTTGAATTTGCCTCTGCCTCTTAATCTCCTACGCAAAGGCTTCAATTCAAAACCTGACATTTTTAAAACAACTAAACATCTTTGAAAAAGATGTTCGACCAATGCTTCATGGTGCGGATCCAAAATATCAGCCATATCCATATAGCATACTTTCTTAAAATTAAAGTCGCAAGCATTAATTTGTTAGTATTTTAAATATTTTTTGATCTAAAAAACCAGATAATTGAGTCAGTTTAAGTTAAACTTAATCAAAATCTAGACGTTATATCATTTCATTATTCAAATATTACAAACAAAAAGCTTAATCGCAATTTTTTATTTATTTTTTATCAATTCAGCGTATTTCCTTAATACATCCTTCATCGCTTCTTCGGTCGATCTCATGCTTATTCCAATTTCTGGCAATCTTATATTGGCTAAAATATTAGTTGATCTTTTTTTGGCAGTTAATCCTTTAGAAACCATTTCTTCTTCAGTAATCCAATCATTGGTATGATTAGGATCTACAATTTCCTCATACCATTTTATCAAATTACGATAAGATAAAGGCTCCGGATTAACAGCATGAAAAATTCCTTGCGCTCGCTTATCGCTCACCTGTTTCATAACATTTAGCAAATCATCAACCACGGTAACAGAATTTGTAACATCAATAACTTTAGGATATGAAATAATTTTTGTAATTGAATTTTTAGCTGAAGGAGTAAAATCCATAGGAATTCTAAGCCTGATTATCGCTACATTTGGCAAATCTCCCAATACAAAATCCGCAGCCGCTTTAGTTTTTGAATAATAAGCCACAGGATTAGGATAATCATCTTCGTGCCATCCATCCGGATGCGGAGCTTCTCCATAAAATTGACACCCGCTCGAAAGATGTGTGAGATGAATACCTAATTTAGCGCATTCATTAGCCATTGTAATAGATAACCATGTATTAGCCATCGCCGTTTCCAATTGATGAGTTTCGCACCAATCCACATTTGGCGAACCAGTAAGCCCAGCACAATTAATAACAGCATCCGGCTCCTCAAGCTCCAAAACTTCAACCAAATCGCTCGATTTTTCAATCATTATTGTTGACATTCTAGCCTCAGGATAACGCTCAATGAACTTATTACCTATCCAACCATTGCCAAATACCAATATTCCCGACATATTAAAAAAATAATTTATTATAAATTAAAATTTTATATTGATATACAATACATAATGATTAAATCATTTTCATAAATAATCATTCTATTCAGATTATATTATTTATAATTATAAATCAAATATCAATATTATTCATTATTTAAACTGATCTAAATATCTTTTCCTTAAATCTATTTTTAATTTTTCTTCAAGAATCTTACGCATAGCAGAATATCTCTTTTTAATTTCAATCGGCGTATTTTTATCCTGCAAATCAACATTTCTTAAATCCATATATTCTGAATCTTCTTCTAAAGATTTTTTTATCACATCATTCAATTCTTCACCCACCATTTTCTTAATCCAAGATTCCATCTTGCCACGCAATATATTATTTATAGGAGTCAAATCAGGTTTTTTATCTTTTTGAATAGAACCAAGTATATCCAACGAGGCCATTGCTATAGACAATTTAAATTCTTCATCTTGATAATCTCCATAAGTTCTGTCATAAAAAGTTGCAGCCGTATTATCATCCATCTTATAATCTGAAAATCTACTCAACGGCAATATATGATCATCAGCTAATTTAGCCAACAAAGATTTAATATTTTCAGGTATATCCATCTTTCTTACAATTTCCGCTGATTTTTCTTCATGCTTAATAAAACCAACTCCTAAGCCAAAATTATTAGTTACTTCCTCACCTGATAATCCCAAAGATATCAAATTATCATAAAAATCTATAACTGCTTGATTTAATTTCTCCGATAAACGTTCCTTTTCTTCTTGAATTTTTTTCTTAATTTCTTGATTTTCTTCCATTTTCTTACGCAATTCTACCGATTGTTCAAGATCAGTTTTTTTATTATTTAAAGCCTTCTCCAAAGATTTAATCTCTTTTTGAATATTTTTAATTTTTTCATCAATATTTAAAATCTCAGCCTCTAAAGATATTACAATATCATTAAATTCATGAGCCTCTTGCATTGCTTCAGGTTTAATTTTATCTATCATATCTTCACCAGGCATTCTGAACTTCTTAATATTAAAAGTTCTATTTTCTTGACGTTTTGCTATATCATGAGTTAAAACAACATATCTCAATAAATTAGGATATTTTCGAATTGTTTCTTTAATAGAATCATCTAACTGTTGAATAGCTTCTTTGATATTTTCCGGTAAATTAACTTTGTCATTCTCATTTTGCGCCATAATTTCGCGCATCACGTTAAAAATCAATCTATAATGATGAGAAACTTTTTCACCTTCCGTATGATATTCCGAATATTGACCAGTTTGCATCGATAAAGACAACTCAGCTTCACGCAAAGCTTTAGCTAACACTTCTTTTGAAGGTCTTTCTCCAAGAGATGATTCAATTTGTAAAAATGGATTTTCATTATTATCCATATTACATATTATCTAATTAAAAATTATCTAATCAAGACATACAAATCATAACACATAAATAAATCCAAGTAACTATTGACATTTTCTTCACCTTGATAAACGATCTTGTTAGGATAAAATAAAATTAATAACCTAATTTCCTATGAAAAACATTACATTCATCTTATTAATATCACTCTTATTGGTGGGATTCTCGGCCAATGCCATATCCGCAAAAACCATCGCTTTAATACCAATAGATACATCAAAAGTAATCTTTGATCCCGCATTAAAACCCATCTTTCCCATAGAAGAAAATAATCCTGTAATACCTCCATACAAACCCTTGCCCATTCCGGAAGTTAAAATCCCACCAGAGTTATTTCAAGGTCCAACAATAAGCGATGTTGTTTTAGCTGTAAATACAGACAGTTTATTAGTGGAATGGAAAACCAACAAACCGGCCACAAGCAAACTTGATTATGGCAACACATCAACATATACAAAATCATTAGAAGACAAAGAATTGGTCACCAAACATGCCATGGCTATTCCTGTTTCTGTCGGACAAGTCAATATTCGTATCAGCTCCGAAGACGCATTGGGCAAAAAAACCGAAACCGAAAATATCATTATCATGATTCCCGATAATTCAACCGAAGAAGATATTAATGAACCTATTAAAGAAGATGCTGATAGTAAAATAAAAGATGATGATGTAAAAAATGAACCAGAAGCAATCAAGGATGACATCGATATACAAAAATCGCAAAATAACACAGAAACCGTACAACCAATTTTAAAAATCAATGATACTGAACTTCCGGCTGAAAAAGAAAATACTCTAACTGCTACCAATGCAATTTTGGGAGGAATTGCTATTCTTTTAGCTGGTATTTTGATAGGCGTTCTTGTTAATAACTCAAAATCCAACAAAACCAAAACCAATTAATATACTCTCGAATACTATAATTTCTACAATATAAACATATTCACCAGAAATAAATTTCTTTGAATTTCATAATTGATATTTGTTAATATTAATCGATATTCGATAATATTTATGTCTTTCCCTGATATTCGTCGTGCACGTCACTCGCCTAAAGCAAACGAATATCGTTTTGTCGGAATTGACGAAGCAGGACGCGGGCCTGTTATTGGCCCCATGGTAATCGCCATTTGCGCTTTAACCAAACGGGATCATCATTGGTGTATCAAACACGGAGTTACGGACAGCAAACTTATTCCCATAAAAAGAAGAGAGAAGCTCGCAAAAGCTTTACAAGAAAGATGTTGGCACAAGACGGCTATAATTCAACCTCCGGAAATTGACGAGGCTGTTAGAAATCGTAATCTAACTTTAAACGGCTTAGAAATAAAATACATGGCCAACTTAATTAAACAATATAAAAACACATTTCCCGATTCACCAACCGAAATCATGATTGATGCGCCTACGCGCAACACGCAGTATTTGCGTCGATTAGTCAGCCATCTTTCAGGTTGGCAAAATTTTGCTAAACTCAAAGCGCAAAACAAAGCCGATGTTCAATTTCGTCATGTGGGAGCCGCTAGTATTATAGCCAAATCCATACGCGATACACATATTCGTAAGATAATTTTTGAATTAAATTACAATATTGGAACCGGTTATTCTAGCGACAAATTAACTAGAAATTATATTATTACCGCAAAAAAAGATAATCCGCATATTCGTTGGAGTTGGGCAACTTGCAATAATCTACGCAATAAAAATTCCAAAATATCAAAACCTCTTCTATAAACTTGTCTAATTGTCAATTATCAGTTATTCTGATGCAGAATAATATCGATTCGGGCGCGTAGCTCAGCGGTAGAGCAGGCGTCTTATACACGCTTGGCCGCAGGTTCGATCCCTGCCGCGCCCACCAAACAAAATTTTACAAATTTTTAAAAACAAAAAATTTTCACATTAATATTTTACAATATAAAAATGGCTTAAATAAGCCATTTTTTGATATTTTAAAAAATCATAATGATTCCATCAACACTGTACAGTTAACCTCTAAGGGTAACTGTACAGACACTTGACAAAATCATAATAATCTACTATACTAAAAAGTTCGTTGAAAATAGGATTTCATTTAAATTGTTCCAATAGCTCTTTAATAAGACATAAATTAGCGAAAAAATAAATTTCATCATTGCTTGTAAAAAGTACACAAGAATAGTTCAAAACCAGCAACCAAAAATTCTAGCATTTCACGCCCTCGAGGCCATCCTTCGGGATAAATTCAGATCTCTCGGGCAAGAAAAGGAGAAAAGAATGAAAATTTATATTATTAGCGGTCCGGGTTCTTCTCCGACTTTGATGAAATTGGAAACAGAAGAAGGAAAGCCGGTGGCAAGCATTACCATCGGCGAAAGCGGTCGTGGTCGAAACGAAGGGATTATTCCCATTTTTGGGGAAGGTCCCGAAGTTCGAGCAAAGAAAACCGAGGCGGGAATTGTCCTCGTTCGTGGCGACTGGAACGACGAAGATCGTTGTCTAGTCGTCATCAACGCCGTGGGTGTCTATGATCGCTATCGGTCGTATAGAATTCACAACGCACAGGGGGTTCAGGTAATCGCTTCCGGTACCATTGCTTTCGGACAAGCCGGTCGCACCAATGGTGGTGAGGAGGTCTTGGCGATCCTCTCTCCCGGTGCAGAATTCTACCTCAACTCCAAGTACGCATCCCACTGGTACAAGTGGACAGGCACGGAGTGGAGCATGGAATCTCCCGAAGAGCGAAAAGCCCGCTTAGCACTAGCAGAAGTTGAACAAGGAGGTGGAGAATGGCTGTAAGGACATCTCATATCGCCTTGACACTTCGCGGAGACAGTGTCAGGGAAGGGATCCAAGTCTCCGACGGACAAGTACCGTTCAGCCCGCATTCGGGTATGACACGACATAACACTGGACTGCTTGCCAGCTCTCCTGTTCTCGATGGTAATTTGGAAAAAATCCATGTCGCCATCGTGAACGAAGGGGTCGTACTGGTCCCTTGTGAAGATGCCCCGCAAAAAGAGCTGGTGCTGGTTCAACAATACAGTCCAGGTACCGGTAGAAAGCGCTGGCCAAGTTTCCACGTCGAATTCGGCCCCGAGGTGCGCCAACTATCAAACGCCTCCACAAGTGGAGGATCAGGTGGCGAAACTTGGACGCTCGTCTCAGCGCCTCTCGGCTGGGCGCAGAATATCGCCAGCCAATTCGTCAACGAACACGACCACGGCGGGCAAACCATTTCCTACAAGCCGGATTTCAATCCGCGCGAGCAAGAACTGGAACGCCGAATCGCTGAAGTTCGCAACCGGTTAGACAATTTCGACCGTGAGCTGGAATCCGCCAAACGTAATGAGAACGATTATATCATTCTCTCATTCACGCAAGGCAAACACCCAAGAACCGGCGAAGTCCAGTGGGAATACATCACACGACAAAACGGCAAAACCGTAAAGTTAGTGGTGAACGCCTACAGACAACAGCCGAGCTCTGCCAAGGAGCAGTGGGTATGCAGAAAAGGGCGTACTCTTGTAGAGAACTCCAGCTTTCAGCTCACTCTCGTTGACCTCATATTTCGTCCGGATGAACGCAACGCAATTTTGGCTGAAGTTCAAAAAATAGAAGCCGAGCTTGCGCAAATCCGAAAGTCTGCTACCGTAGAAAGCTCGTCCAACATCGCTAACAGCGCAATGGCCGAAGCCATGCGGAAAGCAGGCTTGCTTCGCTAACGAGTCACATCAAATTCAACAGACCCGAGCATGTCTCTAAACTGCTCCTTTTTCTTTTTCAAAATTTTAAAATGCTAATCATTTACGAATACCATTTTTTACTTCATAATCAATTTTAATTTTATCATAACCATCGACGTGCAAAGTACGAAAACAAAAACAAAACAAAAATCCTCATCTTTAACCTCTTTTCTTTACTTTTCAATACCATAAATCCTTATTTTGTATTTTTATCAGCCTTAAACTAATTAAGATAATAAACAAAATTTATTCAAAACACTTTTTAGCTCATTAAAAACCTAACATGGACTCCGCTTCTAAATTATGTCAATCAAACAACCAAACGAAGTTTTGAATAAATCAATTATAATCATCATTAAAGCATAAAGTACAAATTAACAATAAAAATACTGTACAGTTAACCTTCAAGGGTGACTCTTTTTAACTGACTATCGCGATTTCTAAGGTATTGATTAAATCTTTCATATGGAGTCATCCCATGCATGTTCTTGCCAAGATGAATCCGTTTTTTGTT
>Ga0302244_1000988_pt1 | contig 19657 bp, 18 predicted proteins | sample AAG_UR_Phe_MG_FD_193513 | JGI IMG/M metagenome (GOLD analysis project Ga0302244, IMG submission 193513) | Enriched activated sludge microbial communities from anaerobic digester in WTTP, New Holstein, Wisconsin, United States - AAG_UR_Phe | ecosystem: Engineered > Bioreactor > Anaerobic >... | reverse complement strand
CACAAGACCTTCTCTGACAAAATAGAGAGGTTCGTTAATCCTTGCAAAGCGAGATGTCTTATATGTCCTGCACCACAACTCACAGTCTTCAGCTCTTATATACCCCATATCGTATGGATTTTTCTGAAACCACTCTGTGTAGCCCATTACAGTTGCATGATGAAAAAATCTTCCGCTTAAAAGTGTTTCAGGTCTTACATCGATTGCACCCGTGTCTCGAACCCCTATAGCCCTGCCTTCCTGGTCCATTGAACACATTAGTGTATCAACAACATCGATTTCAGGATGCGTTTTTAAGTATTCAAACTGCTTTGACAAACGTTCCGGATGCATCATATCATCTGCATCCATCCTTGCATAATATCTGCCTTTAGACAACTGGGTCATCTGGTTGAGAGCTGCAATAAAACCTTTTTTTTCTTTTTCCCTAAAAACACGGACGCGGTGGTCTTTCACAGACTTGACAAGTTCATATGACCCATCTGTCGAATTATCATCAACAATAATCAACTCCCAATCTTGAAAAGATTGGGCAAATATCGACCGCAGAGCATCCACAAGAGTGTCGGCATTGTTGTAAAATGTCAGACCAATAGAGACTTCAGGGTTCATTAACAGCTTTCCCATTTAATCAAGCACTTTCCATGTATTGCCGCCAAGTCTCAAAAAGTGACCTTTCGATATCCACAAAAGGTTCAAACCCAAAAGCGGCGTTTGCCTTTGAATAGCTCCCGAAAGAAATGTCAATATCCGGAAACCTAACCAATGCAGGATCATGCTCAATTTCAACGGGCAAGTCGGAGAATCCGGCAATCACCTCAACAACCCTGCGGATTGAGTAAGGCTTACCTGAACATATATTGAACACTTCACCCCAAAAATCCCCCTGTGCAATTTTAATATATGCATTTACCGCATCGCTTACATCGATAAAATCTCTTTCTGTGTTGAGGTTTCCCATCTTTATTACCAATTTTTTATCTTTACGGTTCAGTGAGTCTCTTATTCTCCTGAGAACTGCACCTACCACCAATGTCGGCGGTATACCTGGCCCTATAATATTAAATGGTCTCGCTGCCACAATCTTCAATCCCTCTTTCTGAACATAATTTTGCCCAGCAAGCACCATTGCATGTTTACTGATGCCATAGGCATTGAACGGCCGACATGGCTGTTCCTCGGTAAGCGGAAAATCACTTGGGGAAGCAAAACCATACTCTGCGCTAGAACCTATTAACAAAACCGATGCATCGGGTATGTATTTTCGCACCGTTTCAAACAGATTAAGGCTTCCATTAAAATTTACTCTATAAACTTTATACAAATCATCGCCTATAACACCTGCGAGATGGAAAATCATGTCTGGTTTCCATAATTTTATCGCATATTCAAGCCTTTCACTGTCACATATATCAACACTGAGATATGCGTCAAGATGCAGCTCAGGCAGCGCTTCATCAGCAATATCAATGCCAAATATGCGTACATCATAGTCTGTGCGAAGCCTTCTGACAAGATGCCCGGCACAAAAACCTGATACACCCGTAATAAGAACTGACTTCATATAATCATGTTTGTTTAAGGGAGAAAAAACCCAGGATTTGAAACAAAATCAGCACTCGCCTGCTCATAGTCTTCAAAGCGGCCGATATCCTGCCAGTAACAATCTGTGTCAAAACACATGACCTTCTTTCCTGCTAGCGTCAGTGCTGTCATTAACTCAGGGATATCAAATTTACCATCACTTGGAATTAAATCGAGACTTTCAGAGGAAAGCACATTGATACCCATGCTTACATCATACTCGAGTACAGGTTTTTCACGATATTCACCGAGCACACCTCCATCTGATTTTACAATAACCCCGTAATCTATATGTGCCTTGCGCTGAGTAACCGCTATTGTGCCCGAAGCATTGTGTACCTTGTGGTAATCAACAATCCTTCTGTAATCGAGTGTGGTCAATATATCGCCGTTCATAACAAGCAGGTGTCTTTCAGGATTTTTTAACATCCTCAAAGATCCTGCCGTACCCAAAGGTTCATCCTCAATGTAATATTCGATATTTACTCCCCAGCGAGACCCATCCCCAAAGGTTGCAATAAAAAGCTGAGCCATATATCCGAGCATAACTGCAACCCTCCTGATACCTGATGCAGCTATTTGCCTTATAACCACTTCAATTATAGGCACATCGCCGATAGGCAGCAGAGGCTTTGGTATCACCATTGTAAATGGTTTAAGCCTGACCCCTTTGCCACCTGCAAGTATTACAGCCATCATAATCTCAATACCTCTAAAAAGTTTTTGTAATGGTTAAACAGGGGTGTTTAGATGCTATCAAAGATTGTCTGCATCCTGTGAAAATATGTATGCATCGCCATCACCTTCTCATGTCCGGCCTTTGCAATCCTGTTTCGCGTTGTCGGATCCTTTATTAGCTCCGAAACTATCTCTGCGCCCTCCGAAGGTGTTTTGTATGTAAGAACATCTTCGCCCGGCAGCAACAACTCCTCCATGCCTGTTACATAATCTGTCAGTTGTACACCGCCGCTTGCAGGTATTTCAAATGCACGCGAATTAAGACCTGCATGTTTTGTCTGCGGATGATGGGAATTGAGAACTACGGTTGCAGCCTGATACGCCTTGTTAACATCTTCAATGGGAAGGTATTCACCTCTGACAATCTTTTGTGTATCTTTTATACCAACCATCTCGAGAAATTCTGACCAGCCACCACCCCATATAGCAATATCTGGTATTTGCAAAAAGGGTGCAATTAGTTCACCACGTGCATTATAAAAAGACGCTATAAAACACAAATTGCTGCCAAAAAGCCTTCTTTGCTCAGCGGTAAGCATTTCAGGATGATATTGTACCGGGTCAGCTGCACAAGGTAAGAATGTAATCTTTTTTGCACCTTGCCTCTTTAAAGGCTCAAAATAAGCATAGTCAAACACAAATATCTGATCATATTCAGGAACACAATATGGGAATATCAACCACTTGTATTTTTCGTTCTGATATATCGGGTTATCTACCCACCAGTTTACAATAACCGGTTTGCTTTTCAATCTCTTCAATTTAACAATCGTCTTTGGTAAGATGATTTCGCCTTTCAAAACTATTACAAGATCAGGCTGAAAGGATTCAGCTAACCTACTAATGTTTCTGTCTATTTCCCTCCCCATAACCAAAAACCAGAACATTTGGCGAATAGGCAGGGGCAGAGACAAACGAAAAAACGAAGTAACACCCTTTGCAACATCTTTAGAGGGCGTTTTTGTATAATAAAATACCTCAACCTTACAGTCGTGCTGTTTTAATGCCCTTATTACCGATTCTGTCCATCCACCAAACCAGTATGGGCCGATGAGTAAAATACGCACCTGCGGTTTACTCCAAAAAACTCTTGGTCTTTTCTGCTTCTTTCATTCTTCTCAGTCCATCCCGAAGCGACAAAGGAATTATGCCAAGTTCACGCTCTATCTTCGATGTATCGAATGATGTATCTCTTGGTCTTGGAACAAGGTCATTGAAAAATGTGTCAGGAACAGGATTAATCAACGAACTGTCAAGCCCGAAAACATCCGCAGTCAATAGTGCAAAATCATATAAAGACACATGGTCTTTGCCGGCAATATGAAAAATACCACTTGCGTTCTTTTCAACTACTGCGTTCACTGCCTCGGCGCAAGCAATAGAGCAAAGCGGCTTACTGAAAACATTATCAACGACATTGATGCGTTTACCTTCCCTCAGTTGTTTAACCCACATAGTCACCAGATTACCCCTCTCTTCGGGATAAGGCCATCCATACATAAGAATGGGCCGTACAATAGCCCAGGAGACTTTGCTTCGCATTACAACCTTTTCAGCATCGACCTTCAACTGACCATAATAATTTATCGGATTTGTCTCGTCCTTCTCGCTGTAAAAAGGAGATTTGCCGTCAAACACCGCATTTGAAGATAAATAAATAAGCCGACACCTCCATTTTTCACATAATTGGGCAACTATTTCCGTACCACCTACATTCACCCTTCTTGTAAATTCCTTGTGCTGCTCCGCATAATCAACACTCCCAACAGCAGCCGCATGTATTACAACATCGGGCTTAGCCCATTCAAAAACATTCTCCATTGCATGCAAATCCGTCACATCAGCCGCACGAATGTTCGCACATAAAGACACATTTAAACAGCGTTCAGGATAATAAATACCGAACAGTTCCTCTTCATAATCTAACTTTTTTTGAAATGAATAGCCCAAAAGTCCTGTAATACCAGTAATTAATTTTCTCATATGCTCCTTGCTCAAAAAAAATTCAAAAATATATAAATAACCATTAAGATAATTAAAAGTGATTTTTATTATCAGTTATTGCAATCATATAAATCAAACGCCTTAATGATATTCTGTTCAGTGGGTTCAGAAAAAAACATTTCTTTGTATTTATGAGATATTGCCATTATTTCGTCATAATTAGTTTCCCACTTTTGTAAAAACTCATATATCTTTGTATTTAGCTCTTCGCTGTTAGTTACCTCGTCCCATACTATGCCTTTCCCATAATCCGGAAGTGGGTTATAATCAAATCTCTCTGTGTTTTTTACTGAAATTACAGGGATTCCCAAACTTACAGCTTCGATAAGAACTCCACTCGCTGAACTTATTACAATTTTAGATATTTCAAAAAGCAAATATGTATCATTATCGTTAATCTTAACACCTTCCGGAATAAGCTTTGTAAATTTTGTAACTGGCGTTGCTGGATGCGATTTTAAAATTAAATGCTCGGCAGGCAAGTCTGCATTACCAATAAGCGTTAGAATATTTTTGATATCGTCATCATAATAAGGGAGAAGAATAAGGATGTTTCTCTGTTTTTCCCTCCGTGTAATTGTTGTAAATATCTTGCCATATCTCAATGAGGGACCAACAACATAGTTCAAACCAGTCCCTTTAGGTATATAATAAGAACCATTCGTCAGGATTTTGTCTGGAACAACATCTAACGAAGCCTCTTCTTCATCAACTATAAGATTGAGTGCAGTGTTCGAATAGAGAAAGAGTTGCGCTCCATAAATTACAGTTTTTTTATTCTCTTCCCTCAATCCTCTGTAAAGACATTTATGCAACGATTGGTTTTCAAACCAACCGATAAGCTTAATCTTTTCATAAGGCAAAAGGCTTAACCGCCTTCCTTGGAGGTATCGAAGATAATCATAAAAAGTTACAGTGTCAAGCGTATCAACAAGTGCATGTTTTAATAAATCCTTCATATCTCTATCATCCGTCTGAAAACACCTCATAAATTTAAACACATGAAACGGATAAACAATTATGAAGACAAAAGTCCTGAATATATCCCAAATAGTTAACAGTTGATACTCAGTAATAAGAGGAACGTTTTCTTTTTTAAGAATTTTAATCGTCCTGTAAATTTTAAAAGATTTTCTCGGTCTTGGCAGATTCAAAAGATATACAAAATTCTTATCCAGTTTCCTTAATAGATCATCCAAACCCTTCAAATAAGTGTCTTTATATTTTTCCGACTGTAAAATAGCATCTACGAGGAAAAATGTGTCAATAATAATTATTTCTTTTTTACTGTCTGAAGCAGAAAACCGCGTCCCAGAAAATTCATACTGCAGGTATTCACAAAAAAAGAAAAAATAACGAATAAAACTTTTAATATAATATCTAACAACTATAGATATTTTTGTGACAAATCCATGGCTTACTGTTTTTTTACCAGAAATTGCATATTTCAAAAAATTGTTTGTAAATGGGTTTTTGCTTAAAACTTGGTTAGTAACAAGATATATATCTTTATATGCAAATCTGCTAGCTAAAGACAAAAATTCATAAATATCTTTCAACCGTCCCCTTAACAGAATTTCTCCTTCAAAATCATATGAAGATTTGAAAGGTCTTTTATTTTTATACAATTTAACGATTCGAAAAGAGAATGCCGACCGCTGTATCTTGCCAAAAAATTCACTGAGCTTGACTTCGCTGCTTCATAGTCATTTAATGCGTCTCCAATAAAGATAACTTCATGGTTTTTCAGATTATATTCCTTAGTAACACTCTCAATCGCATCTTTCTTTCGCCAAGGGGCTCCATATATCTCTTTAAAGTACCCATCCATAAGTCTTTTACAAATTATGTCTTTCAATTCATCGATTGGGGTCGCAGAAACAACAAAACACAGATATTCTTTTGAATAAAGGTCTAAAAATTCTCTTGCACCTACTACATATGGGGCATTTACTACCTTTTCTTTAACCATAACAGAAAACCTGCTACAGAGATTATTAAAAGTTTTGTCGTCAAGGTCTTTTTTTAAAATATTTAGGTAGATATACCTGAATTTATCAAAACGTGATACCCCGCCATTATTGATATGATATTCTTTAATCTGTCTTACAACGTCATCACCTTCTTTCTCGAAAAGTACACTGAATGCCTCGGTTTTAACGTCTAACGATTCAACCAGGACCCCGTCAAAATCAAAGATAACAGCCTTAATCATGGAAAATGCCTATAACAGTACATGGCGCACTGTCACATTCTTTTAAAAATAATGGCGCTATAATGATTTCATCAAAGGTTATATCTTCATCAGGAAGAAAAATATCTTCAATTATAAAAACACCTTTTCCTTCTTCCCCAAGTAAAACCATGTGGGTTTCTCGTCCATAATCTTTCCTTTTATGGTTTGCCACTGATATACAATCAACGGCAAGCGCCCTCATGCTCGGGAAGGCTCTTTTGAGGCGTCTTGCTCCAGTGGGTGATAGATAAGGATTATCATTGGAATATTTTTCATGGTCATTATGTCTATATTTAGAAAAACCCGTTTTTAAAAGAACGATGTCCGGCAAAAAAGGAATTGATATACTCTCAATATCTTCTAATAAAATAGCTTCTTTGTCTTTTTTTGGACAATCTATAATGAGAGGATTTTTAAATACAAAAGATGTTATTTCAAAGTCATCTATTGCCTTTCCGTCTTTATAAAAATGTTTAGGTGCATCTATATGTGTACCTGCATGGTTAGACATTTCAACTTTGTATGTATTACAGGAATCTCCATTGCGTATTTCTTTAACAGGTTGTATTTTAACAGGCAGGGTACCGGGGTATAGAGGTATATCAACCCCAAGACTATAAGACAAAAGCATATATCTCTTTTTTCCCTTTTTCATTCCTTATCTGTCACTGTATCTTTAATAATCAAACCATCATATGTTGGCAAGGGATTGAACTCTTTATATATTCCCTGAATATAATTAAAGATACCCTGACCCAGATCGAGATATGTTTTATTAACAATCCTTTTTGCAATTTTTGGAGCAAATGTATATGGAGTAATTTCATAATGATAGTTGAATTTCGGCATTATGTATTCAATATCTACCGCGTCATCGAGCATTTCTTTTATCATAACCAGCAGATCTTTTACCTTCATTTGCTGATTTCCTGTAATAATCACATACTGATTCACAAAATCTTCAGAGAGAATATCAACACTGCCTTTTGCTGCATCATAGACGTGGATGTATTCCCTGATCTCCTCGCCATCACCCTCCCTTACTATTCTTTTATCTAAAAGGGCCTGTTTAACTATCTTCCTTATAAAATTTGTGTCTGTAGCCCTTGGTCCATAAAGAGATCCATAGCGAAGTATTGTAAATGGTAATCCATAAATTTCATTATAATTTTCAATAAGCAGTTCACATGCCTGTTTCGTGCTCCTATAAAATGACCCTGCCTTGCTGTACACATAGAGTGTGCTGGCAAAGACAAAACGTTTTACAGAAAACTTTCTGCATGCCTCCAATACTATTGAATTACCAAGTATATTAATCTTAACACTTTCGAGAGGTTTCTGGCTCGCCTCATCAAGGTCAGCAATACCGGCAAAATTATATACATAATCACAACCGCTAACTGCTTCTTCAACTTTTTTCTGGTCGAGCAAGTCTCCAATAATTATCCTTTGCCCTCTATTTATATACGCCGACGGGTTAACATCATAAATCAATACGTCATAACCATTTTCTGTCAGAGCATCAGCAACATGGCTCCCCAGAAAACCACTTCCTCCAAAAACAGCTACTTTCATACTCCCTCTCCGTTTAAAGAATCTTAGTATTCATTTTTATTTTCTATAAAATATTTTTGCAGATGCCGCATCGCACTTCTTCCCATCGCAAGAACAGACTCTCGGGAATTGCCGCCAATGTGTGGCGTACATATAAGATTGGGCAAACACAACATTTCCTCGTCATTAGGCGGTTCATCTTCATACACATCAATAGCAGCCCCAGCAATCACATTGTTTTGCAAAGCCCACTTTAAATCATCAGTTTTTACTATGCTACCTCTTGCAGTATTAATCAAAAAAGCTGTTTTTTTCATGCTTAAAAAAACATTTCTATTTATCATGTACTTTGTTAATTGTGTCAATGGGGTATGGATTGAAATAAAATCAGCATTGCTGTATATATCTTCTTTTGTGGATTCTACTAAACTATTTTCTTCATAATATGACCTTTGATCTATAATATCATTAACCAAAACCTTGCAATCATAAGGCTTTAAAAGACGAATAAGTTCTTTACCTATATTTCCAACACCAATTATACCCACAACCTTTCCACTAAGATTGGCTCCACCATCCTTATTCCAGAAACCATGCTTAAGCTGTAAAGAGGTAAAAAACAGTTTTCTTACAAGCATCAACATAAAGGCAAGTGACATTTCTGCAACAGATAATCTGTTGACTCCTGGTGTCCATCCTATACTAATATTCATTCTCTTGCAATATTCAATATCCAAATTGTCAAGACCAACCCCGTATTTTGAAATAATCTTTAAATTAGGACATTCATCAATTACGTCTTGATTTATCCTTTCGAGCCCTACGATAATTCCTTCTGCATCCTTTATAAACTCTATTAATTCATTACCATCAAGCTTAAGTCCGTTTTTATTGATTTTACTTTCAGGGAAAAGGGAATAAAGTTCCTGCGTAAGTGTTTCATTCCTTGAAAACGATGGGGAGGTAACAGCAATCTTAACGATGTTTACCTCCAGTCTTTATAATATAACGACCAAAAGTTGTCTCTTTTTAAGATAAGTCCGTAGAAACCTAAAAAATCATATTTCTTCCATAGGTATTTTGTTAACCCTAAAATACTCCACTTTGGATATTGGAGATATAATGACCTTTCAACAACGCTCCACCCAGAATGCTTCACAATCAAATCCCAGTCATCAGGACACAATTCAAAAATATGGGTATTTTCGGCATTTACATCCTGTTTCCTATCCTGTCTTATGTGATGTAAACCTATTCGGCTCTTGCTGAGATAAGGCACTGTGATTATCAAAAATTGTGCACGCGTCCTTGAAGAAAGTGTATGCAAAAAAGTACAAGGATCCATAAGATGTTCCAGCGTCTCAAAGCAGAGAAAAACATCAGCATTAATATCGTAATTTTGCAAATCTTCTACCCTTGCTTGAACGGCTTCAAGCCCTTTACTTCTTATCCTTTCGACGGCCTCAGGATCCATATTTACGCTCAAACAACGTATCTTCCTGTTCTTGTAATGAAGTCCGATTATGTAGCGAAGGTGCGTACCAGAAGAGTCTCCAATATCGGCTATAACAGGGCCCTTTATATTTTCTAATATCTTGTTAACGAGTGATATTTGAAAGGCATGGATGTTCCTAACCTTTAATGTATAAAAATCATTATTAATCTTAAATGATGAATACTGATCAGAAATGTCTGGTACAATTCTTTCAAGATTCAACCTCAAAGAGTCAAGCCCCTGACTTCTTGAGGCAAACCTAAGTGAGGCTGTCAACAACCAGTAAAAACATTTAATGAAATATTTTTCATCTTCTTTCACAAGCATTTTACCTTTTCAACTATTCCCCTCCGGCAACAGTTATAATTTCATTCGTTATATAATTATTTTTTTCACTTCCAAGATAATAAACTATTTCAGCAATATCCAAGGACGTTCCCATCTTCTTTGCCGGTATCATCGCTATTCTTTTATCCATGTCTTTGGGAAATTTTCTGTGAAAATCAGTATCTATTACACCAGGCCTCACCGTATTAACCAAAACATTATATTCTGCACCATCTTTTGCTAGAGATTTTGTTATTCCTTCAAGCGCACGTTTTGAAGCACCATAATGAACAGAGTAGCTTGAACCACCATATTTTGCAGCAACCGAGCTTATATTTACAATCCTGCCGAAGCCTTTTCGTTTCATCTTATCAATTAATGCCGCGCTTAGTAAAAGTGGCACAAATGTATTGACCATAAACGTTTTGTTTATAATTTCAAGCCCCAATTCCCTGTAATGTCTGCCTTCGATATATGTTCCTGCATTATTGATCAGCGAGTCTATCTGAAAACCTTCAATTTCATCGATTAGCAATTTTATCTGCTTTTCAGAGGTAAAATCTGCTTTAAAAATTGAGCATACACATCCCAAATTCTTAATGACTTTAGATACCTCTTCAGCCTTCTTTTTATTTGAATTATAATGAATAAGAATATTCCAACCATTCTTTGCAAATGTTAAAGCTATTTCCCTACCTATATCACTCGTCCCTCCGGTTACAAAAACAGTCTTTTTATCAATACACATATCTTTTTTCATATTATTTTTCAAAGTTATTCAAATGAGATTTAAGCCAGTATTCCACCTGGGGTATTTGCCACTCTTCGTCAACGTCAAGGCCACCCCACTGTTTTATAGGATATATCCTACGTCCCATCCACTTCTGCGGCAAAAGGCCATTTTCAATATTTCTGAGGCAATCAGGTCTAACCACTGAAACACCCATATCAGCAAACCAAACATCGCCCTGAGAATCCCTGTCACAAGTAAACATCTTTGGATCACCGATCATTTCAAATGGCACAAAAGGGTGAAGAAGCCCATCTTCCCCAATTTTTCTTGCCCTAATTGGGCTCCACATGTTGTATTTTGATACTGTCACCGCAGAATCATAATCTTCGTGTTCCCTTAAAACCTTTATTCCTTCAGATATTGAACCAGGCGTGACCGTCACAGCATTACACATAAGAAGGGCAATCATTTCGATATTGTCGTCCGCATTTCTTTCCTCAATTACCTTCAACGCATGGACATAAACATCTTCACCAAGAGCTCCGTCCGAACATAGTTCTTGTGGGCGCACAATAATCTCTATGTTAAGACTTCTTGCTATTTCCATTAATTTATCATCGTCCGTTGAAAGATAAACCCTGTCTATTTCAGGACAGTCTTTCGCTGCCTTCATAGGATAGTATGCAAGAGGGTGTCCGAGTATCACATGAAGGTTTTTTCCAGGAAACCCCTTACTCCCTTTCCTTCCCATTATTGCTGCTGCTATCATATATCTACCTCTTTCTCTAAAAGTTTCATAATTTCACTATCTCTTAAATAACAACCATCGCATGCCGGTATTGTATGTGCATTGCCCTGCCTTTGAATATCCCTTATCCTTTTTAATGCCTCAGAGTGCCATGCCTCCTTTATAGAGGTCGTTTCAATATTTCCAAGTGCTATAAGCCCTTCATCGTCATGATTGCACGGCAGTATAGTACCATCCCACCAAACCGCCATCCTCTGCCAAACCTGTGGGCACGCCCATGGATACTTTACAGTCTTGTGTTTTTTCTTCATCTCTTTGAAGTCAAGATAAGCCACTTCATCAACCCTTTTCGACCAAAATATCTTATAATCTTCAAAAATCGGTTTAATCTCCGGTAACATGACTGTTTGTATTCTGACCTTCGGGTAATCAACACCAAGTTTTCTTTTCAATCGCTGTATCATATCTATATTTGCTAAAACATGTTCGTATTTTGCCCCTACCCTATTTTTTTCATAAATATCCTTTGTGTAACCTTCAAATGATATTGACAACCTATCAAGATGGGCTTCAATCAATTTTTCAGCAATTTTCTCAGTCAAAAGGACGGCGTTTGAATTGAAGTACACGTCAACTAACCCTTTCTCCTTAGCATACCGCACAAACTCATGTATCTGAGGATGAAGAAGCGGTTCTCCCCTTATGTTGAACTTAACACCATAAAGACTGTTCTCGCTTCCCTCGTCCAATATTTTCTTAACATTATCGAATGATATGAAACCACGCTTTATCTTTTTTCCAAGATAAGTAGTGGCACAGAATGGGCATCGTAGATTACAGACACTTGTAACTTCTATATCAATAAATAGCGGAAATCCTCCAACATGAAATGTTTCTGGCCACTCTTTCCATTTCTGCCGGTATTCCCTGAAAACAACATCGTCTCTTTCAAAAAGGTTTTCTCCTGCGACATGATGAAAATTAGCATTAGATTCTATTGTTACATCACGTTTCTTCATGTTTTTTCCTTTCATAATTTCTAGCCAAAATATACCTTACCTTCTTGAGCATGATAGCCCTAATATCATTATACCGCATATTGTATCTTCGTAAATATACATCAAGAAAAATCACATAGGCGCACGACAACAAAGCCTTACCGGCAAGCAGATACAAATTCCAAACCGGATAAAGAGTTATCGTAAAGGTAATCAAAATCACCAAAATAAGGGGCATAAAGTTATGAATAAGCCTATATTCAGATTTATGAAGCCTCTGAACAATTGCATATGTGATAAACAAAACTGAGAGTTCAGATAATGTCTTTGCGACAGACGCACCATATATATCATATTTAGGTATCAGCAGTATATTAAGAACTACATTCAGCCCACATGATATAGAAAGAGTAATAGGAAACCAAATTGTTTTGTTTTTATAAATGAATTTAAGGTGAAATATGCCTGTCAGTTCTGAAAAAATGATACTTAACAGAAATATAGGCACAATATGGTAGCACTCGTGAAATCTGACGTTAAGAAGAACAGTCACCAATTCCCTGCTAAAAAGAGATATTATGAGATAGAGAAAGATAGAGAACTGAAAAAATAATGTAAAGAGGTCTTTTATATCATTTTGAACATTCGGATCGTTCGAATCAAGCCTCTTTGAAAGCTCAGGCTTAATTACAGTTGTGATTGGACGAGATATAAAGGAGTACTGGCTTGCCAGATTTACTCCAGCAGTGTAGATACCAACTGCATTTATCGAAATCATTCTGTTCAAAAAAACCTTATCAAGCCTGTCCTGGATCCAACCGGCAAAATTAAGCGGAACCATAGGCAGAGAATATGTCATTGCCTCTTTGAAGAGCCTTATTTCTTTTAAAGAAAAACTGAGCCAGTCTCTTATAAGCCAAAGTCCATAAAAAAACACAAGGCATTGAACAACTAACTGAAGAACAATAACATCCCATACGTTAAAACTAAAATAAATAAGACCTACAAGCTGAGCCGGTAAAAAAAGGATAAACTGCGTCATTTCTAAATAAAAAAGGCGTCGATTCAGTTGTAGATCTAAAAGAAGGTTTGAACAAAAACCATAAATTGACATCAAAAACGCCATAATAATAGGAATATAATAATACATCGCATCAGGTACCAATATGTCACCAAGAAGCAATAACGATAATCTTTTGATAAAAACAGCGGATATCAAGACACCAAGCACCGAAAATATGCTCAAATAGATAAGAATCATGCCAAGACGTTTTTTACATTGTTCTTTATCGGTTCGTTCGTACTTATATATAACCCTTCCAGAATAAGACACAATACCCAAACCAAAAAAACTCCCAAGAAATAGCTGTACTACAGAAAACATAGCAATTATTCCAAAATCCTCAGGAGAAAGATAGTAGGTTATAATAGGCAGAGAAAATACCGACACGACACGGGTTATAATCCTCGATGCTGTCAACCAGAAAAAATTACTCATTAAAAAGGAATAAGTTGACATTATTTTGTCAAGATAACCAAGGACATAACATTTTGAAAAAGTTTTTAAGTCTCGTGTCGCTATCCTCCATTATGCAGTAATTTTGAAGGAACTCCTCATTATTCAGACTTAAAACGCCGCTTTTTACATCGTCCACAAAAGACCTTAGTATATAAGTGAATTCGCTTTGTTGACCGCTTATTCTTATCCTTTTCCTAAGCATTTCGAGCGCATTTTTATCGAAACATACATTTTCTGAGCAATATGCATTATAAAGTAACGCAATGGGTTTTTTTGTTAAAAGACATTCTTGCAAGACGGTGGATGGGTAATCAAGCAAAAATCCATCAGCATTACAAAGAACTGCGGAAAGTGGTCTTGTCTCAAGTGTAATAGATGTCCCATTTGTAAAGATTTCGTACAAAAATTCTCTTCCCTTCACTGTTTTTAGCTTGAAATTGATCTCTTTAAACTCGCTGAGAAGCTTTATTATCCTTATCTGATGACAGTATATTTCAGAGAAAAATCCACCGTTATATGGATAATGTTGATATGTATTCATCTTAGGAATGTCCAATACAACGAAGATTGTTTTTTTGTTGTTGTTTATTTTTTTGTTATTTGCTGCTTTAAGCACCTCAAGCCTAACAGAACCAACCGGAACCATCTTTGCCCTTCCATGCAAAAAGGGGCTCTTTGCAACACCTTCGCCATACACAAGAAAATAATCAGACAAATCCACATCAAGATTGAATAAAGGCCAGTCAATATAGCCAGCTCCACCACCCTCTTGATATGTTACAACAGGCACTTCAAGCGATCTCGCTATCTCAAAAAAAAGTGCTGTTTTTAATCCAAACCTACATGAAGATGTAAGTATCAAACCTGGTCGTCTTATATGAAATGCATTCCTTATATTATTTAAAACAGGAAGAAAATCAGCGATTGTTTCTAATACATATTTTTTTATCTGTTTGTTTATAAAAGTTGCCAACAAGTTGCCATCATTCAAAAAATATTTGTCAATACCTATGTCTTTTAAACTATTAAAGATTTCCTCAACGTCATGAGCTATTTTTTCGTGTATTATTCTGTAGTCTTGATGTTGCACAATCTTACTCCATCTTTGAAAATCTCTCATTTCATAAATAGGGGTATTATTAAACATGCCATTATTTATGATAAATTGAACATCATATCTGTTATCAAAAACAAATATAGAATACCAGTCATTATTCCTGCCCCTTGTTTTATGAGAATAACAAAAAGTGTCCTTTACTCTGTTTAAGAGATCTCTAAAACCAACCCACTTTTCTTGATTTTCAATGGCATTTTTACAATCAGTACTATTTGAATAACTCGAAAACATCTCTTTCATTATTTGAGGTACAACAGATTTACCACCTTCTAAAAGTGACTTTCCGCTATACAAATTCCCAAAAAATCTGATTTTTTTTGATCCATATTCACTGATAAGACAACTTAAAATTTGCCATGAACTTATAAATGAATCCAGAAAAACCTTTATTACAAAAAAACTGCTTCTGAATAGGTTAATATTATATTTTTTAAAAAAAACAAATTTCTCAGCGAATTTGCTATCCAGTTCGGCGCACATATTCATCGTTAAACCATAATTATGTTTTCCTATATCATTTAAATCGGGAAGATCAATAATTTCATCTGGAAAATAAACGGGCCTATGCATCTTTTCAAGAGATAACTTTGTTGGCAGAGAAAAAGCAACAAAATCAAATTCGCCCTGTTTCAATGTGGTTAATTCCTTAAAATCAAACCCATCGGAAATAATAGCCAATGATTTATTACGGGATATCATACAGATGTACTGCTTAGCTTAAAGTATAAAAACTGTATTATCTTATTTATTCTATTTGGCAAAACAGGTTTTACATATAATAAAAAGATACACTTTATAGATGTTATAAAATACTCATAGTACTTTTTTCGTTTTTTTAGCCAATGAAGCAATGTTTCATATTTTACTTTGGTGACAAGAAATTGAACCTTCATGTCAGAATATTTTGTGAAATTCACAAACAGACCTCGGCGATAATTGGACACAAAATCCTCCTTGTCCGAAATCAGGTTGTTTTCTATAGCATATTGCCAAAGTGTCGTTTCAGGAAATGGTATAGGCGTATTAACTGATATAGGCCAAGCATCAAGTCTTTTTAAAAAATCTATTGTCTCATCAACTGTATCGTCAGTTTCAGAAGGAAAACCTATAATTATTTCAGGCACACTTTTAATACCTACCTTTTTTGTCAACAATCCAGCTTTTAATGCTTGATCTCTGCTAACACCTTTTCTTATCTCCTTGAGCATTACATCGGAACCGCTTTCATATCCATAGTTTATCATTATACAACCTGCTTCCCTCAATCTTGTAAGAATTTCCTCGTCGACCGTATCAACTCTTGCACTAAGCACTATCAGAAGAATGTCCATATCGCTATGGATAATAGCATCGCAGAATTCCATTACCCATCGCCTGTTTCCAGTGGTCAATTCATCGTTTATTTGAAACACATCTACTTGATATGTTTCATAAAGATGCTTCATCATTGATATTACATATGGAACGCTGTGCTGTCTCAACCCTTTGTGATGACGGTAGCAAAAGATGCATTTGTGCGTACAACCCCTTGCAGTGATGATCGGAAAAAGAAATCTCTTCCCTTTTGCCCTATCGCTCATTAGCTCAAATGCCTCAGTATCCTGAGAAAAATAACGTTGAAACCATTTTTCCGCAGGTTCGAGATATTTTTCCATATCAAGCAATTCATAATGCGGCATAGGTATATCATCAAGTCTTTCTATCTGTTCTCGCTGAGCAGTTCTAATGATTCTTTCTTTATCCAAAAAGGAAATTCCGCTGACTTCAGATACACTCTTGCCATGTTCAATTGCATTGACAAGTTCTGGGAAGGTTTTTTCGCCTTCTCCGTGAACAATATAATCAACGCCAACACTTTTAAGCAAAAGATCAGATACCGACGATATTACCCCACCCACAACAATCGGTAATTGTCTAAAATCATTTCTTATATTGTTTACCAATGCTTTACAGTTTTTATAACTTGAAGTGATTCCGCCCATGCCAATCAAATCTGGTGCAAAATCCATTATAATATTGCGTAGCTCAATGTAACTGTATTCATTTTTTACAAGATCGATGATTTTAACATCATGCCCTTCCCTAAAGACGCTGCTCGCTGCATATAAAACACCAAAAGGTACAGAGCCATCTCTTTCCAAGGTTGGGGTTTCAAACATTATTATCTTCATGATTGTAGTTTTCGTTCCTTTATCACTAATTTTTTGCTATGAGCATCAAAGAAAATTCAATGCACATTCATTACAAATCTTATGTTTATGGTATGTGCCTTCTGAATGAAGCCTTCTCAAACTTCTCATCTCGCTTGAATTCCAAAGGTCATAAATTGTGTTATTGTTTGCATTGCCAAGAGCCATTTTCAGAGATGACCCAAGGAGGCAACAAGGTAGGACTGTTCCGTCGCTCAGCACAACAACTCTAAACCAAGGCTGTGTACATCTGAATTCAGGATTTACTATTTTTGAACCTGCATATAAATCCCTTAACCCAAAGTAATCAGGAAAAGGGTTGTTGTATTCCTGTATAGCAATTGCATCAACATGTGGTGTCCAAAACTCAACAAAATCTTCCAATTCATGTTCATTGTTCTTCATTTTCACAAAGCTCACACGTGTTATGGGAAGTTCCTTTTGCAGTTCCTTTTTTCTTTTACAAAAGTATATTATGTTCTCCATTACCTTTTTAAAATCTGACCCGATTCTTATCTGATTATAAGTATCTTCCGAAATAGCATCGAGTGAAAAGTGGATTCTCGTCAATCCAGAGTGGAGTAACGCTTCGGTTTTACTGCGATCCAGAAGCGTTGCATTGGTATTTATCATAATATCCAGAACCCCTTTTTGTTTTGCGTAAGATATATAATCTAAAAGATTATCCACTAAAAGAGGCTCTCCCTCCTGATCAAGCCCAATAGATGGTAGGTTGTAAAGTGAACCTTCATCGATCAATCTTTTAAACAAATCAAAATCGAGATATCTCTTTCTTGATGGGAAGAGATCCCTGTGCGCATGTGTGCACATAACACATCGAAGATTGCATCCAAAGATCGTTTCAAAGTCTATATGTATAGGAAATTGCGGCTCTTCCTTAAAAGATACAGCGCTTTCGAGCCTCTGTCTGTACTTAACAAACTCTTGACCGAGATTTGCAGCAAGTATCTCTGTGATGTCCATTTTATAGCTAAATTGCTCTGTTGATTTAGAACTGTCCTGTCTGTAAAATTTCTTTTCTCTCATTATTTTTCCTTTTTATCAGCATAAACAATCATCATATTCCTAAAAAAAGGTGGCGTTGTTTTATTATTAAAAAAACATGCAAACATACTAAAAATATCTTTTATCAAAGAGGCGTAAGGCGTATTCAGATAAGGGTAATCAATACTGACAATTCTAAAACCTGTCTTTTCAAGCATTGATTTAAGTGTTTTGGACGTGAAATAGTAAAGGTGTTCTCCAGGCTTTACTTGGTTAAACCTTGTCTTGAATAGTCTTGCCGATATGCCGCCAATATTGGGTAGCTGGCTTATCCTCAATAAGCCCGAATCTTTGAGTACCATCCTGATTTTTGTTAAATCCTCGTATGGATTCTGAGAATGCTCCAAAACTCCCCGCATTTGTACAACATCAAAATAATTCAAAGGCAACCGAGCATCTCTTACCTGCCCGGAAATAATATTCAAATTAAATTTATTCCTGCCCATTCTTGCTGCATCTTCTGAAAATTCTGTACCCCATTTTTCAAATGTATCAGGTAAGGTTTGTAAAAATTTTCCAACAGCACACCCTACATCAAGAAATCTTCCCTGTCTTCCAATCCTTTTGACAATCTCATCAATTTCAATTTCATACATGCGCTGTCTTAAAAAGTCCTCTTCATAATGCCCTTCTATGAAGTATTCTTCGGAATAAAACTTCTGCAATTCACTATTATCGGGACGCGGATTACAATATATAAGCCCGCAGTTCCTGCATTTTACAATATCTATACCCGCCTTGTTGCCCCACAGAACGGTATCGTCAAGGCCACAGAGATTACAGCATACGTTTTCCATATATCACTCTAATCCTTCCTCGACTCTTCCCAAACCCTGTGAACATCTTTGTTGATTTCAAGCCATTCAGGATGCTCCCTTAGAAGCGCTATTATTTCTGATGTCGTAAATTGAGGATTTTTAAAATATAGATTTTCATATATAAGTCTTATCAATTCGTAGTCTTTATATTCATCAAGCTCAAGGTGCCAGTCAGGATATGTCAATTCAATTGGTGCAGTAACATTATACATCTTGTATTCCATTGGATGTTTTAATATATAAAGGGAAACATGCTCTCTATATTTCTGCTCTTTTGCAAGTTGCTCCATCTCTTCCAATACCCTAAAGGTAAATATCTGTACGTCTATACCAGGTGGGTATGACTGCTGAATAAAATTTGAAAGATAATCATACTGAGCATTGACGAAAAGATTAATACAATCATCTATAAGCCAGGGGTCAAGCAGAGGACAATCACCTGTAACTTCCACCACGATATTCGTTTCGTATGCCTTTGCGGCATTGTAAACACGATTTAAAACATCTTCCGGTGAGCCACGGAAACAAATCA
>Ga0302244_1000931_pt1 | contig 20497 bp, 17 predicted proteins | sample AAG_UR_Phe_MG_FD_193513 | JGI IMG/M metagenome (GOLD analysis project Ga0302244, IMG submission 193513) | Enriched activated sludge microbial communities from anaerobic digester in WTTP, New Holstein, Wisconsin, United States - AAG_UR_Phe | ecosystem: Engineered > Bioreactor > Anaerobic >... | reverse complement strand
ATAAGGCTGAATATGATTTGCAATATAGTGTACACCAGTTACAATACCCTTTCCGTTGAGAAAATTCATTAACTCATCCCTTTTTCCATCCTGAACATGGATGATGTACATAAAAGGCACTGTTTCATTCAAGTCCCAGCGAATTAATTTTATACCTTTTATGCCGTTTAACCGTTCATTATAACCATTTGCTATATGTTTTCTCTTTTCAGAAAGTATATCGAATTTTCTGAGTTGCGCAAGCCCAATTGCTGCATTAATGTTGCTCATATGATAACGGTACCCCTGCGTGGTTACTTCGTAAAACCAGCTTCTTTCTCCTTCATATCTGTGCCAGGCATCCTTATCTATACCCAGTATGCGTTTCCTGCGCATCGATTCTGCAAGTGCATCATCCGATAGCACAACTGCGCCGCCTTCTCCACAGGTGATATTCTTTATAGGATCAAAACTGAAACATGTGGCATCGCCAAAGCTACCTATTTTTCTGCCTTTATATGTTGAGCCAAAGGCGTGTGCGGCATCTTCGATAATAAAAATGCTGTTCTTTTTTCCAATTTTTAGAAGCTCGTCCATGTCGCAGGAATTCCCGCAATAATGTACAGGCATAATGGCCTTTGTTTTATGGGTTATCCTCTTACGCGCATCTTCAATATCTATATTAAGCGTATCAGGATCGATTTCACAGAAAACAGGAACCGCCCTCAAGGCGGTTATAACCTGTATACTTGCACAAAAAGTTAGCGAAGGAACAATCACTTCATCCCCCTCACCAATTCCATACACGTCAAGGGCAATATGAAGAGCGGTTGTACCGGAATTTACAGCAATAACATGCTTTGCGCCCAGAAATTCCTTTATTCTGGACTCAAATTCAAAAACCGTCGAGCCGAGTCCCAGCCAGCCTGTTTCAAAAACCTTTTTTACCTCATCGAGTTCATCTGATCCTATCGAAGGACGTGATATCTGCAACATAAAATTTCCTCATTTATTTTTATTAAAAGTCTAATTATTCAACACTGTTTTAAAAAATTCAAAAAACCCCGGCTCCCACCCTTCTTCTATAACGCATGGCCAATTGATAATATCGCCGGTAACCCTTTCCGAAAGCTCACAACTTCCCGTTAAATAACCGATGTCATCCAGACCTTTAGAACAGCATATTACCGGTTCTTTAAACCATATCCAATCTATGTCCACGTATCGCGCCATCAACTTCAGGTGATGCAGAGGATCGGGATGTCTGTAGGTGAAGCGGAGGGGGGTAATGTCAAATGAGGCATCAAAGTATGCCTTCGGAAGATAATTACTTATCGCTGTTTTTTCGGATAATTCGAGATAGCGCTTAAGGATATCCTTTCTCCTTCTTTTTTCGTTCTCCCATCGTTTTAATTCCATCAGCCCCAGTTCTGCCAGAAAAACAGGCATTTTTGCCGGATAAGGATATTCCTTTCCCGTGGAAGATTCTCTTGCACCATCCGCATCCAAAAATGTGCTTGATTTAAACGGAAATGCCGTCTTAATCGCTTTTTTTAAATAGCTAACGGTAATAGCCTTTGAATACCGTGAAGGGATCAGATATTTTCTCTCAAACACAAATTGATCGAAAAGCCTTTTTTGATGGAGTTCGTCCAGTTCCGGAAGCAGCAATTCAAATTCTTTTATTTTTTTATATAAGCTGATGTCTTTTGTGTAAAGAAAACCGCCTATGATTGTGTTAAGCGGCTTGGAATGGTCGGTTGAAAACATTGCGGCATCGCCCCAGTTCCCGACTGTCGTTCCGTCAACAGAAGAATCGAGTGTAATAGCGCAGTCCTCCATTACAAAAATATTGTGTTTTTTAGCCACTTCAATTATGGGATGAATATTGCAAGGAATACCGAAGGAATGCTGCACTACAATCATTTTCGTGCGCTCTGTTATTTTAGATTTTATTGTTTTTGCGTCAGACCCGAATGTGTCGGTATCGATATCCGAAAAAACAGGCATTGCCCCCGTGCGCCACACGGCATTCGGCATAACAGAACATGTAAAACCCGGCAATATCACTTCGTCGCCCTTGCCTATACCAAGAGCCTTCATCAACACAAAAAATGCCATCCTCCCGGCGGCAAAGCTCACTCCTGAACCGGAGCCGATCAGTCCGGCAAATCTTTTCTCAAATTCATTCTTAATTTCACTGCTATTCTCACAATAATTCAGTAATGCCCTCAAAGAGCTGACATCGTTATCTGAAATGTAGGAGTGTCCTCTAATAAAACCTATCCTGAAATCAGAAAAGGATGAGAGGATTAATCGAATCATTTTGTCAACGTAAGAATTCATGACCAAAATAAATTAACTAAGCATCCTCGTCCAGTTTTCTTCGTTAAAAGGCTCGGCAATAATACTGTTATCGGGGATCGGTAAATCTGTTTTTATATTGAAATCGAATTGGTCGCTGTCTGATATCTCGTGCTGTATAATGTCTGTTCCGAGCAAAGGATCGAGGTCAATGCGCTCAGGTACATATTTAATCACCTCAATTCCGTTCATCATGCATTCAATGGCCGCTGTCGTTCCTATATGTATAGCCCATTCAGCCTCCTTCATCCACTGATCCATAGCACCGCCAATAAATCTGAAATTATTGGGAAATTCAGGGATGTATTTTCGGATTGTTTTCTCCGGTGTATCTGGGTGTGGCTTTAATAGATAGTTTTTATCTTTTTCGTTGGACCTTAAAATGTAGAACAATAAATCAAGCGTGTAATCCAGCGAATTCGAAAGCAGTACAAGGACGTTCTTGCTCGCATAATCCTCCTTCTTCGCCGTCTGCGCAGTTTGTGCAACAGGACTGTACCTTAACGAACCTCCATTAACTATTGGGCATGAAAAACCGGCATCTTTAAGGGTTTTTTCCCAATATAGGCCATTCGCCGCGATTGTATCGGGCTGGGGATGAATTTTATCTTCCTTATCCCCAAGAAAGAAATTAAGAAAAAACATGGGGACTGTAATATTATGACATGCAACAAACTTGCAGTCAGATTCACCTTCCCTCGCCCCGGCAATCATCATCTTATCCCAGGGCTGGTTTTCAAAAGGATAAACCACAAATTTACAGCTCAGCCGCTTCTTTAAAAAGATGTTTTTAACAATCCTATAATGCAGATATGCGTGGATAATCAGCCATCGCTCATATATTCTCTCAAAATCAAAAATTGCTTTTATATTCAGGCTATCCAACAAAGGAATATAATCGCCGCCGCTTACAGGATTAATTTTAGTGCAAGCACTTATAATATCAGCAAGATTGGCAAAATAAATACCAGGAATTACCTTTTTGGAAAGGTATGATCTTTTAAGAAGATCAAAACGTAAAAAAGGCAGCGACAACACAGCTGTATTAAATTGTTTTTTTGCTATAAAACCGTTAAGACTACCCAAATAAGGGTCCGAAAAGGCATTGTTTGAGACATTGAATGAACGGCCCTCAACCCACGTACATATTAATACATCAAATTTCCTTTTCAGCAACTCACTGAAATCATTACGATGACGAAAACAAAGGAATTTGTTTACTGTCCATAGCCCAAGCCCGCCAAACAGATACATAAACACCTTCACATAAGACACTATCTGCCTGATCAGTAACTTTTTTGCATAGTAATTCCTATCAGTTATGACACGCACCTTTTCATCTTTAAAGTTTTCGAAGCATGCCCTTAACAGCCACGGGTTTTCGGCTACGACGATCCTCTTTTTAACTCCGCTTTGAATCCACTTGCTGATAAGAAGCAAAAAACAACAATTCAGAAAAAAATCCGATTTCAGAGGATTCTTGTAAGCCATCCTTGTTGCCCACCATACATCGTTATTCTGTATTTTGCCGGTTGCGGCTATCCAGTTCAGAAACAAACTCTTATGCTTTACAGAGAGGTCCTGGAGCTCACGGCCATAACAATGCCTGTTTTTATCCCCAAAATTAGTGATGACTGTTTCACGCAGACAAGGATCTGTGCCCATGAAAGACCATTGCCAGCCCGGCATGTTTTTCAAGTCGCCTATTGCACTTTTGCTTGCCGGTGCTATGATAATATCGTAATCATTCAACAACTTATTCATTTTCGTCACATATAGCTGAATCTTATGTCATCTTCTTTCATCAGCTTTTTTACCTCTTCAAGGTCTGAAGGAGTATCGACACTTATTTCGGCGCCTTCAATCCTCACCGCCCTCATCTTGAACCCGTGTTCCAGGACCCTTAAGTACTCGTTAAACTCCAGGGTTTCAAGCGGAGTGGGTTCCCAGGAAGTATACCGGAGCAGAAAGTCTTTTCGGAACGGCACAATGAAACACATCTTGAGCATCTCAACGACCGGTGTCCGGGCATCGCTTGGCAGATCGGTCCTTGAACAGTATAGTATGTTGCCCTGCAAATCCAATACTGCCTTGATATCTGATGCGCTGTTTTTTTTCGAGTAAGGGGTTACCCCCACCGATATCAGGATTGACGGGTTTTCAATGAGAGGGTCAACTATTGCATCTATGTGCTCAGGGTTGACAAGCGGCTCATCCCCTTGTATATTAACAACTATTTCGCAATCTATTGTTTGGCATGCCTCGGCAAGTCTGTCCGAACCGGTCTTATGGTGAGTTCCTGTCATGATTACCTTTACGTCGTATTTCTCTCCTGCCTGTTTTATAAGATCGCTATCCGTAACGAGATAAACATCGTCAAGCTTTTTTGCAAGCTGCGCCCTCTTGCATGTGTGGATTACCATAGGCAGCCCCATGATATCGATAAGCGCCTTCTCGGGTAAACGACTCGATTGCAACCTGGCCGGCACCATGCCTATAACCTTCATGTATCAACCTCCTCTACATTTTTGATTTCAAAAAAGTATACATCCAGTATTCAAAAGGAAACCTGAAAAAAAAGTGCTTTATTCTGAAGCAGCTTAATCTTGCAAGAATTATACGGACAATATATTTTATTTCTTTTAATGTATTGCCAACATAACTTAATCCATAACTTGAATAAAATGCTATAATGTGCTTGTTTTTATTAAACTTATCTGGTACCCAAGGCATTTCATCTGCGCTGCCTATGTTTGATACATGGCGTGACCACACTTCAAGTGATTCCGGAACTTTTATATTGTACCTTCCGACAAGCCTGTTGAATATGGGAGAACCAGGATATAATCTGAATATAAAAGGTCCGGCTATATCGACCATAGCATTTATCTTTTTCATTTCCATGCAGAACCGATAGGTGTTTCGTATCTGTTCCATAGTCTCATTTTCAAGACCAACCATAAATGAATACCTCGGGAATATCTTCCCACCTACATCCGTTATAACTTTTAATGAATGCATAATCTGTTCGGGCGTTATACCTTTATTTAAGGCTTCAAGCATATCAATGTTTGCGCTCTCTCCTCCCATGGCAAGAGAAATATGCCCTATTCGGGAAAGCCTTCCAAGAAGCTCATTATTCAGGTAACTGTCCTTGAAATGGTCTACCCTGCACCATGTTCTGAAATTAAAATGCAACCCTTCTTCTTCGCAGATAGATACAAGTTCAAGTATCCTTTTCTTATTGATAAAAAAATCTTCGTCAAGAAATAGAAAGGTATTGGCCCCATATAGTTTTTCCAGCCTTTTTATTTCGTTAACAATAGATGCAGCAGAGCGTGAGCGATACCTTCTCTTGAGGATAACATTAATACAGAACTGACAACGATATGGACAACCCAGGCCGGTTAGTATGGGCATTACCCTCAAATCTCCTTTATAATTAGGAAATTCTCTATTGTAAATAGAATTGCTATCCGCATTAAGGTAATTACCAATCTCAATTAGCGAAAAATCAAAAAAAGGAAGAACATTGATGTCTTCCAATTCGCTTGGAGGTGTAAAATGTAAACTGCCATTGCTATCCTTGTATCCTATACCCTTTATATCCTCCAAACCTTTATTGTTCCTCAGTGATTTTGCCAACGATAAAGCAGTATAGGTTCCCTCATTAATCGCCACTATATCAACATTTTCGTTCTTTAGAGTCTGCTCGGGATACAGGGTAGGGTGAGGCCCTCCCCAGACAACCGGAATTTCTCCATCACATCCTTTAACTATCTTAGACGTCTCAAGGGCAAAGGGTATCTGGGTTACCATAACCGACATGCCGACAAATAAAATCCTGCCTTTGTATTCCGCAAGCTTTATTTTCAAAATCTCCTTATAGTCCGAATGGTACGCGCCATCAATCACGACAACATCATAGCCATTATTTTTAAGATATGTGCCTATCTGTAAAACAGCAGTACTCGGATATATGCTCCCTCTTATGGAATACGATGAGTCCACTGACGGAAGAAAATTTACAAGAATAATTGTGTTTTTAATTTGCATAACCAACAAAGAAAAATATTCAGGTAATTGATCGCTTAATCTTTTTCAAAACCCCGTATATGGTCGGGTATTTCGATATGTATGTTTTGACACTCTTCTTTATATCCGAGGGATAAACCAGTTTTGTCCAATTTTTATAATAATAGGTCAGTTTTTCTTTGTATTCATCCGGATAATTCAACACCGATTCCCTTCTCTCGTTTGAAAAACTGCCGTATGCATCGTGGTCAACAAGGCCGTTATCAAAACAGTAATCCCCAAGTTTTGTGCCCTGGTATGGATAAAAAATACTAATACCGCTACTTGTAGGTTTGATTTCCCTGTTCAATTTAATCGTATCCCATATCATTTCTTCCGTTTCCCCCGGAACCCCTATGATATTAAGGGAATTAGTCTCTATCTTGTATTTTCTGCATAATAAAAATGCATTCTTAATCTGCTCATTTGAAAGGTTCCTGTTCATCACCGTATTCCTTATGTATTCATTTCCTGATTCTACGCCAAATTGTATCCTGTAACAACCTGCATCCTTCAAAGCCCTTATGAATGATTCATCAACGACATTCACCCTTAATTGACATAAAAATTTTTTATTGATTTCTCTTTTAAACTTTTCACAAAAAGATATAGCCCACTTTTTATTCAACCCGAAAATATCATCATATATGTAAACTATTTGAAAATTGTATTCTTTTAAGGCATTTTTAATTTCATTGATTGCTGATTCTACGGACCTGTATCTGGGATTATTATGCTTGAGACCGTAAATCCTTGCAAGGGAATGATTGCTGCAATAAGAACATGCAAAAGGACAACCCCTGGAAAATAAAAACGGGGCAAGTCTGGTTTTATCTATAGCCTCTTTAAAAAGATGGCCTTTTTTTGGATAAGGCAGCTCATCGAGATTTCTAATAAGTGCATGCAGCTCTTTAATAATAACTTTGTTATTTTTTCTGTACGCATAATTCGGGACATCAAAATAACCTGCTTTCTGTTCAAGTTTTTCGAGAAACTCACCGAATGCGACCTCTGATTCACCAACAAAAAAACCATCAACATAATTCGATTCGAGCAAGGCATCCGGATACAAAGTCGGATGAACACCACCGCATACCACAATAATTTCCTTTTTATAGCCCTTAATCAATTCAGCAAGTTCTTTTACATATACAAATTGAGATGAAACGGATGTAAAACCTATCACTTCAGGTTGAAACTGCCGTATCTCATCGATAAGATTATGGTACCCTTTTTTATCGGTTACAGACATAATTTTACAATTGTGTCCCTTTTTTTCTATATAACCGGCAATACTGCTCAAACCGAAGGAATATGATACCTCATGCTCACCGTTTATATTTGTTATGATAAGCAAAACATTCATTGATTCCCCGCTGTTTATTTTAATTTATACGTCGATTGAAAGGCATGAAACAAGATTGTACAGTCGGGCATCAGGGTTATAAACTGCATGCCCATTTCACGCATCCATTTTAAGTCTTCATCGTTTCTTGCAACGTATCCTCCTGCAGCAATACCCCTCTCTCTTATTTTTTTGATTGATTTTTCAAGAATACCGAGCACTTCAGGATGGTCAACCTGTCCCGGAAATCCAACTGCTTGTGAAAGGTCATAGGCGCCGATATAAATTACATCAACCTTTTCCTTTAGGTTCTCTATAGAAAGAATGCTGTCGAGATTTGTCACGCCGCCTTTTCCCTCAAGAAGAAGCATCAGCAATTTCTCGCGGTTCTGTTTCGCCGCATGATCCTTTACATTGTAAAGAGAATATCCTCCTGCCCGTGTAAAAGGCGAAAACCCTCTGCTGCCGAGCGGATAGTATTTCGCATAAGAAACTGCCAGCTCGGCATCTTTCCTCGACTCAATATGCGGCACCATAACACCTGTGGCACCCAAATCAAGGGCACTCAAAATAAGAGCTTCATCATTTTTCGCAACCCTGACTATGGAAAAACATCTCTCAACTTCGGCGGCCCTTATCATATCTTCAACAGTTTCGAACGAGTGGGGTCCATGTTCCATATCTATGATTACAAAATCAACCCCGGTTGAAGCTATCACGTTAATCACCTGGGCTGACGATATGGTGCACCAGGGCCCATAGACAACTTGTCCTCCCCTTAATAATTCCTTGACGTTTTTATCCATATTTTTACCCCCCCCGTTCAGCCTAAAATTCCAATCTTTGACACATCTTCTGCCACAAAGGGCGTGATCTTCTTGAAATCTTCAAAAGTTGCAAAACCGGTCAGCACACCTATAGAAGCCTTCAACCCGGCGTTGATCCCTACAAGCACATCCGTCTCTGCGTCACCCACAATTACGGCATTTAACGGATCGATATTCAAATTATTCAGGATAATGTGGGCAATTTCCGGGTTCGGCTTGGGCTTTTCAACCTGGTCGGCACCTACTATTATATCTATTTTGTCCCCGAAACCAAGAAAATCCATTGCAAGTCTCGCCCTTTCGCCCCTGTCAGTTGTTGCTATTGCAACCCTGCATCCTTTTTTATGCAACGCATCTAAAAGTGGCAGCGCTCCATTAATCGGTTTTAAAAGTTTCCCGAACATCGTCAAAGACAGATTGTCCACCTCGGCAAAAACCTCATGACAAAGTCTATAAGTATCTTTGTAGCCGTTCCTCTCTAAATAATCCATCGCGGCCTGCATGACAATTTCTCTCTTTTTGAGTCCTACAGGGCCATCCTGCCTAAGGCGTTCCGCTTTTGCATCAACTCCCATCTCGTACATAAGACCATCAATAAATACATCATTTAAGTTCAGCCTTTCGGCTATAATCTTCGCCCTCATGGCAACCATCTGAGACCAATAATGATAAAGCTCCATGAGCGTTCCATCCTTATCGAAAATCATTAAATTGACATCACGTATAACATCTTCCCCTATGCGGATATCAACCACTGATTGCCTCCATGTTCGAAATGACGAGAGGCTCGGCAACAGAAATAGCTTCTTTGACCACATCGAGATCGGTATCGAAATGATCCTGCATTGTATATTTTTTTACAATCTTTCTTGCAAAACTACCTATGGACACACCGTTTGCCTTCACTCCGCACTGTCTTGCAAGTATGCCCGTCTTGCTGTTTGTTCCACCGGAAAGAAGTATCATAACCGGAATGCCGCTTTTCTTTACTATATCCGCACATGCCACAGCCTGGAGTGTCGTATTGTAATCATCCCCCTCTCCGCTCATGGGGACACCGTCCGCCTGAACAATCATGCGTTCGCCCGTTATTTCATGCATCAACTTAACCCGTTCCATAAGCCTTTTATTGGACAAAACAGATCTGTCAAGACAGACGCTCAAGAAATTATCCTTTATAATGTTATTTAAGAGTTTCCAATCGTTAATTGCACCTTCGTCATCCTCAGTCACTGCATGTAATTCCATTGTTTCAACCCCAAGCAGCACACACCGGGGCAGTATATTTTCAAAGTCTGGTTTCCTGTGGATAAACTCTATTGCATTAAAAGCACAGGCGGCATCACAGTCCCCGCAGCCTATGCACTTGTACTCCTGAACGATAAAGTCCTTATTTATGGCTTCCTGTCTGCAGGCAGAAATGCACTCGCCGCATCCCGTGCACATTGCCTTACCGATTTTTGCCTTTCTTACGTGGGGGTCCCCCTTTAACCCTATACTGACATTCAGGTAAGGCCTTAAAGGTATTTTTTTACCAAATGTAGGTGCAATTCGGTACGCAATATCTATTCCTTCATTCGCAGCCAAAACAACATCCGGATTGGCGGAAAGGTCATGCATTGCGGCCCCGGCAAGCGTATAGACGGTTGCAAGCCTTCTCACCTCTCTTAAGTCCTCATTGCCCGCCCCGCAAACCAGTTTAAATAAAGCCCTTCTTTTCAACAGGTTATGCAGTTCTTCATATCTGTTCATGATTTCATCTACTCGATATAATTTTCTATGCCCTTATAAAAGGCCTTGTGGCTTGTAGGGGTAAGAATATGGATGCCTTCTTTGCCTGAGTCATGCAAATACCCGTCTATCTGTTCAAGGAAGTGTTGATTATACCTGTGGCGCTCGATTATAAGATCCTCATCCTCCGTTTCAACCTTTTCGCTGTAGAAATGGAACCCTTCATTCGGATCAAATCCGGCATATCCGTCCATACCGGCAGCGAATATCCTGTCGGCACCCATAACGATAGCAACACCCATTAACAGCACTGCAATTGTTCTGCAGTTTGACTGAATAACCCCATCCTTTATCCCGAAATCATCGAGTTCATCTTGAAAATAAAGGGTTTCATAAACACGAGATGTATACTCCTTTATCATATCGGCAGGCAGGTTTTCTCCGAGCATGAGCGTAGAATCCTTATCCACTGTGTCGATATAATCCTCAAACCTTTTCTTGTTGTTGAAGGCATGATAGTACGGTTTAAAAAGCCCGGATATATAGTTTGCACCAATTACAACAGGATCGTATTTTTTTATGAAACTATCTATTCTGGTTTTGTATTCCTTAAGCGTTGGCCCGTTTGCGAGTATAAGAAAATCCCTTCCGGCATGACGATTAATGTATGGAACCTCTGCCTTTCTTCTCGGTTCACTTTTCGATTCATTTACTTTTCTCGTTTCACCCTTTTTTAGTCCCCCTATCATCCCGCTTTTAATAATATTATTAAGTATGTCTTTGGAGAAACCTACCGGGTTAAGCTTCTTAACAACCTCAAGTGCGCTCCAGATGTCCTCCATCGAATACTCGCGATAATCAACAAGTGTTTTGGGGTAGTATGGGTGGCACTGAAAGATACCGGAGAGCATATAGGGAAGCTGATAACCCCAGGGCTCATCGGTCTCTATATTCATAAAAAAACGGTCTATCGCATGCAAAACGGGAATGACATTATATTTGTCGGTTGTTGATAGTTGCAGGTACGAAAGAAGCACCTCGGTCGGGAGATTGCCCGCGCCTCGTCCCATCCCGTAAATAGTTGAATCCACAATGTCAACGCCACATTTTATTGCCTCAAGCGTATTTGCAAATGCCATCTGCAGACCGTTGTGAGGATGGAATCCCATTTTGATGTGTGTCACTTCCTTGAATGGCTCTATGAGTGACCGCATCTGATCGGGCAGGATAGAGCCGTAGCTGTCGGCAATATAGCTATAATCTATGCTTGAATCCTTTAGTACGTTAACCAGTCCATTTATTTCTTCCTTTGTATAGCTCGTGATACCCATAGCCTGAAGAGAAACTTCAAAACCTTTTTTCTGTATTGCTTCAAGCTGTTTGATGGCATCAAAGGTGCCATCTTTATGGGCTGCTATCCTGATGAGACTTACATACTGAAGATACTCATCCGTAATATCATCGGTATCGAGCTTGCCAAAATCACCCATGATGGCTATCTTTGCACCGTTTATTCCCTGAACTACATCCCTAAGGTCCTCTATATCGGTAAACCTCCAAGGGCCAAAATCCTGTCTTTTAAAGTACTTTTCGGTACCACGGAACCCTATCTCAACAATATCTATACCTGCCTTTGAAAGTGCCCTGTAGACCTCTCGAACCATCCTTTTATCAAAGCGCCAGTTGTTGAGATAACCTCCGTCACGGATGGTACAGTCAAGGATTTTAAATTTACTTTGAAAATTATTCATAAATAACCCTCCGATATCATTAGAACAGGTCAACAAACATTTTTTTAACAATAACTTTTCAGTTTGCGCTAATCAAGTCTTTTACAAGCGAGTATACTCTTCGCTCGCTTTTACCATCATCAAGATACGTACAGTAAAGTTTTTCATATTCGTTATCGTCAACGTTTGCCCGATAGGAACCATCTTCTATGTGTTTCTTAAGCACTTCTATCATTGATTCTGCACTATCACAACATACTGCTCTTTTCTTTAAGATGTGAAGGTCATTTTGAGACGGCTTGACAATAGACGTGAGAGCATATACTGGAAGCCTTGTTGAAATGGCCTGCAAAAGAGTTGTTGTAGGTGAATCTATAACGATAATATTATGATCGGACATGAGTTCCACGAAACTGGTATCGCGGATTAGACGAACATTGTCCGAACGTTTAAAATCATTTATCCAGGGCGGATCTTCTTCAAAGTTTGGGTGCAATTTTATGGTCAGGCTAATATTTCCTATTGATTCAACCATCTTAATCAGGTTCTTGATTAAAATCATCTGTTCTCTGTAATAAAATCGGTCAGAAAATGGCGGAGAGAAACCACAATACCATCGGCTATAATAATAGCTTGTAATAACATATAATATCCTGTATTTTACATGTTCCGAACTTGACACCTTCCCGTTTACGTTTTTAAGTTTATCCAGTCTCGTGCTGCCTACCGATTTAACAAGACATTGCCGGTTTATATCGGATTTTAAAAAAGCATCTGTAACAGCTTCGCCATAGGTTAAAAGCATAGAAGCATTTGTCATGCCACCAATATCTATTCTCTGGCTTATTCGTCTATCAAACCAGACTGAACCGTGCTGGTAGACTAAAACAGTATTTCCTTTTTGCAAAAAATATTTTCGCATTACAAGTTCAGAATAATACGGAATGAGTGCACTCAAGACAACCGTATATCCATTGCTCCCAAAGTTTCTCTCGAGTTCGTTTATTATTTTTTCAGCCAACAAGGGAGCTTCATTAACTATCCAGAGAACTCTATCTTTAATTAATGATACATAATCAATTTCATCCGACGGAAAAGAACCGACAAATTCTTCCCATATTATATTATCCTGTATATCTCGTACAGATTTTCTTTTCTTCAGTATATCTTTCATATCACTTAGAAAAAATATAGATTTACCGTCTTCCATAAAAAGGTCAAGCATAGGTTGCCAATCGTAAAGACTTGAAACAATATAAGTATTATCCATTCGATACTTTTCACATAATGTTCTTATAATATTCTTCCATATACGATTCATAAAAGAAAATACTATTGTTTTAATCATGCTGTTATTACGAATTACAGAGAAGTGGTATTCTACATAATTTTTTAACCAACTACGCGTGAACGAAATGTCGCTATATGACTGGTCACGAGAAAAGCTGTCTTCGGGTAACAAAATAATTTCATTTTTCCAACCGGCCAGAGCTAAAAGATTTCCCCATATAGTTTCACGGTGACCAAAGAAAAATTGATCCGTTTCCCAGGGAGATGTCGGGCCTTTATGTATATATACGGTATGGTCGGGGAAATTAGATAAAATACTTTTAAGCCATAAATAGCGGCTCAACACTGCATCGACAACATGACCAAGCATCCAAAGGTTATAAAAAAAAGGCTTAATATCCCATTTAAGCAAAAATGGATGCAAATCAAGCATTGATAGATCAAGTTTTTTGCATACTTCAGATACTTTTTCGAATTGATTTACACAGGCCTTTTCTATGTCCTCCAATCCGCAAAATTGTTCAGGGATAAGATATTTTATGCCTTTCATCTCAAGCTTATGCATTGACGATGGACCGAGGGCTACCCATGTGTCATTTTCTGATGCGCCACGTTTTAAGAAATCTTCCACATGGTAATCATATTCTGACAAAAAAAGTTTATTATTGTCTTTATTGATCAAATCGGATATATAGATATTGTTGGTAAGACATTACAGGTCCTACCAGCAGGTCCTTCCTCCGTCGATAATCAGAGTGGAACCTGTCATATAAGAGGATGCATCTGATACAAGAAATAAAATCGCTGCCTTATACTCGTCTATACCTGCCATTCTTCCGAGTGGTATTAAATTTGTCAATTTAACAACAAAATCATCCGGCTGATTGTTATATACGCCGCCGGGACAAAACGCATTCACTCTTAACCCGCAGCCAGCCCAGTATGTGGCAAGATATTTTGTAAGACCAATTAAACCATGTTTAATTACTGAGTATGTTACCGGTTTCACGGGCTGCATCTCATCCGAAAGCCCTTCTTTCCTGTAAATCCTCTGGTCAGGGGCAATCACACCAAGATCAGATGAAATATTAAGTATAACACCCTTCCCTTTCTTGGCCATCTCGGTTCCGAAAACCTGACTGCAAAGGAACGCACCTTTCAAGCCAACGGCAAGTTCAAGCTCCCACGCCTCTTCGGGATAATTTTCAAACCTCGACCACTGTTTCTCGCCCGAATTACTCTTAACCTTCGGGTCAATAGCAGCATTATTAATTAAAATGTCGATACGACCAAATTCTTTTAACAGGTCTTTCTTTAAGGCTTCAAGTTCTTCTTTTTTTGTGATGTCACAACTTACCCCTGTCGAAGAAACACCGTAATTTTTTTTAATTTTTTCTGCCTTTTGAGAGGCACGGGCGCCATCAATATCCACAATTACCGGAATACCACCAAACTCTGCTATTGCCTCGGCATGTTTTTCACCGAGAAGTCCCGCACCCCCGGTAATTACGGCAACTCTGCCGGCAAGATCAAACATCTCATGAATATTTTTGCCCATATTTTTCCCCTTATTGAATGCCCACAGTCTGACCGCCATCTGCAATAAACGAAGAACCTGTAATAAATGAGGCTCTTTCCGAAGCAAGAAACAAAACGAGACAGGCAATTTCCTCGGGCGATGCGAACCGTTTCATCGGAACAGTTTTATCGAGCATCTCCAGTACTTTCTGTTTGTCCTCTTTCATCTTAAAATCCCAAGTACCTTCATCAAAATAAATATTACCCGGACATACAACGTTAGTTCTGATATTGTTCGACACAAGCTTTTTCGAAAGGTTTTTCACATAGGCGATGAGCGCGGCCTTCGCAACACTGTAATGAATAGGTGCGCCTATAACCTCCACACCGGCAATAGATGAAATATATACTATCGAACCCCTATTATTTTCAATCATGCTTGGCACAACTGCATTGGTAATTCTGCGCGCACCGTTGAAATTGATATCCATCATAGCCTGCCAATCGTTGTCGGGGATGTTCCACTCGGGCGACCCTTTCCCGGAACCAAGATTAGCAACAAGAATGTCTATTTTTCCAAACCTACCTATTATCTTAGCGACACATTCATTGATAAAACCTTCCTTAGTTAGATCGCCTGTAAACAAAAATATGTTATCAGGTTCAAATGCAGAACTAAATTCATATAATGTGTTACCCGCTCTTTCCTCATTTATATCAGTAATTGCCACTCTTGCACCCTCTTCAAGGAATCCTCTTGCAATTGCCTTTCCAAGTCCATGGGCAGAGGCAGTGATAAGCACTGTCTTGTTTCTCAAACTGAGATCCATCAGCAGTTGCTCCTTTCAAGGTGGTTTCTGACAAACCTTATATTTTTCATGGCAGTTTCAACCTCATCCCCCTCGCGGGCCGCCTGAAGCACTATCGGACCCTTGTAGTCCAAATCGACAAGCATGTTAAAGAACGTGTTAAAATGAGCATCGCCTGTGCCCAATGGAACGGTGCCGCCATTAAGTTTTCTGTCCTTTATATGGACCGTCCTCAACCATTTTCCGTATGCCGAAAGTTCCTCACTGCAATCATATCCGAGACTGGAACTGTTGCCGGTGTCATAATTTGCCATCAGACAGGGGTGACCAAAAGACAACAGAAGCGCTTTAAAATCCTCAGGGTTCAGCGATGTTTCAAGGGCTATCACAACGCCGGTTTTGTAGGCAATCTTCAGGGCCGGCGATATAAATTCTATGACCTGCGTAAACTCTTTCCGATCGTTAATCTTTGAAGCATCAACAAAAGGGAGATCTATATACTTTCCACCAATTTCTTTTGTCTGTAATACAAGGCGGGAGAGCATCTCGCAGAGTCCCTTCCTTTCGTTATCATTTGCATTCATATAAGGAAAGTCCATAAAATAATCTGCACAGACAGACTCTATCGTTATACCGGTCTCTCCAATCAGATGTCTTATTTCTTCAGTGCCTTTTTTGCTTATAATGGGGTTTTTCTGCCACTCATCCCCTTCAAAAATCCACTCTATATGAGACAAACCCGCTTTTTTTGCCTTAAAAAATTCGTCCTTCCATGTTGCTTTGGGGAAGCTCTGTATCTTGCCTCCTGTTGGCGATGACAATCTGCCCTGCATTATTCCTATTGGATAATCTTCATAATTCATATCACACCAAAAAGTTTATTTTCGATATATTCGCAGACCATATGGGCAATGAGTATGTGTGCCTCCTGGATACGCGGCGTAGATTGCGACGGAACATTTATACAATAATCTGACAAAGCGCTTATCTGCGTTTCCGTTCTGGCGCCAGTAAACCCTATCGTTACCAAACCCATATGCTTTGCAACCTTTATCGCTTCTATAACATTTTTTGAATTGCCGCTGGTTGAGATTGCAATCAGTATATCTCCCTTTTTCCCTTTCGCCTCAATCTGACGTGAAAATACCTTATCAAAATCATAATCGTTGCCTATGGCAGTTAGTGTCGACGTATTAACGGTCAACGCCTCCGCGTCGAGGGCCCTTCGTTCCATAAGAAATTTGCTCACAAGCTCTGTAGCTATATGCTGTGCATCTGCGGCGCTCCCTCCGTTGCCGCATAAGAGGAGCTTGTTTCCCGTCTTGTAAGCATCAACAATAACCTCAGCCACCCTTGAAATATTCTCGAGCAGGTCGGTATTTTCAACAATATCCTGCACGGTTTTCAAGTGTTCTCTCATTCTGTATTCCCAAAAGTCAGCAGTCAACGATCTTCTCCTCCCCTCTGAATGCTTCAGGCATTACTTAGCCAAATCGATAGGGTGTAGGGCCATCAGAGGTCTCAACCTCTTTATTGAAAAACTTTATCTGTCCTATAATATCAACCCCGACGCTTTCACCCCATTTGTTTATCAGCAATTTTGTAATCTTCCCCATTTCACCTGTGCCAATCAAAACATTGTTCAAACCTGTGACAGGAAGAATGCAAAACGGCGTGCCGGTCATAAAAGATTCATCTGCAGTATAAACATCATAAGGTTCAATATTTTTTTCGATGCATTTCAAGTTAAGTTCTTCCGCGAGTTCAAAAATATATGCCCTGCTTACACCCCGCAGGATATTCCTGCCCTCGGGTGTAATAATGCAGTCATCCTTCACAATAAAAAAGTTGTCCCCCGTACCTTCGGCGACAAATCCATCAGTGTCAAGAAGCAACGCCCAGTTGTTTTCGCCTTTGAACTGTGATGCTTCAATATTTGCCATCTGATAATAAATCCTGCTTCTGTTCTTTATCTTGGGATCAAGCAGATAACCAGGTATTGCCCTCTGCGATGTTATGACCGCGTTTATCCCGGTATCGAACAGTTTACCCATGCCTACCACAGTCCATTTCAGTGGAAAATCGGCAATTACAAGGGTCGGCTGAAGCTTTCCGCCGAACACCTGGGCATAAATAGCAAGTGGTCCCCGGCTCACGTTGATCATCAATCTGTGTTCATCGGTGTCGTTGAAAAACGGGTCGTTTCTTTCTATTGTTTCATAACAGAGTTTTTCCATTGCGTCGATCTCGATACCAAGAGGAATACGCAATATCTTAATTCCAGCATAGAGTCGTTGGAGATGCTCTTTCAACTTGAACTGCTTTTTATTAAAAGACCTGGTCATCTCAAACACCATATCACCAAACATCAGCGCAGAATCGAATATCGATATCTTTGCTTCCGCCTCTGGCACAAACTTGCCGTTCAGATAAACTAATCTTGACATTATATTTTTCTCCAATTGTTATTCGTCATGCCACTTAAAGTCTTCTTCACGAAAATACCGCAGCTTATAAGCAACCTTTTCTTCTTCGGCAATAATTATCTTATCCCTGCTTCCAAGTATCCTTTTCACATCTCTCGTGTCCCTGACGACAAGCTGCAATCCCCTTGATTCGAGAGATGAGGATTGATCTGAACCATACATGCTTCTGTCCAAAGTTATATGTCTCTCTATCGCCACAGCACCCAGAGCAACTGCGAGGGTGGTCGGAAGAATCCCGTGTTCATGGCCGCTGTACCCGACAGGACAGTTGTATCTTTCCTGAATCGTTCTGATAATGTTGACATTACACCATTCGTCAGGGCATGGATATACTGAGACACAGTGCATTATTGTGAAAGGACAGGCCTTTCTCACAAATATGTCCACAACCCTGTCGATCTTTTCAAAACCGGTCATGCCCGTAGAAATGAATGTGTGCTTACCTTCGTCGGCCACCATTTCTACAAGGTTTTTGTGCGTCAGCATGGTTGATGCGATCTTGTTGAAAGGTAGATCGTATTGCCTCAAAAACTCCTGACTTTTTTCATCCCAAGCAGAAGCAAACCAGTAGATGCCTTTTGCTTTACAATACCGGTCAATCTCGTCATACTGGTCTTTGCCGAACTCAAGCCCCTCTTTTTGCGCACGCTGAGTTGTTCCCCACGGGCTCTGTCTCGGTAAATCGAGTAGTTCCTTCGTGTAAACAATGTCTATGGTTCTTTTCTGGAACTTAACTGCATCCGCGCCGCAATCCTTCGCCATATCGATCAGCCTCTTTGCAATATCAACGCTGCCGTTATGGTTAATACCGACTTCTGCGATTACAAAAGGCAATAACTCCTGATTCTCATAAGGATTTACTTTCATTTACGCTCCCGATTTTTAAATTTTATTCAATTAAGCCTACAAACTCCCTAATCACACCTGAACCGCCCGGTGTAGTCAGGATGATGCTTGAAATCTTCTTGATCTCTACATTGGCATCTGACGGGCATACAGGATATCCCACCGTTTTCATCACATCAAGGTCATTTATGTCGTTTCCTATGTAAACCACATTTTTGAGTAATATCTTATGCTCGTTGCAGTATGACTGCAATACCGTTTTTTTATCGTCCACACCTTTCAGGATAGATAAACCCAACTTTTTTGCCCTTGCCTCTACTACCTTGTTTTTTTCCATTGTCAATATAATCTGCGGAATGCCCTTTTTCTTTATCATGCCCGTCGCAAGTCCATCTGCCCGACTCACCGTTACGCTTTCCAATCCGTCCTCTCTAACGAGCACGGTGTTGTTCGTCATGACCCCATCAAAATCATACACAATAAGCTCGATATTTTTAAGCTTAATCCCCCTGAGGGCTCCTTTAAGAATATTTTTCCGCATATAGTATTCACATAATTCCAAATCCTCCGGGTTGTCTATTTCATATGATTTCCACATAGGCATCTCATATATGGCTATTTTACCGCCGAGCCTGTTACCATATTTTCTTATAACTTCAGGCTTAAAAACATATATGGAACCGTTTTCAAGATAATAAGGCTTTCTGTCCTGTCGTCTTCCTCTATTTTTGTAATCATATGTGAGACTTTTTAGCTGATCCTCCATATAGCCCCATACGCAAAAATCATCAAGGACTGTTGCGGAAAAAAGAGAATCTGCATCTTCTTCTATGAATTTCTTTAATGCGCCATCCATATCACTATCATCACGGAGGGGCGATGTTGCCTGGAGAAATACCACTGCTTCTATCCTTTGTTCCTTTTCAATCTCGGAAATCGCATGAATCAAGGCGCTTTCCGATGAAGCCGTATCGGTGGCAAGTTCTTCCGGCCTCCAGATAACCCTTGCACCATATGCGAGAGAAACATCGGCAATTTCACCATCATCCGTGGAAACATAAACACCGTCTATTCGACTGCTTTTTGCGGCCTGTTCGATAGACCATGCAATGAGCGGCTTTCCGCAGAAGTTCACAATATTCTTGTGCGGAATGGATTTTGAGCCACCCCGGGCGGGAACAATTGCAATTATTTTACCTTTTTTCATTTCGTATTTCCCTTTTGATACTTTAGCTACATTGTTTTTTTTAATTTTACCGCCGCCTCACCGGCAAGCCTGTCAAACTCAATTCGCCACCTTTCCCGGTCAATCCGATTGTAAAGCCATTCAAAATCTGTAATCAGTTTTTCGGTCGTTTCCTGCTCCCACACAAGTTTCTGTAACGGTGTTGCCCATGGCAACTGCTGACCATACGACAATCTTTCATAAACAGTCTGAAAACCGTATATAACATATGGGTGATCGCTGAACAAGGCCATTGTTGCCGGACCGCTCGTT
>Ga0302244_1000920_pt1 | contig 20586 bp, 13 predicted proteins | sample AAG_UR_Phe_MG_FD_193513 | JGI IMG/M metagenome (GOLD analysis project Ga0302244, IMG submission 193513) | Enriched activated sludge microbial communities from anaerobic digester in WTTP, New Holstein, Wisconsin, United States - AAG_UR_Phe | ecosystem: Engineered > Bioreactor > Anaerobic >... | reverse complement strand
CGTCCGCACCATTTTGGAAGTTTATGCGGAGGCAAGCGACCCGCCGCCGGGAACATGGAATCGCGTGGAACACTTTCAACTTTTGAGCGAAAAAATTCTGCCGCTGTTAAAAAAATCCAAAACCGTATCGTCCGTTCAGCCGGTGCATATTTTCAGCGACTGGTCGGCGGCGAATCGTTTTTGGGGCGGTCGCGCCCGTTGGGCGTATGCCTTCCGCACAATGAAAGAGGCGGGGATGCCGATAATCTTCGGCTCGGATAGCCCCGTTGAACCGGTGAATCCATTCTGGGGAATTTATGCGGCGATGGAGCGCAAAGATGGCGCGGGCAACCCGGCGGATGGCTGGTTCACACAGGAACGGCTGAGCCTTCATGAGGCGCTGGAGGCGTTTATTTCCGAGCCGCCGGTGATTGCAGGCGAAGGCTACATCAAAGGAACGCTTTCGCCGGGGGCGCGCGTTGATTTTGTGTTGGTGGAAGAGAATCCATTCGCGGTTTCGCCCGAAGCCTTGCGCGATATGAAAATCAGCGCCACCGTGGCGGGCGGAAAAACGGTCTTCGGAGAAATATAAGGCTCAAGAACCTTTCATGTTCCATTACACTGTTGATGCCGATGAAGATATTGATGCGCAGATTGCCGACGACCTGCGGCATATCGTCAAGACTATACGCTCGCATGTTTCAGAAAAAGATTTTGTCGCCCTTTTTTTAGTGGGGGGATTCGGGCGCGGCGAAGGAGGCGTGATTCGGCGCAAGGAACGCTGGCGCCCAGCCAATGATTATGACCTTGAACTCATCGTGCAGAAGCCTTTCGATAAAGGCGTCATCCATGATTTGGGGACGCGCCTTGCCGGCGAACTCGGCATACCGTGGGTTCACATCGAATCGCATCCCTTGTCCGCCCTGCCCCGCCTGAAGTTCACAATGTATCATTATGATTTGAAATATGCCAGCCGCCTTATCGAAGGAGATGGCGAAATTTTGAATCTTGTTCCTGCGATGAAAGCAAACAAGATGCCGCTTGAAGAGGCACAAGGCGAGCTTTTCACGCGGCTCTGGACGTTTATCGGCGCATGGCGCGCGGACATGGGCGGACGGGCGCTCGCGCCGGAGGAATCTGAATTTTTATACGGGCAGTTATCCAAGGCGCTCATCGCTATCATGGACGCGCGGCTGATTTTACACGGCGCGTATGACGCCTCTTATCGGCGGCGATTGGAAAGATTTAAAACGCAGAACGCGGCTTGCGAAGAAACATCGCTTTGCGAATGGGCGGTCAAATATAAACTCGCGCCTCATGCCGCCGCGCCGCCCGCGCCGCCGATTGAGATGTTTTTCATGATAAAAAAGTTGTATATGAATACATTGAGACGATTTTATGCAGCCGCTTATGGCGGCGTGCCGGCGCAAGAGGTTTCGATGAGCTGGCAGACTTTTGAATCCCTCCATTTCAAAAATCCGCGAACACTTTTCAAACGGCTCTATTTTAAAATATGGAAACGGAGCCGATGGTTTCTTGACTACTTGCGGTATAATATAGGAGTGATATATCTTGTCAGCGCGCTGGAACGGGATAAAATTTCTGAAGAATTGCTCGCCCGAGCGCATCATTTTCTCAAGGGAGTTTCCGGATTTGAGGAGCCCGCCCAGCCCGACTGGGCATCGCTTCAAAAGGAAGCCCTCAAACTGCGAGAACAAATATGGCGCTAAACCAAAACCCCGCATCGCCCGCCCTTTCCGCCTCGACCGTATTATTTATAGTGGCGGACGCCTTTCGCTATGATTATTTTACGCCGCCCAATACGCCGACGATGTGGCGTCTGGCGGAAAGCGGATTGTATGTACGGCGCCTGCGCCCCAATTTTGGCTTTTGCGAACGCGCGGAGACTTTCACAGGAACGCGTCCCGATGCGAATGGATTTTTTACGGCGCTCACTTATGATGAAACGAACAGCGAGTTTCTTTCCTTTAAGAAGGATATTTGGCTTCTTTCGTTATTCGACTGGCGCGCGGAATTTATGCGCCGTTATATTCGCCGATTTTACCGCGACTGGTTCAAAAAAGTGCGGCGGGTAAATCAGCCAGTTTATGAAATTCCGCTAAAGATTCTTCCGCGCATCGCGCTCACCGAAGACCTGCGCGACTTGCATCAGCCGAACTGGTCGAATATCGAAACCATTTTTGATGTGATGCGGGAGAGCGGTAAAACTTTTTATTATGATACCTTCGCCTCCCTCACCATGCCGATGGGCGGCGATGACGACCGTGTGAATCAAATCTGCCGCGCCTTTCAAGAAACGCCCCGCGATTTTTATCTCCTTTATATCGGCGAGGGCGACGGCACAGGACATGACTACGGTCCGGAAAGCGTCCAAACCGCAGCCATGACCCGCCGCGTGGATAAACGCATCAAAATTGTGAGCGACGCCTTCTTTGAGGCGTTCCCCGATGGACGCATGCTCATCATCGGCGATCACGGCATGTTAGAAGTGGCGGGTATTCTTGATGCCCAGTCCAAAATTCTGCGGACGGGGCGCAAAGCCGGTCTCCGCGCGGGCAGGGATTTTGATTACTTCCTCGATTCCACATTGGTCAGGCTCTGGTTTCGCACAGAAAAAAGCGGCGATATTTTTCGTGATTTATTCAACACAGACGCCGCATTTTGCAACGAGGGGCATGTGATGACCTGCGAGGAAGCCGCGCGGTTGCATGTGCCGCCGCCGGACGGGCGATACGGCGATTTAATTTGGATAGCGCATCCCGGCGCACTCATATTCCCCGACTTTTTCCATTTCCGAAAAATCTGCCGAGGGATGCACGGCTATGAGACGCATATCCCCGCGCAGCAAGGTTTTGCCCTTGCCGTTGGTCGGGACATCGAGCAGGCGGAGATTCAGGAGGCGGAGTTGATAGACATCTGCCCCACGATTTGTTCCCTTTTGGGAATTCGCACGCCAAAACAAAATGCGGGAAAGAGTCTTTTATGAGCGTTTCAATTGTGTTGCGAGTGAAGAACGAAGCGCGGATGCTGCATGATGTCCTGCAGGGCGTGGAGCGGCAGAATTATCGCGGCGATATGGACGTGGTTGTTGTGGATTCCGGCTCGACTGATGGAACGCTTGAGATTGCCCGCGCCCACAACTGCCGGATTTTTTGCATCAAGCCGGAGGATTTTTCTTGGGGATATGCCCTTAATCTCGGCGCGGAAAAAGCAACCGGCGATTTTATTGTTTACCTCTCCGGTCACTGCGTCCCTGTTGATGAGTTCTGGCTGGAAAACTTGCTGGCACCGTTTGAGGACGCATCCGTCGGCGGCGTTTACAGCCGGCATGTCCCCATTGTTGAGATAGACCCGTTCGAAGCCATCGAGCTCGAATATTTCTGGTTTCCTGCGGGCAGCGGAGAGCCGACGGAATCGGATGCCTTTTCCAACGCAAGCAGCGCGCTGCGGCGTTCAACATGGGAGTCGGTGAAATTTGATGAAAAACTTTTAATGGTTGAAGACGGCGATTGGGCAAACCGCGCGCGCGCGGCGGGATGGAAAATTATTTATCAGCCGCGCAGCAAGGTTTATCATAGCCACCCGCCTCGCGTGGAAAATATTTACCGCCGGTGGTTTTCGCGATGTTATGCCGCCAAAAAGATTCTGCCGCGGACGCGCGAGGGCAGTCTCCTATATCTCATGTATAAGACCCTTTTATGCGGCTGGCTGGATTTGAAATATCTGGCGCGGCACGGACTATTGAGCCGCTTCTGGCAAATACCGCTCTATGAGGCGGCTCGGCAGCTGGGCGCATACAATGGCGCGCGCGCCGCTATTGCCGGCAAACCATTCGATCGCTGGCATGATGTCCCCGTCCCTCGCATCCTTGAAAAGCTTTGCAAACCGATTGAGAGGTGATTGGATGGAAATAAACAACGCGCGCTGGCATCTGTAATTGAGGCGTCGGATAAAACTAAGATTTTAATTTATCAACGTCCAAAAGATCCTGAGGTCTACCAGTGGCGCGTTTTGTCAGAATGAGATCTTCCTTTGATAAGATATATATGGGGATGCCATCATAAGTGCTTTCCACCCGATGATTCCAGGCTGATGCAAAATCAAGACCGACAAGCCCCATAATAATATCTATGCGGTTGGGCGCAATGCCGATTTGATAAATCAAATCAGGCTCGGCAAAATTTTCAGCATTGATATCAATTAGAGGAGCGCCAAACTTTTTTAGAGCCGCATAGACACGCTCAGCATTTTTTTTTGTGGGATTGACCCAGATATCAAGGTCTTTGGTGTAGCGGGGTTCTGTATAAAAAATCACAGCGTGCGCCCCGGCAATAAGATATTCAACTTTTTCGGCGTTTAATATGCTGAACAGTTCTTTGTAATCTTGATTCGCTGACATTTTTACCTCTGAATAACTCAGACTCCAAAACCATCTCGGCGGCGGCGGCAAAACGAGCCTCATGCCCCGCATCCTTCCAAAATATGCGGTCAAAATCATTGGGTTCGGATATCTTCCCCAACCGCTCTATGAAAATTCGCTTTGACATGTTTTTACAATTACTTTGTAATCGGCTCTATCACAAATAATATTTAATGCATACATCAAATATGTTGATTCAATCAAGATGAAAAATTCATTATTTCTTCATTATATCAAAATAAATACTTGGAAATCTTTGAGGTTGGAAACATGAAATGGATTATCGCTGTCTGCATTATGCAATTGCTGCCTTTTTGCATGGCAGAAAACCCTACCGGAGCCGTTCAGTGGGAGAGCGGCTTTCAGCCCGTCTATAAAAGCGGAGCCTACCCGCGCGCAACGGCGCTCGCCGATGGGACGCTCCTTGTCGGGTTCGATCATTTTATTGAAGGGCGCAGAGCCATCGGCATAGTTCGCAGCACAGACGGCGGCAAAACTTGGGGCGATTACACAGAAGCGGCGCAGGCTCCCGCCAGCGATAACCTTGCTAATGCCTTCCCTCTCGCGCTTGCCGATGGAACTGTCCTCGTGGCGTATCGCCATCACACTTTCACAAATAACACCTACCGCCTTGTGGTCAGCGCCAGCAGCGACAAGGGGAAAACATGGCAGAAGCGGGGCGTCATCGCCCTCGGCTCCACAGGAATCTGGGAGCCTTTTCTTTTTGAACTCCCCGATGGCACGATTCAGGCTTATTATGCCAGCGAGGAAAATTTGAAACCGGAGCAACAGGTTGAGATGCGCGCCTCGCGCGACGGCGGCAAAACTTGGGGCGCGCCGGTTGTGGTGGCGCGGATGAAAGGCTCGCGCGATGGAATGCCGGGGGTCGTGCGTTTGCGCGACGGCAGCCTGTATGTCGTCTTTGAGGCGTCGGACGTGCCTCCCTATGGTTTTGTTGTGCGAGCCGTGCGTTCCAAAGATGACGGCAAAACGTGGTCGTCAGAACGGGAACTGATTTACAAACCATCGAATCCGGTTATGGCGGGCTGGGCATCGGGCGCGCCGAGCGTAATCAGAGACGGCGACCGCTTGTTTGTTTCATTTCAGGCGGATGATTCGGTCGAATTTCAGAAAGGCAATAAAAATGGAGACCCCGCCGCGCCCGGATATGATTACTTGCGTAATTCAAGTTTCAAATATGTGAGCAGTTCCGACAACGGGCGGACGTGGTCGCCGCCGGTCGCGTTGGCGGGAGAGCCCGGCAAACCATCACTCTGGAATGCCCTCTATACCCCCGCGCCCGGTATAATCATTGCCTTGGCAAGCTTTCACAGCGCGGTCTGGTCAAAAATCGGATACGTCAAAAAATAAAAAAATCCAAAAAAAATTGACCTTTTGGTTTTAAAATAATATCTAAACCCTGCTTTTTTGTTGCACCCCGTATAAAATTTTTTGGGGGCAATTTTTGATGATTATTTGAAAAAAGGGGGACTCCGCCGATGAAAAAGATTTTGTGCTGCCGCTCCGTTCAATCAATTCGATATGCCGCGATGCTCGCAGTCTTGAGCCTCATGACCTGTCTGGCGCATGCAGCTTATTTTCCCAACATGGTTTATGGTGCAAAAACCCAGATTGCGCCCGGTGTTACGTGGCAAAGAGCCACAAATCCAAGCCCGGCGCAAAGGATTGTCATAATCGAAGTGGATATGACAAATCGGAATGTTGAACTTGTGCCCGTTTTCAAAGCCGCAGGAAATGTAGCCAATTCATCCAATGAAAAAACCAGCAGCATGGCAGCCCGCTCGGACGCCGTTGCCGCCATCAATGCAGGCTATTATCATATAACCGCTGGCGATGGTTATTTGATGACAAATAGCTACGTCGAGATTGATGGCGTTTTTATCGGTGGAACCAATAGTTCTATGAAGCCTGAAAACAACCGCTCTGTTCTCGGTTTTTCAGGCAACCATCATGCCATTGCCAAGAGGACGAAATTGAACTCCTCTTTTGTTCCCGCTGACCCGACAGACTGGGATAAAATAGTTGATGCCATCGGAGGACGCGGGCATTTTATCACATCCGGCGGGGTTGTTATCACTCAAGATAACGAGGGAACCTCATCAAGCCATTATGATTCCCTTAATCCGCGCACCCTGATTGGCTATAAGGCAAGTCCCTATAAAGTGTATCTTGTAACTGTGGACGGGCGCCAGTCGGGTGTGGCGGAAGGCATGACTTATACACAACTTGCTCAGCTGATGGCAGACCTCGGTGTCGAACAATCTATCAGCCTTGACGGCGGCGGGTCAACAACGGCTTGGATTAAAGGTTCGGGCGTCGTCAATACCCCTTCGGATGGCAGCGAACGTTCTGTTGTTACCGCCTGGTGCGTGTTGTCAGCCAATACAATGGATAACACGGTGGAGGAAGTGGAAGTAACGGGTTCTTGGGCAACGGATACGCTAAGCGCTCAGAAATATTATCTTGATCAATTGATTACCGATAACACAGCAGGCGCGGCTTCTGTCAAATGGACACCCAATTTAGCGGAGGATGGTTTGTATAAGGTGTATGCCTGGTGGACAAGCGAGCCCGGGCGCGCCACCGCCGCTCCCTATGAGATTGTCCATGCCAACGGCACATCAACGATGTATGCCAACCAGACAACCAAAGGCGGAAAATGGAATCTGCTTGGTATATTCCCCTTTCATGCGGGAGCAGGCGGTTCCGTCACGCTGCGCAATACCGCAACGGGAACCATCTCCGCCGATGCAGTGCGTTTCGTTCGCATATCGGCCATCCCCGCGCCGATTACTCCGGGGTATATTGTGACAGGCAATCTATATCAGACCGATTTTGAGACCGACGTCTCTTCGGACTTCAACGTTTCGCAACATATCGCGGGCGATAACTCCATCAATTTTTCCTACGACTATTCGACGTTTTCCCAGCAAGGCGGCGGTTTCCCGACTTCGATTCCGCAATCTCCCGGTTCCACCGGCGCAGGCACAAAAGCCCTGCGCATGGCAGTCAACCTCAATAACGGCGTAGTCAACGGAATCACCGCCACGCTCGCCGCCATCACGCCGCCGGGGCGGACGCTCAGCACGACCAACATGCGCATCACGTTTGATGCCTGGATAAACTATAATGGCGGCGTCGGCGGAGGCACCGGCTCCACCGAATGGATGACCTTTGGCGGCAGCGCCGATCCCGCGCGGGTTGCTATGGCAAACTCGGATTACGCCGGAGCTAATCAGCCATTCAGCGGATTTTATTTTGCCATTTCGGGCGAAGGCGGCTCTTCAACCGATTACCGCTACTACGACGGAAACGGAACAGGCGGGGCAACCGGCAACAACGCCGCTCGCGCCAATTATCTGGGCAACGCATCTGTCAATAGTTCCAGCTTCTCAAGCATCTTTCCGGAGGGAGAGTATGAAACATCTGGCGCGCCGGGCAAGGCGTGGAACAAATTTGAAATAGTCAGCCTTAATGGCAAACTCCGCCTGCTTGTAACACGTCCTGACGGCTTTCAGATTCTTTTGTGCGATTGGTTCACGCCGAACACAAGCGCCACGCTGACCGGCTTGCTGCCTCATTTTGGAACGATGGATTTGAATGCGGGCGTTGCAAGCCCCGGACAGGATAACTTTGTCCTTTATGACAACTTGAAGGTTGATGCTATTGCGCCCACTCCGCCTTCAAACATTGATGATTGGGGGCTTTATTAACACCGTCAAGGCGCAGCTAGATATGAGACTTCCGCCCCGACAACATACATGTCGCCGGTGTAAGTTTCATTATTAGGAACTGAGCAGCCGCGCTGGAAATAAAAAAACCACATATCGTTGCTATTAAGCGCGGTGCCGGTGTTCACGCCGGAACTAAAATACCAGGTCTCATGAAATTCACTCCACTTGGAAACCCATGTTTGACTTTTCATTAAAAAAAGCCGGCCGACCGCGTTGCCATATGCCAGCAAGGGAGCGTCTTCTGGGTTATTGTAGGACATTGTATCCCAACCTGGGCTAGGGTTTTCCACCGGGAGATTGAGCATGCTGCCGGATGTCTGCAAACGCCATTGACAAAACCCCGGAGCGGTCGTTTGATACAAAGCAAAATAAATGGTCACCTTTATAGGAGTTGTGCCTTTCCAATCGGTGGGTTTGGAAACGCCGAATCCGGCAAGTTGAGATGTGTTGGGCCAGCGCAATCCCTTTTCATGCATTGTGATATTTAAGCCGGTCGTGTAATTCATCGCATTGGCGGGCACATAGATGCGGCGCCAGGAGAGATTGGCGGGTTTGTTATACACGGCGTTCCAATCAACGCTCTGCGTATCTTTTGCTATGCCCGCAGTGAGGGCATAGTTCGCTTGCGGAGCCGGCGTGATAGTTTGGCGCGGTGTCAAAATAGTGAAATCGTCGCCGCTGCCGCCGGGACGTACGCCGATTTCAAGATAAAGCTGCTGGTTCCCATAAATGTAGCCAAAATCCAGCTGCACGGTGAATATGCCTTGTGCCACAGGAACATTTGTGTGCAATAGGGGAATTGTCCCAGGCAAAGGGGAGCCGTTCGTAGCTACGTTATAAAGTGTAAACTGGAGGTCATAATTGCCGTTCGCCGGCTTGCCGGCATCTCGCAACACCCCTTGATAGGTGAACGCGGCGCCAAGGTAGGCTTGAATCTGAGGAGATGGGGCATCCTTCTCTGCAACGCCGACTTGCGGCGCAAGCATCGCCAGCGCGCAAATGGCGCATAGCATGATGGCGCATCTGAATAAAACCTGTTTTCTCATAATTTCCCTTTCGCGCTAAATATGTTTACAAAAAATTTATGCACTTTCACAAACGACCAAACTATTGGTTCGTTAGTTTATATATAAAATCGAATAAAAAAAAAGCGCGGGTTGAGTCAATAAATTTTATACGCAAGGCAAACCGGGATTTTATCTTGACGGGCGCGGGTATTCTATCGCACTTATTTGGCAGATTTGTTTTCAATTCAATTGGAAATAGGACGATGAAAATGAATAGGTTTCGGGCAATCTTATCTATTATGCCGATTGTGCTTTTTGCCCTTTCGGCGCAAGGAGGCGATAAAGAAATGACCAAAGTTGCGGCTGGAGAATTCAAGAAAATCTACGACCCGAGCGTGAACGAAAAAGAGCCGTGGTATATCAACGATCATTGTTTCATTCGCGGACGGGACGGCATCTGGCACATGTTCGGCATCACAAGGCAGGAGCCCGCCGACCCGTTAAATGAAATTCACCTCGCCCATGCCACCGCAAAAACATTACTGCAATCGCCCTGGGAAAAGCAGCCGTTTCCGTTGACCGCCGTCCGCGCTGAGCCGTGGAACGAAGTGCATCTCTGGGCGCCGCATGTGATTGAACATGCCGGTTTATATTATATGTTCTATTGCGCAGGCGACAAAGATCACACGAAATACAAAATACATCTGGCTACATCGCCGGATTTGAAAACATGGACGCGCTCGCCAAAAAATCCTATGGTTGTGGACGGTCATGATGCGCGCGACCCATTTGTGAAGCGGGTGGGCGATAAATGGGTGATGTATTACACCGCAACATCCGACCCGAAGGAAGGCAACCATATCGTCGCATACGTCACCAGCGACGACCTTGTAACATGGGGCAATCGCGGCGTGGCTTATACCGACCCGGCAATAGGCAGCTGGGGCGGACCAACGGAATCGCCCTTCGTCGTGAACCGCGGCGACCTTTGGTATCTTTTTATCGGTCCGAGACCGGAGTATGACGGCACGGATGTATTTGTGAGCAAAGACCCCTTCCATTGGGACATCAAGGACAAAGTCGGACACATCCCAGCGCATGCGGCGGAGGTGGTGCAAGATGTTGACGGCAAGTGGTATGTGAGCCGTTGCGGATGGGGCAGGGGCGGATTATATCTCGCACCTCTCGAATGGCGGGATGGAAAGTGATTATAGCACAACATCGAATGTGCATCAGGCGTCGAACCATATCGCAACAGAAACTTTTTGCATGCAGAATGCAAAATTAATCATAATCGAAAATAACGGATATTAACGAAATGCCGGGATTGACCCCCAAAAACTAATGAAGAATCCATTTATTCTTTCTATAAGCAACTCTTCAAAAAAGATTGGGGGATGAAATGAGCCGACATTGCCTATCAATCTCATGCATATGTATTCATGTAATATTTTCGTTCATTAATTATGCTATGGCACAGATTCCGATTTCAACAATCGAAGATTTACAGAAGATCGGAAATGATCCCGCCTATCCTTTGAATGGCAATTATATTTTAGTGAATGACATTGAAGCGTCAGCAACGAAGAATTGGAATGATGGAAAAGGGTTTAACCCTATAGGGAATCGTCAAAATGAATTCACTGGAATATTTGATGGATGTAATAGAACAATCCTTAACCTCATGATTAATCGTCCTGATGCAAGTTTTGTAGGATTATTCTCTTCATGTAACAACTCAACAATAAATAATATCATATTATGTAACGTATATATTATTGGAAAATCATCTGTTGGGGCTATTGCGGGAATCGGAAGCAATCATCGCAATTGTCATGTTTCTGGTTATATTTCAGGCGAAACAGTAGTGGGAGGAATTGTTGGAGAACGAGGTTTGCTCATTAACTGTTCCACAAGTGGAACAGTTAATGCCGAAAGCAATGTCGGAGGATTAACTGGCGCGGATTCGTGGATTGAAAATTCATTCTCGAACTGTAATGTTACTGGAGACATATATGTCGGTGGCTTGGCGGGCAATTTGGGTTTTGGCATATATTTAAAAAACAGTTATAGTGCAGGGGAAATCACGGGTATTAAGAATGTTGGCGGTTTGGTGGGTATGAATATTGGCGCTATTGTTAATTGTTTTTCAACAAGCGCGGTGGTTGGAGATTGCCCCTATATTGGAGGGCTTGTCGGCATAAACCATGCTTTTATTCAAAATTGTTATGTCTCTGGGCCTGTTTCCGGATTTGAGGATGTCGGCGGTATCGCTGGATATTCAATGGTTAAGCCCTCTGGTATTATGTATCGAATTATTGATGCTTTTTTTGACAAGAGCACAACTGGTCAATATAATGAATTTTGGTTGTATAATGAAAAGGGAATACCCAAATCTACTATAGAAATGATGGCTCTCGTTACATTCACAAACTGGGATTTTGAAAATGTCTGGTGGATGATTCCGGGGAAAACGTATCCGCTTTTAAGACCGGTGCGATATGTGGGGTTGAACATCAAACCAGAGCAAATGGCTGGGCTGCCGGCGGAATATAAAATTATTTTTGATGAGCCGGTGCGAAATTTTACATTCGATGATGTTGACCTGTCCCTCTCAACTGTTGGAGGCATCCTCGGCACGCTGACCCCCGATGATGCGACGACAACAATCACCGCTATGGACTGCTTCACCACATGGACGCTGCGCTTAGAGGATGCGGCATCCACAATGGGTCTGATTGTGATGCGTCTGCCTGTCGCGGCTGCCATGAACGCCGCCAATTATCCCACCACCGAAAGCGCAACGCTGATTCTGCCGCTTATCGAGCCCATCTTCGGCGACCTCAACGCCGATGGCGTCATCAACACCCTCGACCGCGACATACTCATTGCCCTCATCCTCGACCCGAAGAGTCTCTGGCATTCCCGACTTCTCCTCCCCTCCGCCGCCGACATCAACAAAGACGGCGTCATTAATGTCGCCGATATCATCTCGCTGATAACGTATTTGAAATAATATATCAGAAACGAATCGTGTCTTGACAAAATGCTGAGAATGACCCCAAAAGCCTTGATAATTACATTGATGGAACAGTTCGCCGTATGAGTTGGCATTCAATTTATCTCAATGAAGAATCCATTTATTCTTTCTATAAGCAACTCTTCAAAAAAGATTGGGGGATGAAATGAGCCGACATTGCCTATCAATCTCATGCATATGTATTCATGTAATATTTTCGTTCATTAATTATGCTATGGCACAGATTCCGATTTCAACAATCGAAGATTTACAGAAGATCGGAAATGATCCCGCCTATCCTTTGAATGGCAATTATATTTTAGTGAATGACATTGAAGCGTCAGCAACGAAGAATTGGAATGATGGAAAAGGGTTTAACCCTATAGGGAATCGTCAAAATGAATTCACTGGAATATTTGATGGATGTAATAGAACAATCCTTAACCTCATGATTAATCGTCCTGATGCAAGTTTTGTAGGATTATTCTCTTCATGTAACAACTCAACAATAAATAATATCATATTATGTAACGTATATATTATTGGAAAATCATCTGTTGGGGCTATTGCGGGAATCGGAAGCAATCATCGCAATTGTCATGTTTCTGGTTATATTTCAGGCGAAACAGTAGTGGGAGGAATTGTTGGAGAACGAGGTTTGCTCATTAACTGTTCCACAAGTGGAACAGTTAATGCCGAAAGCAATGTCGGAGGATTAACTGGCGCGGATTCGTGGATTGAAAATTCATTCTCGAACTGTAATGTTACTGGAGACATATATGTCGGTGGCTTGGCGGGCAATTTGGGTTTTGGCATATATTTAAAAAACAGTTATAGTGCAGGGGAAATCACGGGTATTAAGAATGTTGGCGGTTTGGTGGGTATGAATATTGGCGCTATTGTTAATTGTTTTTCAACAAGCGCGGTGGTTGGAGATTGCCCCTATATTGGAGGGCTTGTCGGCATAAACCATGCTTTTATTCAAAATTGTTATGTCTCTGGGCCTGTTTCCGGATTTGAGGATGTCGGCGGTATCGCTGGATATTCAATGGTTAAGCCCTCTGGTATTATGTATCGAATTATTGATGCTTTTTTTGACAAGAGCACAACTGGTCAATATAATGAATTTTGGTTGTATAATGAAAAGGGAATACCCAAATCTACTATAGAAATGATGGCTCTCGTTACATTCACAAACTGGGATTTTGAAAATGTCTGGTGGATGATTCCGGGGAAAACGTATCCGCTTTTAAGACCGGTGCGATATGTGGGGTTGAACATCAAACCAGAGCAAATGGCTGGGCTGCCGGCGGAATATAAAATTATTTTTGATGAGCCGGTGCGAAATTTTACATTCGATGATGTTGACCTGTCCCTCTCAACTGTTGGAGGCATCCTCGGCACGCTGACCCCCGATGATGCGACGACAACAATCACCGCTATGGACTGCTTCACCACATGGACGCTGCGCTTAGAGGATGCGGCATCCACAATGGGTCTGATTGTGATGCGTCTGCCTGTCGCGGCTGCCATGAACGCCGCCAATTATCCCACCACCGAAAGCGCAACGCTGATTCTGCCGCTTATCGAGCCCATCTTCGGCGACCTCAACGCCGATGGCGTCATCAACACCCTCGACCGCGACATACTCATTGCCCTCATCCTCGACCCGAAGAGTCTCTGGCATTCCCGACTTCTCCTCCCCTCCGCCGCCGACATCAACAAAGACGGCGTCATTAATGTCGCCGATATCATTTCGCTGATAACGTATTTGAAATAATATATTCATAAAACGAATCGTGTTTTGACCAAAAGCCGGGAATGCCCCCAAAAAGTTTCATAATTCCCAAGCGGAAAACAAAGACGATTATTGGGTTTATGTGTGAATTTTTTTAAAACATCTGCTGCATCTATTTCCATGGTGCTCCGTTGTTGCGGGACATTTGGGATTGGACGGTTTGCCATTTTTCGTTGATGCGGCTTTGAGCGGCGATTTCCCAAAAGGAGGTATCCCGCAATCGCAATCCCATGACGGCGGTAATCCATGCATGTCCCCATCCGCTTTCGACAGACCAAGGACCCCAGCCCACATCGGCTGGGCTTGCCCAAAAATCCCATTTATCAAAATCAAACGCTCGCAGCCATGCGCCGTTTATAGTGGGCATTGATTCCGAGCGTGCCTGAATCCGACAGAGAAAGGCAGTCAAGCGATCTTCCGCCGCCTTCAATTCGGCGTCGCCTGTTGCGGCGGCGGCTTCGTGGAGTCCAAGCATCGCAAACCCCAAAGTGTAAAGCGTGTCACATACCGGATCTCCGTTTTGCTGAATGAGCGGCGTTTCGCCGGTTCCATACTCGGCGTTTGATTGAGGTATTTTGTAATGACCGCCCCCAACGCCATGCAGCCATTCCTGAATACCCCCGCAGGAAACTTGGCGCTCGAGAAGCTCGGAGGCAACGCGATACAGCCATTCGCGGTGTTGCGGCTGGTCGTCCGCGCGTATCAGCCATGCAAGGCAGAGGAGCATACGCGCCCTTTCGATGTTGTCCTTCCAGAGCCATTGATTGGGATAGCCCTGCATCATCCGACCGATAGCCGCTCGGGAAGTTTCTAAAAACGGCTGATATCCGGTTTTGTCATAAGCCCACAGGTAACAAGCCCAGAGATAAGACTCGAAATGAGGGGAGTAGTGGACAGTTTCGGCATCGGCGTAATGTCTCCATCCATTGCGCTCAAGGTCGGCGATATCAATGCGCGATCCGCGGAATCCTAATTTCCCAGTCGTGCGGAAATTGGCAAGAATCCCGCGTAAAATCGGCTCATCCCAGCGGTCAGTCTTCAAAACGGACGCCGTTAGAATGGTTCCCAAAAGGACGCGGGCGTTGTCGTCGCCATAGTTTGCAATCCACCAAGGTTTTGAGATGTCGCCCCAAGCAATTAGACCGTAAGCGGGATGCTCGGGATTCCCTCTCGGTCCGCCGCAGAGTCCGGAATTAAAATAGACATAGTCCTGCAAATTAGCGGCGATTGCGGCGCTCTCGCGTTTCCCGGTCAGCAGCGCATCCAAGGCGAAATTCATGGCAACCTCGCTGTTGCAGTCCGCTCGAAGAGGCAGACGATGCTTCTGATTGCCATCCCATCCAATTTCCGACACAATCCCTTCGAGGACGCCAAGGCTGCCATCAGCGGATTCATCGGATTCAATTGGTGCGATTGAAGATGTGCAAACATCAACTTTAAGCAGCCGGTGAATTTCTTCAACTCGGGAGGGCGCGACAAGCAATCCCGAACGGCGATACCAGTTTATGGAGGCATCAAAGGCTTGACGCTCCGCATCCTGCGGTAAATAATCGGAACGTCCCAAGGCAGGACGGACGCGGGGTTCCCATTGCAAGTTCAAATCTCCGACGTCAGGATTCAACCATCGAAGAATCCAAATCCACAAAGCGCGCACTTGTGCATGCGGCGCAAATCTTCCCTGAACGAAACCGCTGAGCCGCGTTGTGGAAATCAACACAGAATCGCCGGGAATTTCAAAAAGCAAAGCATGCGCCTCAGGCGGCAATCCATAAACCGCCTTGTCATATCCAGCCACGTGAGCGCCGACCAACAGCGCACGCTCGGGATTGGAGGGTATATAATGGCAGCCGTTCAGCATCAGGATTTGATAAGACGGCAGAGCCGGTCCAAGACCGTCAGGCGCCACAACCGCCCGCTCCCGTTTAAACTTTTTAACCGCTTCCAGATTCAACCCCGGAATCCAAGAAGGATATTCGATGAAAAGACGCAACTTTTTTTGTCGGGCGCGATTGAGCCATTCAATAGAAAAAGGCGTTCGAGTGTCGGGATAACCGTCTGCCAGCAATAGAACGCCGCCGCCCGCAGGAGCAGCTTCGATGGCTTGAGTTGCCGAGTCAAAGCGCGGGACACAACCGTATGAGCGAACAATAACACGATAAAGATCATTGTCGGCTCTGCAACAAAAAATAAGTTTTTCATGACCGGACGGTTGAGACTTTAATAAAGGGGTGCAGGCGGAAGCAAAGGCGCAAACGAATCCGACAAAGACGCAAGATCTAAAAAATATCATAAACATTCTCCTTCCATCGAGATTACTGCAAATAAGTATTATCCGAATAAAGAGATAAATAATGCGCCGTTCCATCTTTCAATAATATGATTTCAGATATTTTATTAGCGTGTTGTCAATCGCTTTTCTCGGCGCCAGCCGCCATGCCGATTCATCTTCTCAGGGGGCAACCGCGCTGTTCAATCTGCGTCTCTGGGGTCAATCATCTCGATTAGCTTAATTTGTTGTTGACATGTCCCATGCCTATCTATCAGAATCTTTTCAATAATGAGAAGAAACGGCAACTTCTTATACAGAAAGAAACAGCCTGCGTGTGCTATTTTATACAGGTCGTATAATTATATTAGGCATGAAAGAAGGTTGTAAAGTGGCAATCGCTAATCACATTGAAAAGGTTCGGCAGGGTCTCCGTGAGGGCAGATTTACTTCTGAAGCAGCTGTTTCACAGGGGATACTTTTGCCCGCTCTGCATGAGCTAGGGTGGCCGGTCTTCGATACATCAATAGTAATTCCAGAATATTCGGTTGAAGGTCGCCGTGTCGATTATGCATTATGCCACCCACAAAATCGCCCAGCGGTATTCATCGAGGTCAAAAAGGTTGGATTATCAGAAGGAGCGGAACGACAGCTATTCGAATATGCTTTTCATCTTGGGGTGCCGATGGCAATCCTGACGGACGGTCAAGAATGGAGTTTTTACCTTCCTGGTGAGCAAGGGCGCTATGATGAACGTAGGGTTTATAAACTCGACCTTCTTGAACGGGATGTTGCTGAAGCAGAAAGCAGGCTAAAAAGATACCTCAGCTTCGACAATGTCAGTTCAGGAGCCGCACTCAAAGCTGCACGATCAGATTATCAAAATGTAGCAAGAATACGAATTATCAAATCTAATTTCCCTAAAGCGTGGGAAGCGTTACTTAAAGAGCAGGATTCATTATTGTTGGATCTTCTTGCTGAAAAGGTTGAAGATCTTTGTGGTTATAAACCAGATTTGGATACATGTAGTCAGTATCTTGAACTCCAGATACAGAACAGCATGCATCATGATAAATATGAATCTGAAATAATACCTCCGGTTAAGCAAACGAAGCCATTCTCTCGATCTACACACCACGTTCACACTCGAACCATTGATAATTTCAAATTTGTATTTAAGGGTAAAGAATTTAAAGCTCGATCGGCAATAGAGGTTATGATTAAACTTTTTCAATTGTTGTCTCAAGAGGATAATGGATTTCTTGATAGATTTGCATCACGTAAACATGGCAAGAAGCGGCGATATCTTTCAAAAAACAAAAAAGATTTATATCCCGGTCGTCCTGATTTAGTAGAACGAAACTCTGTTGAAGTTGTGGCAGGATGGTGGTTGGGAACCAATTATAGTCGGCGAAGCATTCAAGATATAATCGAATTAGCACTTGAGGTTGCCGGGTCGCAACTGCGCAATGCGACCAAAATAAATGTATTGTGATCTATTGCCCAACCACCGCATCAACTCGGATTGGCAATTCCGCCACGCAGCATTGCCTGCCGGTTACGCGTGACGTTGCGTTTCTCTCGGTTCAATACATCTACCTCCTCGCCACAGTCCCGCTGGGGTCAATCACCTCGATTAGCTCGATTTGTTGTTGACATGCCTCGCGCCTATCTATCAGAATCTTTTCCATGGCGCGCACAATTCGAATAAATCTCCCGTTTTCTTTGTATCATGTTCTCTCCAGAACTAACACCGGCGTTATCGCATTTGCGGATCATGAAGATGAACAAAAGTTTCTTTTGTATCTCGGTAAATACGCGGCTATCTTTTCCATAAAAATTCATGCGTGGTGTCTCATGAATACGCATTTTCATATTCTCATGGAAACTGCCGAGCAGCCGGACATTTCCGAATTTATGCGCCGTCTTCTAACTGTTTACACGGTCTATTATAACCGCCGCCATAAAAGACACGGTCATCTTTTTCATGGACGTTTCAAGAGTTATGTCGTGGATAAAGCCGCTTATTTATTGGAGTTGTCTCGCTATATTCATCTTAATCCGGCGACAGCATCATCGCCGCAAAACCCTGAAACATATCGCGGCTCAAGTCTGCGATATTATATTCATGGCGGTGAGCCGGAATTTCTTTATACTGCGGAAATTCTCGCATGGTTCAAAGGCAACAGAAAACAATACGCGAAGTTTGTCCGCAAGGGTTTATCCGAAAACATAAAGCCGGAGATTATTGGGCAGATGTTTGTGGGAGCAAAAAATTTCATCCAAAAAACTCAAAACAGAAAGGCTCAGTTGGAAAAAAGCGGAACACGCGCGTGGGCTGCCCAAAAAAAAAGAGAACAGGCGCAGCAGGATAAGCAAAAGCGAAAAGCAGAAGAAATATTAAACAAAGTTGCGGATTATTTTCATCTCTCTCCTGAAGCAATTAAGAACAGCCGATACGGCAAAGGAACGATTGGAAAAGCGAGAAGTCTGGTTTTAATGTTATTGAGAGCGCATCTGCCATGGTCGGGCGCGCGAGTAATGAGATTCATGGGCTTGCGTTCTCAAAGCATGTTGAGTTATCACTCCAAGGCTGTGAGCGAAGAGGATTATTGCATCCTTGAGAAGGAAATTAATAATAAAAACAAAGTTTGCAAATCGAAATAATCGAAGGGATTGTTTAAATGTTTTGTTGGGTTATTTTTCACCTTGGTTTTTTTTAAAGGGATAATAATACTTTTTGGGAGGTGTGGATGATGAGAACAAAAAAATCGGCATTGTGTCTTATGTGCGCTTTAATACTTATGTCTGTTGGCGCTGAGGCGGCAAATACGGGTTTTACCTATCAAGGTATGCTTAAAGATGGAGCAAATCCGGCAAACGGAAGTTATGACTTTCGTTTTACTCTTTATGATGCCGTGGCGGGGGGAAGTGTTATCGGGGCAAATAACCCTTATTATGTGGATGACAAGATGGTTGTCAGCGGATTGTTCAGCGCAGAAATCAACTTCAATGCCTCGACCTTTATACTCTCAGGCGGAGCTGATTTTTATATTGAAGTGGCAGTGCGCCCCGGCAGCGTTTCCAATTCCGTCCGCACCGGCTATACCGCCCTTGCGCCGCGGCAGAAGATAACACCGACGCCCTATTCTCTCTCCACCGTTAATTCAACGAATCTCGGCGGCAAACCGTCGGAAGACTATATGCTTGCGGCAACGGATAAATGGGTGAACACCTCTGGCGACACAATGACCGGTACTTTAAACATTGAGAACTCGAGCATCTGGTCCCTTGAGATAAGAAATAGTTCCGCAAACAATAACGCCACAGCCATATTTGCCGAGGCAAACTCGACTACCGCGAATAATTCCAACGCAGGATATTTCAAAGCTGCGGGCCCAAGATCAATTGCGGTTGAGGCGCTTGCAACAGGCGAGTCAAGTACGGGCATACAGGGGCGCTCCGATGGAAGCTCCGGCAGGGGCGTCGTCGGCGTTGCTTTGGCTGAAGGGGATTACCAAACCGTTGGCGGGAGTTTTTACACCAATGGATATTCGGGTACAGGTGTCAGAGGCAACGCAAACGCCAAAGGCGATTATACCAATTATGGCGGCGAATTTTCTGCGGCGGGGTATTCAGGAATCGGAGTTTCCGCAATCGCGAGCGCAACGGGAAACGTCAGTAATGTCGGCGGCAAATTCGAAAGTTGGGGGCAGAAGGGAACAGGCGTTATAGGATTTGCCACAAGTGAAACCGGCGAAAATTTCGGAGGACATTTCACCGCAGCCGGCGGAATAGGCAAAGGAGTTTACGGATCGGCTTCCTCAAAAAACGTGGACTTCATAACCTATGGAGGTTATTTTGAGAGCCATGCCAACAAAGGCGTTGGTGTGTATGGCGAATCTAAAGGAGCATCCGGGATTGGCGTTTACGGCTTGAGCTCCGGTGAGGGAACGCCGGCGAAATATGGAGGATATTTCAGAGCAATCGGAGAAAATGGAAGAGGTATTTATGCCTCGGCTGCCTACGCAACCGGAGACACCCGCGCCGTGCAGGGATATGTCTTAAGCCCAGCTGGATTTTCAGCATATTTTGAAGGCGCTGTCGGAAGCGCCAATTATTTTCAGCGCCGCGTTGGCATCGGAAACACAGACCCCAACGCCAATCTTCACGTCGCCAGTCTGAATAAATGGAACTGGGGAGAGGGCAACGGCTGGGGCGATTTCTGTGTCGGGACTTCAACATACGGACTCTCCATCGGCATTGCCACATCGGGCGGCGGCGCCGGCATCGCCCGAATGTGGACCCAAAATAACAGCCT
>Ga0302244_1000889_pt1 | contig 20956 bp, 15 predicted proteins | sample AAG_UR_Phe_MG_FD_193513 | JGI IMG/M metagenome (GOLD analysis project Ga0302244, IMG submission 193513) | Enriched activated sludge microbial communities from anaerobic digester in WTTP, New Holstein, Wisconsin, United States - AAG_UR_Phe | ecosystem: Engineered > Bioreactor > Anaerobic >... | reverse complement strand
CGGGCTTCCAGAATCTGAAACATGCCTGTGCCCAAACATCATCAAAACCTGATTGACTTTTACCCTACTGAGGTTGTCTTTGCCTAACTCTATTTGCCTATACAGGAAATAGAACTATTTAATTATCAATAGTTTGTGTTATTTGTGGTACAAATGTGGTACAGAATACGACAAAATTTCCAAAACCATCGAGCCGTTCAAAACCACTTTCGTACAGCACAAATTTAGCGATTTTTAGCGATTCTTGGTGATACTTGGCTCGTTCTCGGGCCGTTCCTACCTCGATAAAAGAATAACTCCCGGCTGGCGAACCAGTCGGGAGCATTGCTAATGGCAGAAGGCGAGTGTTTACTACTCGCTCAGCTTGGCCTGGGCCAGCACTTCTCCGGACTTCTCACCGGTGGCGGTGTTCACGTAGAAGTACTTGAAGAAGACCTTGGGGCTTCCGGCGGACGGAGCGCCACACTTGGCGTCGTACTTGGCCTTGATGTCGATGGCCGTGGTCACAGGGGTGTACGGGTCATCGAAGGCCGAAGCCTTGCTGTAGGCGCGGGTGATACCGTTGCCCTGGGGTTCGGAGGCCTGGATGACGAGCTTCAGGTTGGTGACATCGCTGGGGATGTCTGCCAGGGTGAAGGTCATCGCGGATGCAGTGAGGGCGATAGTCGCCTCTGCAGGAGCCTCAACGCCGGAGAGGTTAGGCACGGCGGTCATAATGCTACCGCCGCAGTACACGACCCAGTAGTTGAGCCTCATGAAGAGGTTCGCACCGGAGATCTTGGACTTGGTGCCGAGAACGGACTTGCCCTGAGCGGTGTTGGCCGCTGCATTCCAGGCGAGGATCTGCTCGTTGGTGAGACCCTGCCAGGCCTGAGAGAGCTGCTTGAAAACAGCTTTTACGGAAGACTGGAACGCGGTCCTGGTGGAGCCGCCGTATCCACGGTTGCGGATGTACTTACGACCGCGCGTCTTGGCAGCGGTGACACCCTTTGCGGAGCCCGACATTTCGTCGAAGGCGATTGAAGGATTGTACTTCATGGCGCAATAGAATTAAAAGTGAAACATATGGTTTATTCTGATGTATTATCATTGTTGTCTCTGACGAGGAAAGCATATACGAACGGATCATGAGCCGTGTCGAAGAATCCCATCACGCGACGCTGGCTGGTGAGAACCTTGTTCTCGATGTGGGCTTCCGCCATACCGTCGCAGTTGGGATGCATCTGGTTACCGCCTCCACAGATAGGGACATCTGCCGTGATGTCTGCAGGCAACTCCTCCATCGTCACCTCCCACAGCGCTTCCCTGTAAGCGTAAGTAACGCCGGAGAACATCAGATGAATGAACACCCAGTGCTCGAACTCCACCATAAAGGTCTCGTAGCCGAAGCGGAGGTAGTTGCCCTCCGTGGTCATCGTAAGGCGCTGCATGGTGCTCTTGATGGTATCGCTGCCCTGATTCAGCTGCGGGTAGAGCGTGACGATATAGATGATGAGCGGGCCGTTCTCGTCGAACCAGGGCTGCTTCTCGATGACGATGGTGTTCTTGTCCTTGATCCAGGACTTGAGCACCGTACCGCCGTCATATACGGAGTCACCCCAGGAGTAGTGGTAATCCTCGACAAAGCGAATGAAGACACCGCCCACAGCGCTGCGGTCGATGGTCAGATCCGGAACATAGATTTCCAGCTGGTCGCAGGCCTGGTAGTCGGCATTCGTCGGGTCAAACGTGAACTTGGAGTTCAGCACCACGTAGTTGGAAGCCTGGTAATCCTTGAAGGTTATCTGGCCGGCTCCGAAGTTATTTCCAGTACTGTTGAACATAGTCGTTGCGATAGGGGATTAGTAGATGATACCGGAGCCGAAGCACTCAGTAGGCTTTACGTAGTAGCCGCCACGGTGAGCAAAGGTCATTTTAGCACCATCGGAAAGATTATATATGTAGACCAGGTAAGACTGCGGGATAATCTTGCCGTCAGCGCCATTCCCGCGGCCCAGGCAGATGCCGGTGCCGATGACGTCTGCAGGAAGCGGACGGTCCAGATAAACCTCGGAAGAAGCGACGTTGCTGTGGCCCAGGCACATTGCGTTGAACTCAGCCACAGGAACGCCGGTGGAGAAGTCCACATCCAGTGAAGAGACGTGGCTTTCCTCATTCGGGTCGAGGTCGTCCATCGTAGCGCGGACACGCTGCCCTGACGGGCTTTCTCCGGTCACTATGGCCACGTCCTGGAGCACCTGACCAGCGAAGCCGGTATTCGTGTCCATCCAATAGGATTCGACGAAAACCTTCTGGCCGGGAACGGGTTCCACGCCAATGGTCTTGAAGTATAGTGTAGTCACGTCCGCCTGTCCCCAGTCATCCTCCATGCCGGGCGAAACGATGACAGTCTTACTCCAGCCGTTGGAGATACCTACACTTTGGTTTCCAGACATCTTCACGACCAGCTTGTAAGGGGAGGGGGCATGCTTAATGCCGTTGATGGCGATAAATTCGGGAGTCACGATCGCCTCGTCGTAAACCACAATCGGAATAGTTCCATGATAGGAAGGCGCATCCCTGAGGATGGGCTCTCCTGCCATGACACGATTGGAGTTGAGACGGACGAAGGCGTTGTGGCCAGTCATCTCGGCGGCAGAGCCGATGGAGGACGCAGCCTTCATATGAGATGCCAAGACCTCCCAGGCTTGCATTTGGGAATCAGAGAGCTGCTTATACTCCCGGGAGATCTTGGACAACTGATTTCTTGAAGTAGCTTGAGCAGGTGTAACAACCTTGCTCTGATAGGCTCGGACGGAGAGGATGTTGCGCCCGTTGACGTTCCTCGCAGTGACATCCTTCGCGGTGCCGGCGAAGTCATTGAACGCTATGGAAGGCTTTGCTATCATAATCTTCTTATGGGTAGCAGCCTCTGATTCCAATGCAAATATACAAAAGTTTTTCTAATTACTCAAATACAAGTAATTAGATTATTTTGTATAAAGGAATACTTTAGGTAATTCTATAAGGTCATCAGGAAAGATTTCTTCTTGTAAACGTTCCGGTAACCGGTCTCCGAATCGATGAGAAAGTACCTCATATGAACTTGGTACTCTGGTAGGTCAAGGTCCCAGATGTCCTTGTAACCGGGAACCAATACTTCAACTATGCAGTCGGATGCTGTACAGTTGTTGGTGGCCACGAATGACCGGAGGTATCCAGGCCTGCGTCCCGATCCAGGCGTAGTGAGTTGGATGCGGACAGCAAGCCGGTATCTGGATGGGACTACATTTCGTTCGAGCTGCGTTCTCAGTTTGATGCAAAGTGTATCGCCGTCCTGTATTGATACGGAGTGATACGATACAGTAAAGATGGGCAATTCCTCGTAGGCACGGGGAACAGGTATATGCTCATTCCCGAGCTGGGCGAATCCGTGATATGCAGACACGAACAGATTATATCCGCTGATATGATGGTCTTTGTTGAACGGAGGCCGATGGCTGTACACAGTAAGCGCCAGCATATTCCATTGCTCCTGAACCAGGCGATCCAGAGAGCGCCAGGCCTGCAGCGCACGAAGATGCACCGACTGGGCCTCCATCTGGGGGAGTGTGCCGGGGAATTCAGGATACGCACGCTTCTTCCAATAGCAGACACCATTGCGGTGATAGAAGGTGACATCGCCGACCGAAGACCAGCAATCAGAGAAACGAATATTGGGTTTATACCTTGGCATATATCCTTCTTCTTAAAGAGGTGCCCTGTCTGACCATCACGGCAAGACAGGGCGTTCAGGAATTGTACTATGTAGTGCCAGGGTCAGAGGGACCTCGGGCGTTGAACTCTTAAACTCAGAGGTAACACAAAGGGACCTCAAATAGTATTATTCAATAACTCAACACAAAGATACACAATTATTTTGATATGGCAAACTAAAGTAAAACTTAATGTGAATAATACGGGGTCGAAGGGGGCGGAGCCCCCTGGGACCTGGTATATTTTTACATCTTTTTCATCGGTTCGGGCGGGGTAGGACGCTCGCATCCGCACTGACGTTGGGGCGTGAGATGCTGGGTGGCCTATGGTGCTGTCCAGTCTCTTAGACGCCGCAGCACTGGCGGTGGAGTCTTGGCACTGGATCTCACCGGCGGCTAAGAGTCTGGCAGTGCCATAGGGCGCGGAACGAAGTGGAGCGTGGGTGGGGAGGCGGTCTGGAAGCGTGGGGTCGGCGGGCTCTGGAGCGCCGCGGAAGGGAGACCTTGGGCTCCCTGGAGCAGCGGAAGAGACCGACGATGTGGGAGGACAGACGGCCTCACCGCCCTGAGCCGGAACGGCTCACTGCTCGAATCGTGGCACTACGTTCGAGGCGAAGCCAGGCACTGTCGCTCCGGCGCAGTCTGTGGCGGGTGGAGCGCAGCGGAATCCCGACACTGTCTGCGCCAGCAGCCGTGACGGCTGCCTCCTGGCTGCCCGGAACACTTCCGGCGGGTTTTACCCCGGCGGAGGTGTGGAGGAATAGCGGCCAGGTATAAACAAGCCGAAGGCTTACCGCGGAGTGGAGGGACGGGACTCTTCTGACGGAGCCTGCGGAGGAAGAGGAGTCACGGCCTGGAACGACCCAGCAGCGGATGCTGCGTAAGGCGGCAGGATGCTCGCATACCACCAACGTTGAAGGCGAGAGATGTCGGTCGCAAATCACTGACGGTGTTCGGGGCGGCACTTCCCGCCCACGCACACCTCTATACCTTCATTGCGGGCCTCGTAGCGGAAGCAGTGGTCTCCGAGGGCTTGTCCCCGGAGACGACTGCTGGAGCGGGACTCGCACCTTGACGGCGCTGAATCGAAGAACGCGGGAAGTGCGGAGTGAGCGACGGAGGGGAGGGGTGGTCCCCTCCCTGAGCGAACGACTCTCCTGCCGCCGCCTCGCCCGGGAGTTCGAAGGTATGACACTCGCAACTCACTGACGGAGCGTACTTAACATAATCCGGATTGTGTAATCTGACGCCCTGTAGGACGGTTGGGCGGGCTCCGGGAGTATGCAATACCGACGACGCTGATGCGGGGCACTGACGGTGCCGGCGGCTGTTACACAATCCCGATGGGATTATGTTAATGTACGCGGATTCGGGGCACTGACGCTCGCGCTGGCACAACGTCTCCCGGGCGATTATGGCCCCTGGGGGCGGTGGGGGATAAACCAGCGCAGTGAGCTGGCGGTTGTGGAGCAAGCGACAGCGAGCGGAACAACCGACTGCTGACTGCGACCGCTTTTCCTTTAATCGCGGGGAGGGCGTCCGCAAGTCTGTGGCAGACTTGTTCTGACACAGTCTTGCAGCGAAGGGTGGCAATGAAGGTCGCTGGTCTGACGTTGCGCAGCAATCGGCAGACGAGCGAGTACCGCTTTCTTATCTCCCTGATTTATCGGCCTTTTGCATCATTTCGCCACATTTTGCCCAATTTCTTCGGTAAAAATGATTAAATTTGTTGCTTATAAGCAGGAATATACCCGGAATTGTACATTAATGACACTATTCGGTCGTTCATACGATGTGGCTTTGGAGCAGTTTCTATCGTCTGCCCCAAGGTATCGGCTTGCTGTGCTGAAGGTTGATTCTTCGGCCAGGGAGGAGAATGCACTGAATATCGGCCTGGAGCTGACAAAGGCCATTGAAGGGCTTGACAGGCATAATGAGATGGCGTTTCAGTTTGCCGTCCAGGAAGCAATTTCCCGTATCGTCAAGGAGCATGTTATAACTGATCCTGTGCTGGGTGAAGTTGTTGTCATCGAGAATCCAGGCATCCTCTTTGAGCCGGCACTCCGTATCGATGTATCGGATGTATTGCAGAAAGTATCACGCAATACACTGACGATACTGTTGTGGCCTGGCGCTGTGACTCCGCAGCGGTTATCGTTCCTGAGTCCTTCATCGCAGTACGCTATCAACCAATCAGAAATCAATTACATCATCTTATGAAATATCGCGACATACTCCAATTCGAGCCAATCACCGACGTTATCCAGCTCGACAAACTCGGCAGCGACGACTATCGTGAAGACATCATCAAGTCGTTCGTGTATCCGGATTACTTCGTAGAGACGATTATCCCTGAAATCGTCCGGAACCTGAAGTTCGGCGAGCGGAATCAGAAGGGCATCCAGATTATCGGTAACTATGGTACCGGTAAAAGTCACTTGATGTCATTGGTGTCCTTGATTGCTGAGAACGGCGCATACCTGGATAAGGTAACCAACGCTAAGGCGAAGGATGTTCTTGCACCGATTGCCGGCAAGTTCAAGGTGCATCGGTTCGAGATGCAGACTGACCGTAAGCTGTGGGAAATTGTGACCTTCCAGATTCAGCGCTATCTGGATGAACTGGGTGTCGCGTACCAGTTTGACCCGGATTCGCTGAAGATGTACAGTGAGCAGTTGGATGAGATGATGGTTGCTTTCGAGGAGAAGTTCCCGGACAAGGGGTTGCTCATTATCATTGACGAGTTGCTGGCATATCTGAAAGGTCACGCTGCCGTTGGGCAGCTGAACCAGGATCTGCAGGTGCTCCAAGCCCTGGGCCAGCAGTGTGCAAAGGGTCGTTTCGCTTTCATGTTCGGCGTCCAGGAGATGATTTATCAGTCAAAGGAATTCGCCTTCGCTGCCGAGATGATGCTGAAGGTGAAGGACCGCTACACCGACCTTACCATCCGCAAGGAGGACGTTTCCTATGTGGTGCAGCATCGTTTGCTTCGTAAGTCCGAGCAGCAGAAGAAGGCCATCCGTACGCATCTGGAGAAGTTCATCGGCCTGTTCGGTGATATGCATTCGCATCTGCAGGACTACGTTGAGTTGTTCCCGGTGCATCCTTCCTACTTCGACAATTTCCAGCGCATCAAGTTGGGCCGTGCTCAGCGTGAAGTGCTGAAGACGCTCACCCGTCAGTTCCAGTTGATCGCCGACCAAGAGATTCCGAGCGATAATCCCGGACTCATTACTTACGACCAGTACTGGGAGCAGATGATGGCGGATACAGGCCTTATGGCAGTGCCGGATTTCAAGACGGTTTCTGACACTGTGCGCATCATCTATGACAAGGTAGAGAGCAATTTCTCCGGCCCGAGGAAGTCACAGATTCCGACGGCGAAGAGAATCGTGAATGCCTGCGCCATCAAGTTGTTGCAGGGCGACCTTAGCAAGGGGAATGGTTCCCGTGCTGAGACCTTCGTGGAAGACCTGTGCATCACGGACGAACTCGCCGACAGCAAGGAGTTCCTGGTGGACAGCGTGGATGCTACCGCGAAACTGGTTATCAAGGCCACATCGGGCCAGTATTTTGATTTCAATGAGGAGAATGGTGAGTATCACCTCCGCACGGAAGGCGGCGTAAATTTCGACCAGTTGATTGCTCAGTTCGCCGAGACTATGCCGGTGAGCCGCAAGGACGAATCCTTCTTCCGCTTCATCGTGGAGGTTCTTGGTATCACCACGAATCCTTACCGGACAGGCTTCCAAATCTATACGCACGAGTTGGATTGGCGCAGCCACAAGATTACCCGGGACGGCTATGTGTTCCTGGGCAATCCGAATGAGAAATCGACCACCCATCCGAAGCAGCACTTCTATATGATATTCATGCCGATTTTCCAGGCTGATAAGAAGGCCCGAAATCTGGAGAACGACGAGGTTTACTTCGTGATGGACAACCTGACCGAAGAATTCAAGAACCTCGTGGTGCTCTATGGTGCGGCTTACAGCCTTTTCAATTCGGCCGATACAGCTCAGAAGGTGCATTACAAGGGCAAGTGCGACGACCTCTTCATCAAGACCCGCCGTGCCTTTGATGCTTGCTATCTGAACAATACGCAGGTCTATTATCAGGATGAAGAAGTCAGGACGCTGAACTCCTTCCAGTTGCCCGGTGGCGGTGCATCCAAGATGGAGATTTTCGACTGCGTGGCCAGCGCCATCTTCGAGGATCAGTTCACGAAGGAGATGCCGAAGTATCCGGCATTCACCTATGCGAACCAGACCATTTCGCACGACAACCTGGACCGTTATCTCAAAGGTACCGTAGCCAAGATTATTCGCCCGACGGAAGGCAACAAGGACGGTGAGGCAATCCTCTCCGGACTCGGCTGTTACAAGGCCGGTGAGTTATCGGCAGACAAGAGCATCTATGCACAGGCCATCTTGAAACTGATGAATGACCGTGACCAGAATATGGTGGTGAACAAGGATGAAATCCTGGAACTGCTGCCGAGGTCGGAGAATGTCTGGTTCACGAAGGATTATCATCTGGATGCTCCGTTCGAGTTTATGGTCTTGAGCGTACTTGCTTATTTGGGCGAGTGTGAAATCACGCTGAATAGCGGAGAAGTCATCAATGCCAGCAGTCTGGACAAACTCCGCAACCTGCAGCCGGATGACTACTTTACTTTCGCCAATATCAAGCGTCCAAAGGAGCTGAACAAGCCCGTGATGCGAGAACTGACGAAGATGCTACTCGGACAGGACAAGTCTAATCAAATGGATCAGGAGAGCACTTATGTGCAACTGGTTGCTGCCGCCAGGTCGCTTGCAGCCGAGTGCGCCACCTTTGATGCGAGAGAGTTGAAGAACGGACTCGAGGTCGCCGGTGTGGAAATCATCAGCCCGATGGCTGGCGTATCCATCCGTGGCAATGCTCTTGCACTGAAGGGATTCTGCGACAAGGTATCGACCTATACCTCACAAGCAAAGATTAAGAATTTCCCGTATGCCATCGATGTCGTCCAGAAGATGGCCGCCAATAAGAAGGAACTGGAGGATACTAAGGCCATTATCAAGACCGCCGGTGAGTTGAACCAGAAGGTTCAGTATCTGACCCAGGCGAAGCAGTATGTGCCTGCCGATACGGCGCTTGCCAAGAGCATAGATGCCGTGGTGAACAAGGTGGCTGATGTGTTGAAGGACCTCAACGATGGTCAGGTCTCCAACTACACGAAGGAGCTGGATGACGTGAAGGCCAAGTACATCACCTGGTATCTGGAGCAGTATTACAAGTGTTGCCTGACTGAACTGGATGAGCAGAAGCGCATCAAGATTTTGAACAGCGCCGAGTATCGTGCTTGCACTGAGTTGTGTCGTTGTACACTCATCAACACTTCGCAGTGGGGCATCTGGAAGCAGGGATTCAACCAGCTTAAGACCGCCAATGATAATGTAAAGAATATCTTGGAGACCACACCGTATGCAGGATTCAATCCGCAGACAACCGGTGGTTCTACTATGAAGACCATTCAGGAGTTCAAGGAGGAACTGGAAGCCATCTACACAACGTGGATGGATAGTATCAAAGCCTTCATTCTGTCAGCGGAATCACAGGAGGCGCTTAGCCTAATGGATAGCCCAACACAGAATTTCCTGATGTCCGTTGCTAATGGTCTGACGCCGATTAATGACGAAAACTCTGCCCGTGCGTTGGTTGAGGCCCTTGATAACCTCAGCGGTGGTTATATCAAGATTGAAATAACGGCTGATGAGTTAGGCAATTGTATCAGTCGCCCGATGACCATCGAGGAAGCCACCGGTATGCTCCAGACATTCATTTACCGGAAGTGCGCCGGCAAAGATAGAAACAAGGTCCGTATCGTATTGAAGTAAAGACTATGGCAAATACATTATTCCCCATCGAAGAAGAGCAGTTTGTCAATAATGGCCCGGTTACCTGTCTTGGTATCGAGTTCGAGAATGACGAAAAACGCAGGAAGTTCTTCCGTGATGAACTTCGCAAGAAACTGCCAGAACTGAGACTTGTTGAAGGATTTCCGATAGGAACAGATGACGACATAATCGCGCTGTCCGACCCCCCGTATTATACTGCTTGTCCTAATCCTTGGATCAATGATTTTATCAAGGAATGGGAGAAAGAGAAAACTATTCTTGCAAAAAATGGCACCCGAGACGAGTCCTTATTGTCAACAACGCCTTATGCGAGTGATGTCAGCGAAGGCAAGAAGAACGCAGTATATGGAGCACACTCATATCACACGAAGGTACCTCATCCAGCAATAATGAGGTATTTAATGCACTATACTCAACCTGGTGACATTATTCTTGATGGTTTCGCTGGAACAGGAATGACTGGCGTTGCGTGCCAAATGATGGATGCACCCGAAGAGGGCGTACGTGCTGCTATTGAGAATGAGTTTAGGCTTCAAGGAAATGAGCGTATTATATCTTGGGGAAAAAGAAATTGTGTTTGCAGCGATTTGAGTCCACTCGCGTCGTTTATCGCATATAACTATACAAATAACGTCAACAAAAAACTGTTCGCAAAAGAATTTGAGGAGATACTCGAAGACCTGAAGACCGAGTGCGAATGGATGTATCAGACAAAACACACAGATGGCTCTATAGGAACCATCGATTATGTTGTTTGGTCAGAAGTCTTTTGTTGCCCTGATTGTGGTGAAGAAATTGTGTTTTACAATGACGCAGTTAATGAAAGTGGGGACGTGAAAAAGGACATTATTTGTCCTCATTGTGGTGCCACTCATGGAAAGCGAGAATTAGTTCGTGCATCTGAGACCATTTTTGATAAGAGTCTCGATGACACCATTACAAGAAGTAAGTATTTGCCGGTTTTAATAGTATACACAGATCGTTTTGGTAAAGAAAGAACAAAGGCTCCAGATGCAGAGGATTTACAACTGATTTCAAAGATTGAGAAAGAGGACATTCCTTCTTGGTTTCCTACGACAAGAATGCCAGAAGGAGGAGAAAGTCGACGCAACGATAAATACGGAATCACTCATGTACATCATTTCTATATAAAACGTAGCCTACGGACTCTCTCATATTTGTACGATAGAATATCGAACTGTCAACCAGAGTGGAAGGCTGTATTTATGAGTATTATTACTGCCTTATCCAAGCAACAACGCTATCGTGCAAACTCGGGATTCCCTAACATGATTTTGTCCGGCACTCTGTACATTGGGTCAATGATTAGGGAATGGAATCCTATATCGTGGTTCCAGGGGAAAGTCAAAGGTATTAAACGGCTCTTACAAATAGACTATAGATTAGACAATAGCGTTCTTGTCCAAACTCAAAGTTCCACACAATTACCTATTGCCGACTGTTCGGTAGATTATATCTTTACAGATCCTCCCTTCGGTAGCAACTTGATGTATTCTGAGTTGAACTTTTGTCAAGAGAGTTGGTTAAAGGTTCTCACAAATAACAAAGAGGAGGCCATCGAGAATGCATCACAGAATAAGTATTTACCGGAATATCAATCCCTAATGACAAGGTGCTTTTCTGAGTTTTATCGTATCTTAAAATACGGAAAATGGATGACCGTGGAGTTTAGTAACACATCATCCGCGGTGTGGAATTGCATTCAGAATAGTCTTACAAGGGCAGGGTTTGTTATAACCAGTGTGGCAGCCCTTGATAAAAAGCAGATTTCATACAAAGCAATTGTTAGTACGGTTGCTGTAAAAGAAGACCTTGTCATTTCGTGTTACAAGCCTTCGGAGAAACTAACGCGCGAGTTTTCTCTTTCCAACCAAGCAGAAGAGAACATTTGGGACTTTACCGAAGAACTTATATCCCGTCTTCCTGTTCATTTACGCTACGAAAACTCAACAACCACTATTATTGAGCGCTCGCCAAAGATTCTTTATGATCGCTTAATTGCATACTATGTACAACACGGTTACCAAGTTCCAATTGATGCGATTGATTTTCAGAAAGGTCTGAAGGAGCATTTCGTTGAAAGAGATGGAATGTATTTTACCGCGGAGCAAGCCATTGAATACGAGGATAAAAAGAGGGATACTTCTTCATTTGTTTCGTTGGCGCTATTAGTCGGAAGCGAGGAAGAAGGAATTGAATGGTTGAAACGAAAATTAGAAGATACACCTAAGACTTATAGCGAGATACTCCCTGACTGGATGCATGACCTTGTTCAGCCAAGAAAGGGTGATGAACTCCCGGAATTAATGCAAATTCTTGAGGAAAACTTCTTGAAAGACGAAAATGGGTGCTGGTACGTGCCGGATGTCAATAACCAGGCTCAACTTGAAGCTGTCAAGCAAAGGAGACTTCTGCGAGAATTTGAAGTATACATTGAAGCGAGGAAAATACGAAATGCCCGTTTGGAGGCACTTCGCGCTGGTTTTAAGGAGTGTTACAAGAACAAGGATTTTGCGACTATAGTTTCTGTCGGTGATAAACTCCCGGAAGAATTGCTTACTACAGACGAAATCCTATTGAGGTATTACGATATAGCATCATCTCGAGTATAGTCATCTTATGCCTGCCAAATTCGCACAAGCCATCTTCGACAAACTTTTCGTCCCGGACGGAAAGCGCTTTGTCGTGGCGTTGAACAGAGACAAGTTACTGTTCACGCAGGAGGTTTGCGCGAAGTTGGAAGGCTCGTTCGCCGTGCAGGTTCACTACGGTGATGCCCTGGACTTGAGAATCGTCCGCGAGAAAGTTGCTGCCGGCGACGGGGGCGACTACGTCCTTTTCATAATGAACCGCGAGTTCGATCTGATGGAGGATATTGCCGAGGATGTTGACTTCGTGAACTTCCAGTTCCGGTCATTCTTCCCGCACTATCCGTGGGACGTGGTGAAGACGCTCAGCTTCAAGCAGCAGGAGTGGCTATATGAGCAGCCGCAGTATGTGGACCTGGATACGCTCCAGACGGAGAATTTGTTGCGCGATGGTGCGAGCGAGATTGGCCGTAAGGAAGAAGCGTTCCAAGACCTTCAGCGAGAGTGGGCTGCCATCTGTATGTCGATTGACTTCAATCGGCCTACGGAGTGGATGCAGAAAGCATCAGAGATTCTGCTGTCGGCCATCGAGATGGACAGGCTGGCGGATATGCAACGAGAGATTTCAGCGGTGAACGAAGAGTTCCTGGAATTCCTGCAGAAGAGTTATGTGAACATCGTTTCGTCCACCTGTGGGACCAAGTATCCCCGCATTGTGACGCAGGTGCTGCCATTTATCAGCAAACAGCCGGATGAGAAGACGGCGCTGGTGGTGATAGACGGTATGAACTACTGGCAGGCATTGCTGCTGACGCGGAGTCTGGAGGAGCATCTGAATATCCGGGCGAAGTATGATTGCATCTATGCCTGGCTGCCGAGTGTAACCGAGTTGTCGAGGCAGGCCATCTTCCGTGGTGACATCCCGGTGGTGGAGTACGATCAGTCTCCTTCGAGCGAGGCCAAGTTGTGGAAGGAGTTCTGGAGCGAGAAAGGTGTGCCGGCATTCCAGCAGTATTATCAGCATTCGGGCAGCATCGCCGAGGAAATGTCCGTGAACCGGCTCGGTTATGTCGTTGTGGACCTGGACGAGAAGATGCACGCATCTGACAACTTCATGTATCTATACGATGCCACGAAGAGGTGGGTAGCCGAGGAAGAAATCGTCGGGAATATCCGTCATCTGATTGACGGAGGATACAAGGTGTATATCACGACGGACCACGGTAATATCGAGGCTTCTGCCTACAGGAAACTCGATAGCCGGGACAAACTGGGAGCGAATCTGAGTCTGCGGCACATCACGCTTCCTGCGGAGGCCGATAAAGCCATTTTCGAGGCCCAATACGACGGTCATCTGGTGCAAGTGGACTCGGCATCCAAAACCTACTACGCGAAGGATAAAGAGGCGTTTACGAGCAAGGAGCGGTGCGTGACGCACGGAGGTGCGCATTGGCTTGAAGTGTTAATTCCGTTTATCACTATAGAGAAGTAGATGGCAGAGAACGAGAAATCTTTAGGGCTACATCAGCGGATTCCGATGGACATCCTGCTGGAGGCGCTGCGGGCGGAGCTGAATGAAGAGCAGGACCTGGAGCGGCTGAGCCAGTTGGTCAATACGGAATATGCCGGCGAGAACCGACAGAAGAAAGGTTTCCGTCAGGTGAAGACCACCCTGGCTGGGAATCCACTCGTTTCCTTTGCGAAGGAGCGTAAGGCCGAAGTTCTGGCTGCGTTGAAGTCGGTGCCGGACAGGAATCTTATCTTGTCGGCAGTGATGGTGGCCAGGTATCCGGTGTGCTATGATACGTATTGCTTGATGGCAAAACAATTCCGGCTCCAGGACGAGATTAGCCGAGATCTGATTATCCGAATGCTGGGAATGAAGTACGGGGCCAACAAGAGCGTGCAGAATGTGCAGATTAACGTGGTGGCGCAGATGCTGGAGTGCGAACTGATCCATAGGGATAAGGTTGGCGTGTATGCGTACGCGGAGCCGCAGAAACCTATTCACAAGGTGACATACGACCTATGGCGGGAGAGTTACTTCGTGAACGAACCGCTGGCGAATAGGGAAGACCCTGACGGCGTGATGTTCGAGCCATTCTTCAGATACATCAAGTTTGAGTAAAATACAGCCCCGGTTCATCGCCGGGGCTGCGTGTTACTTCGTCGGAATCCTTGTGACGGAAACGAGTTCCAGGTCAAGGTCCCGGATTAGAGCGTCGACTTCGGGCCAGTACTCGGGGGAGATGTAGCGCATCACCTCTTGCATGACGGGATTGTCGGCGTACAACTGTTCAGGTGGTGGGACCGGCTCTTCTGGTGCGACCTCGGCTTTACGACGGAGTGCCCAGCGGATGATGATGTCGGCTATGTCGGCACCCATTGCTCGGTCCTCGTCGGTTGCCTTGTGAACCAGGTAGTCGGATACCTGAATGTTGAGGTAGGGGCGTTCCCGTATCTTCTCGATCCAGGCATCATATCCATCGACATCAGGGAATGCGACTATCTTCCTGCCAGCGAGGACTTCCACCTTGTCGCCAAGCTGGGTCTTGCCGCCCGTGGCCACCCATACGAACTGGGGCATCATACCGGCACAGATGATGGCCGTCTTCTCTGCCTCGACCAAGCACACAGGCTTGTCTGGGTATTTCTTGAGCAGATGGCATCCGAACAGGCATTGTGTCAGCGTCCACTCCTGGGGGAGCACGCCCTGCTTCTTCAGCAAGGTATGCACCCAGGTGATGGCTCCCGGTACGTTGGGGTCTTTGATGCGGTGGCCAGTCTCGCGGTCATACTTCATCACCTTGCCGGTGCGGCAGCGGCCTTGCATATCAATTTGATAGAAGACCGTGTCGCCGGAGCGGGTGACACCGATGGCGTACTCCTCGATGAGCCGCATTATGGTTTCCACGTCAAAGATTTTGCACAGGAAGTGGAGGAAGTCGCTGAGGGGGTTGGTCCGAACCGTTTTCAGGACAATATCCATCGGGATGGTACAGATGCTACCCTCGGGTTCCGGCTTCGGCTGTGGGCGCGTAATAACCCGTTTTTGGGGCGGTTTGCGACGGCTCTGGTACTCGGACCAGGACTGACGCCATTCGCGCTCAGAAGGCGGGTATTTCACGTATCCACAGGATGATTCGTGGTTGCAGCGTCCGTACTCCTCGCCAACTATCTGGTCGTTGTCGTCCACATAGGGAGCGAAGCAGTGTGGCTTGCCGCAGTTAGGGCAGGTGAGGCGAGAGGCTGGGCCTGCGTACTTGAGGAGATGGTACTTGTACTTCATATCAGTCCTCCTTACGCTTTTTGGTGCGACGCTTCCGTGTATCATGTATCGGCTGTATCGGGTCTTCGTCTTCCGATACGTTCGATACATCCGATACGTCCTCGTCCGGGAAGTTGTCCAGCGTGATATTCTGGGCTTTAGCCTTCTCCAGACGGCGCTGTACCTTGCCCAGGGAGATGTCCAACACTTTCGCTATCTCGCGGAGGGATTTGCCGTCCTTCTGGAGCCGGAGAATGTCGAGAATCTCGTCCAGGTCGTCTGCCGGGTTGCCGTGATTCAGGTGTTCCTCTTCCTTGGCATAGCCGTGTACCTCGAAGTGCAGGAAACCGTCTTCCTTGACGAGGTCGTAGACAATGACGTTGTCGCTGTCGTACAGGAACTCGCCGGTGCGAACTTTGACCTGCTTCAGGTACCTGAGGTTGTTGTCTCTGGCGCTGCGAGCAAGTGCGATGCCGGCATCGAAGAAACTAATCAGCTTGGAACTTCCAGCAAGGTCGTCCTGAGTGATGGGTTCGTATCCACGGCGTTTCGGCGTGTGGGCGATGACAATGGTGGTGAGCCCGAACTTCTTCTTCAAGCGGATGAGTTTCATCATGAATTCACTTGCTTGGGCGCTCTTCTCGGCGTCGTGGCAAATGAATGTCAAGTTGTCGACTATCACGAACTTAGCACCTTGCTTGGCGGCTTCCTCGATGGAATCCAGGATCTCCTGCTCCAGGTCTACTCCGCCTATGAGTTCGGGGTCAACCTCGGCTCGCATAAAGCCGGGAGGGAAGACGTGGATGGCACCGGTTTCGGTGTCGCTGTACCGCAATTGAAATTGTTTGTCGGCCAGCTCAAGGTCGATGTAGTAGATTTTCTCCGACCGGGCAATGTCCTCGCCGATTTGCACGGCGAGGATGGATTTTCCGACATTGCTGGATGCGAAGAGCACGGTGTTCTCGTACTGGACGATGAGACCGTGGAAGTACAACTTGGGATTGGGACGTTTGGCAGCATCCTCGATCCAGTCGTTGGCAGATTTGATGGAAAGAACGCCGGTGTGCTTGGGAGCACGCTTGGCTTTCTCTACTTCTTCGATGATACCCTCCACCGGGTTCTCCTCGGCGGGGAGGTCTTCAGTAACCTGTGGTACTACGTTGTTCAATTCCTGTTCTTCCATAGTACGCGTGTTTATCGAAGTCCACCTTTCCTGTACCCGAACGTGTCGAGTGCAGTCTCTCTAATTTCTTCCGCAGTGGCGTGGCCGGACTTGATGATCCAGGCATCGATCTCCGACTTCAGGAAGGACAATTTCTTGGTCTTCTTGTGGTAGGGGATCGTGCGGGCGCATACCCATCCGTACACGGTGGCCTTGGAAGGCTTGTCCGGCAGGTATTCGCAGAGCTGGGCCAGGTCCATCCAGACCTTGGGCGGCTCGGGTGCCTGCAGGGCGGTGAAATGTTCAATGATGAAGCCTCTGAGCTGCGCAATCTCATCACGCAGTTCACCTACGACTTCCGGGAGTTGGTCGAAAGTTAATTTTTTCTGTTCTTGTTCAACGTTACTATTAGTACTCATACTGAATGGTGCCACGCGAGGTAACCTTGCTTCTCGGTAGTATCCGTGGCGGCGGCCTCTTTGGAACGGAGAAGCAATAGTTATTTCGCCCCAAAAAGACGCCACAAATTTAGCGTCCGTAAAGGGCTGTAAGTAAGCGTGTAAGGCCCCCTGTAAGGGGTTACAAATTTACTTGTAATGGGCTATTTGATTGATATATCGAGGTTTACCTTTTTGAGCAAAGCCTCGACCTTCTTGACCTCCTTGCTCGATGAGGAAGAAGTTCTAGGATATGTAAGCGTTGTCCTGATGGTGTTGGTTGAAAAGCCTGTGAGATAGTGGATCAAGTCGGCCACATCGGTCTTATTATAATCGACTGTCTCATTGCCGAGTCCTGCCTTCTTGAGAATAGAAAACAGGTAGTTGGTCACGACCTTTTGTGTCCTTACACCGACCTCATCGGCACTGTCTTCTTCGCTGAACGCCTGAAGTTGCTCTCGCAGTTCTGCTACAAGGTCTTCAGAAATGCGGAGTTTGCTTGCCAGTTCAGACTCCTTACCATTATGCTCTCTGATATAGGCGTTCTTGTGTTCGATGTCCTTGTTTAACCGGTCAATCTCTGCATCTCTCTCTGCCAGTTGGCTCTGCAATTCGGATTCTTTTTCAGAGAGAGCAGGAACTTCAGGCTCTGCCGCCGCTTTCGCCGCCTCTTCTTCTTGTCGCTTTCTCTCAGCCTCTGCTTCGTCTTCTCGCTCTTTGTTCCGTTTTGCAGTTAGGTGAAGGAATAATACTTTATCAAATTGATTTTTGCTGATTTCGTCAGGGTGGCTGTCACGGTATTCTTTCAATTGCTTGAAGATGTCATCCATGACATAGTACTGGTCCTGCACATCGTTGCAACTATCATAATAAGCCTTGATATAGTCATATTTAAAACCATCCGTTGCCTCGCGCCAATCCTCGACATTCCCAAACAAACTATAGGCATCGACTGCGGGCGGCGTCCAATTCCAATCAGAGAATAATTCTGCCCGCTCGCAGTCTGAAGAAAGGCTATAGAAATTACCCAAATAGCCCTCGCGATAATTATAGATAACCTCGAGCTGATTACAGAAGCGAACTGCTTTACCCGGCATATCGCTCAACCTATCAAGAACCACGTAGAGCATGGCAAAGACTATATCCCTTGTTATAACATCATGAGTGTGGTCCATACACTCGCCAATGAAACGATTCCTGATGTCTATCTCAGGAAATGGTTCAAACATTATCCGGTTTGCGAAGTAATAAACCTCGTTAAAGAAACCGAGAGGATCTAATGTCAGTGTCCGGTTAGGATTGCTATTCATATACTCTAACAGGCCGTCAAGTAGAAATCCATTGAACTTAGAGTGGTCGAGAAAACGGGACAAAGAGTCAGCGTCTTCGAATATGTATCTGCGAGGAATCATAGACTACAAAGTTACTGGTTATTTCTTAATCTTCAGGCTATCTGCTGCTTTGCGCTTGTTCTTATCCATTACAGCCGTGTAGATTTGCGTGGTGGAAACGTTGCGATGGGTGAGCATCTTGCTAACGGTATATATGTCGGTGCCGCCGTCCAGCAGCAGGGTGGCGAAGGTGTGCCGGAAGCCGTGGAAGGTAAGGTGTTTGGTGATGCCTGCTTCCTCCAGCCAGCCGGCGAGTTCTTTCTGAACGAGTGCGTAGGAAAAACCGCGAAATACTTTTCCTTTGCCGGGCTTGCCACAGAGTTCGTAGGCCTCGTCGGAGATGGGGAGGGTAGCAGCTGTCTTTGTTTTCTCCGTGACCAGACGTACGCAGTAGCCGCCATCCGGATACTTCTCGATGTTCTCCCAGGTCAGGTCGCGGACATCGCCAAACCGAAGGCCGGTGAGAGCGCTGAACAGGGAAGCGTTGCGGAGCACCTTGGATACGCATGGTGTATCGGCAAGTGTCTGCAGTTCCTCGAGTGTCAGGTATTCGCGCTCGGTATCCTCGTACTTGATCGCCTCCAGGTAGTCGTTGACATTCTCCGTGAGTTTATGGTCCTTGAATGCGACTGCCAGGAAGCCCCGGAAGGTTGACCAGTAGCCCGCAGCCGAGTTGGTGCTCAACTTCCGCTTATCGTGCTTTAACTGCTGTGCATTAAGCAGATAGTTCTTAAAGCCGTTGCAGAAGTCGACAGTTATGTCGCCCATCTTGCATTCACCACCGCAGTACTTCTTGAAGTGGTCATAGACGCGTATCCATTTCTGATTCTGGCCCTCAAGATGCTCGTGGAAATAGGCGAGGAAATCTTCTTTCTCCGTCTCCTTGTTGGCGAATCCGAGCTGGCCTTTCAGGATAGAAATCTCGCGCTGGGAACGGATGCCTTCGGCAGCAATCAGTTTCTCTTTGTTGGCATCTTTGTCCTCTTGGGTGCGAGGTTTGTTGACCAGGTAGAGGCCGAGGTATTCGCGGCGCGACATCTTATTGGTCTTCGGGTCGCGGATGGGCGGATAGTAGTCCAGGTAGAGCGTTATCTTACCGGACGGAAGCAGGCGCTTGCGGAGTGTGACTTTGGTGACTGCCATATATTATAATTTGAATAGTTTATCGAGTTCGGATTTCTTGTACCACATGAAGTTGCCTTCGGTGCGAACCTTGGTGACGCCGGCGGCCTTGGTCTCTTCGGAGAATCGCTTTTGTCCGACGTGGTAGACTTTCAGTGCATCCTTTGCGGTGACGTAGTTGCGGCGGATCTCCTCGGGTATGTTGGGGCTCTTGTCCTTGAAGATGCGGTCGAGGTCGGCTTTGGGGAAGAATACCTCACGTCCCTGGCGGCGGCGAGGAATGTCATTGGAATTCACGCCATCGTAGAATGTGCTCTGACCGATGTGATAGAGTTTCTTGGCCTGGTCCACCGTCAAGTAGTTCTTCTCCAGGTCCGGGAGTTCTACTTTGTGCAGGAGCCAGTCTTTCCTGCTAATCATCTGTTCACGTCCTGTGCGCACGCGTGGAATGTCGTACTGGCGAGCCAGGGCGCATATGGTCTTGCGGCTTATGCCAAATTCCTTCGCCAGTTCTTCAGACGTGGCCCAATCGTCAATCTGGGGATATGTGTTCTTGAAGAAGAGTTTATGGATGGCGTCCTTGGGATAGTAAGCCTTGGTGCCGTAACGCATGGCTTTGATACCGGCCGCGCGAACCTTCTTATAGAACCACTGCTGGCTGATGTCATACTTGGCTATCGCTTGGTCGCGGGTAATCATTGACTCGATCGCTCGGCGGATGTCCTTGATGGATGACGGGGCAGGGGCGTAGCGGACTGGCTTGGCCTCAAGTTCTTCTATGGGAATACGGATGGTTTTCGGGGATACCTGGACGGCGAGGAGGTCTCCGGACTTGATACGCGCGTAGATGGTCGGGCGTGAAACGCCGAGCATCCGCGAAGCCTCGGAAATCGAGTAGTATGTGCGTCCTCCGACCATTTTTCTAAATTCTACATAGCGAGGTTTCCTGGGACCTCTATTGCGCCATCTGATGGCAGAATGTTGTAAAACCTTGTAAAGTGTTGTAAAGTTTTCGCCTACTGCCGAAAGATTCTACAAGGCTTGTACCGCGTGTGGTACAAATGTGGTACAAAAATACACAAAATATCCATAAAAACCAATAAACAACAATAAAAATAGCCATCCGTGCAAGGTGGCTATAAATCAATTAGTTATATGGTGTTTTTAGGGGGTTTGTATAGGGTTATTTTCTAACTTCTATTTCCCAATACAAAACCTCGCAAAGATCTCTCCAAGTATATCCTCGGGTAATATCTTTCCTGTTATCAACCCGAGGTAATAGATTGCCTGTCTTACATCAGTGGCTATAAGAACCGTGGGTATCCCGTCG
>Ga0302244_1000885_pt1 | contig 20969 bp, 20 predicted proteins | sample AAG_UR_Phe_MG_FD_193513 | JGI IMG/M metagenome (GOLD analysis project Ga0302244, IMG submission 193513) | Enriched activated sludge microbial communities from anaerobic digester in WTTP, New Holstein, Wisconsin, United States - AAG_UR_Phe | ecosystem: Engineered > Bioreactor > Anaerobic >... | reverse complement strand
TCTGATTTCGTGGTGCGATGGCAGAGGCTATGTGCTTGGCATATCGACACGAAGAGTGCTCGATATTAAATTCACTTCCATAACGCCCTGGATATTTATTGAAAAATATGTTGCCTTTTATCGCCTTTCGCTATATTTTCCATCATGAAAATCAGATTGGCGGATAAATTATGAAAAACGAGATCATCTTTTACATAGAAGAATCACTTGAAGGGGGTTACGAAGCCAGGGCTCTCGGGTATTCAATATTTACCGATGGGGATACTATCGATGAGTTGAAAGAGAATATAAGGGATGCCGTACATTGCCATTTCGACACTAACGACGCGCCCCAGATCATTAAACTCCATTTCGTCAGGGAAGAGGCTATTGTACTTTGAAAATTCCCCGCGACGTAAGCGGCGTGGGCCTCGCCGGACGTCTTGAGATACTCGGATATTCCATCACTAGGCAAACAGGCAGCCATATCCGGCTGATGACACGAATGGAGGGTGAGCACCACATAACCATCCCCTCCCATAAGAGCATTAAGATCGGCACGCTTAACTCGATCCTCGGCGATATCGCCGTTCACTTCAGGATTCGGAAAGAGGATCTGATCAAAAAACTATGGTAGCATAGCTGCCGCGCTGTGGCGGCATGACGACAAAGCCATCAAAATACGCAAAATCCTCTATAATCGGAGCGGGTCTGCTCGTATTGAATCGCTGTTTCCGGAAGCACACTTCGGGAGTGAACAAGAAAATAAAACCCTGAATCGGAAAGAGAAGCTGCGCGCTCAGTGTGCCGACGTGGAGAGTGGGCCGAAGCAAACGTTGTATTCTCTGCCTTATATCGTATACTGCCTGAGCCTTTCCTCGAGCGCCAGCGCCATGTCGCGCATCTCCGCCGAGGAGGCCGAAAGCCCTTCCGAAAGCTCCACGAGCTCGCGCGCGCCCGCGTCCACCTTGCTTATCGTTTGTGCGATGTCCCGGGCGTTGCCGCGCTGAACGCCGGTGGAGCGCGAGAGCTCCCTGGAGAACCCGCTTATTGCGGCTATCGTCTCACGGATTTTATTTATCTCGATCACGCGCATATTTATCATGTCTATAAAGCCGCCTATCATAAGGTCTGTCGTGTCGATGTTCCCCACTATGACAGAGAAGGTGTCGCTCATCTCGCCTATCATCTCCGCGCTCTTTTTCATGCCTGTGCTAAGGCGGCCGATCATCGCGCCGATCTCCTTTACGTTACTCGTGGTTCTATCGGCAAGCTTCGATATCTCCTCGGCCACAACGGCGAAGCCGCGCCCGTGTTCGCCGGCCCTGGCCGCCTCTATGGCGGCGTTGAGCGAGAGAAGGTTGACCTGGTCGGCTATCTCTGAGATGACCCGTACAATACCCATCATGCCCTCGTGCAGCTTCTCCGTGTTGCGGATATTGCCGATGACGCTTTCAACAAGTTTCGCCCCGTCCCTGGCGCTGGACTCCACCAAATCCATGGATTGTATTACGTTCGAGGCGTCCCGGGAAAGAACCTCCATTGATTCGTTCAGCATATTGATGGTTTCCTCGAGTTTTCCTATATTCGAGCTCTGCGCCTCGGAGCTCTCCGCAATTTCCCGGAAGGCCGTGGAAACGTCATCCGAGAGCCGCGTGGAGCTCTCGAGAAGGAGGGCGTGGGAGGAGGAGTTTTTGATAAAGGAGCCCGAGTCGGCCACCTGCCCGGCAAGGTCCATAAGTTTTCCTGAGATATCGCGTGAGCGACTCAAAAAATCGGCGATGCCGTTTTTAAATTCGATGAAACGGCGGACAAAATCCTCCAGCTTGTCCCTGGACTTAACGAGTGTTATCTCGCCGGAAAGGTCCCCTCGGGCGGCCGCTGTAATGGCCGGTATGGTGATATCGAGTGAACGCGAAATAATCGTTAGCTTCTGCCGTACAACGAACGCGATCGCCAGATTCAGTATAAAAAGAGCCGCTGCGGCGGAAAAGAGACTGAGGTGGAAGGAGTGATAGAGCTCGATATCGCGGAAGACTACGACGAGCTTTCTGCCGTCGGCGGAGGTTCCGGTGAAGTAGGAGGCAGCCTCGCCCTCATACACTCCCTCGGTTTTGGATGGGCCGGCCGCCGTTGACGTAAATACATCACGTGCGGCATCCAGAAGGTATGAAGGCTGATCGCCGCGCAGAATGTGTTTGTCGGGGTCGAAGCGTTTGCCGTCGAGAAAAACAAAGGCACGCTCTCCGGTTGCCAGAAGCACCGTGCCGCTCTTTTCTCCGATAATACCGGGAAGAGGCTTTCCCTCAATGGCCTGCCCTGTGTCGAGAAAGGACATTGCGTCGGAAACGCGCATATCGATCTCGTTGCGGTGAGTGCGCCCTAGAAGCACGAACATGAGGGCCGCGATGACAACCGACGCCAGAAGCACCATGGGGAGCACCAGACTCTCGATCTTGCTGCGGAGTCCCTGTACCGCTATGGGTATCCCAAGCCTTCCCAGCGGATAGGTGCGCACGTACCACACCTGCATCGAACGGTAACCGAGAAAGAATATGACAAATGCGTTTAGTAAGAAGACGAACGAATGATAGTAGAGGTTGGTATATCCAAGGAAAAGGTACATGATGACGATCATGGGTATGAACATGAAGCAGAGAAGAAGCGCATTGAGCGAAAAAACGAGGCGGGCGAAGCCAGCGGAGCGTTGTTCGAGTTCCGGAAACGAGTCGGGAGTCAGATTTTTGGAAAGCTGCAGAATGATGCGCACTCTAGTGAGGTAATAAGCGAAGAGCAGCGCGGCCCCGAGTAAAGCGAATACGCCGAAAAGCCCAAGGAGCCGCATGTCGCGGAAAACAGGATAAGCAAAGACACAGACGATAAAGATAACCAGTATGTTCCCGGAAATGACGATAATGCCGTATTTTACGAACTGTCCCATAAACCCGGGTTGTCTCATGCCGTATCTCCCATCTTTAAATATCGGGGTGGTCCTGGTTCCTTCCGCGTGATCTGTATCCGGTTGCACGCGCCCGGCCGTATGGGGGACGAGTTGGCTACCATCTCCGCTATGGTAAATCCGGCGGCGCCGGTTTTCAAGTATTTATTGTTTTACGTACGGCTTAAAACGAAAAGCCCCCGGTTTTCGGGGGCTTCCGCCGGCCTGGTTATGATGATAGCCTACTGATCGCTCTGTTTTTTTAGCTCTTCCATCATCTTGTTGAAATCCTTCAGCGTCTCCTCGTTCTGCTTGAGATATTTCTCCGAGTCCGCCTGGTACTTGTCGCCAATCGTCGAGACGGCCTTTGCGCAGGTGAGCGCGGAGATGAGGACGAGACCTACGAGCGCCGCGAGTACGATGGTTATAACCTTCGCTGTTCCTTCCTTGCCCTTAAGCGCGCCGACTATGGCATGATAGAGCAGGTAGAGCCCGTAGAGCGAAACCGCCAGGCCGATAAGACCGCCCAGCCAGAGGTTGATCCCTGAGGTGAAGGAGAGCAGGGCGTTGACGGGCGAGAGCACCATGAGAGCGGCGGTAACGCGCACGTTCGCCTCGTAGTTGGTATTTCCGCCGCATATCGCGGATACGATAAGTAAAATGACGCCGCCGACGAAAAGGCCGATAATCGCTCCGATGATGGATCCTATCAGCGCCATGACGCCCACGCCGCCGCCAATCATCCCGCCAAAGGCGCCGGCCGCGGCCGTAAGCTTAAGCATGCTCCAGATGAGTGAAATCACCCCGGCTATGGTGCCATAAATGGTCGCCTTGATGAGCGGCTCCACAAACCCGCCTGAGGTGGGCATGGAGGAGAAATACTCCTTCGGAGTCGTAAGCACCGCTTTGGAATCGTCGATGAACTTTTTAAAATCAAATCCGCCTTCAGCCATACATCCCTCCCTTTAAACCCTTAATGTCTCCTTCGGGGAATGGGAGAAAATCCCTCGACTTTAGTCGAAGACTTTAGTATGCTTGCGGGATGGAGCATTACAGGAAGACCTCCCACAGTATATATGATATAAAGTACCATATAGTCTGGATAACGAAATACCGCAAGCCGATTCTTTCTGGGGAGATAGGATTGCGTGTAAGAGAGCTGATACGTCAGATATGCACGAGCTTGGATGTTGAAGTGTTGAAAGGGCATGTGGCAAAAGATCACGTACATATTATGGTATCAGTGCCACCGTATATATCGGTATCCAAGCTCGTGCAGAGCGTTAAGGGACGAACATCAAGGAAGATGCTTGATGAATATAAGGGATTACGCAGGACATTTTGGGGCCGGCACATGTGGGCTCGCGGTTATTTTGTAGCGACAACAGGCAATGTGACGGATGAGGTGATAATGAAATATATAGAGGAGCAGGATAAGATGGAGCGAGCCCACGATGATGATTTCAGCACAGAACCTTGATGTTCGTCACAGTCGACTTTAAGTCGACGTGCTTCATGCCACCGACTTTAGTCGGTGGTCAAGGATGACTTTTTGATAAGAAGCGCGCTCAAACGCCGAGGGCGTTCCGGTCGTTTTCCGGAGGAGCCTTCCGGCGAAATCGGACCGCCGGTTTTTTCAACGGCGATCGGAGCTGAGCGCTGGACTGATTCGTATCTTTATATTGAAAGATGCATACAATCCCGGGTTTTTCAAGCAAAAAACCGGCACAAAGGCTGAATTAGTTACAACGCTCTTTCGGAAGACAGTGAGTAACAAAAACCGGCCGGCGAAAAAGAATTGACTCCTCTCTTCGCCCCCTGTATCGTCCGGTATTGACGCAGCCTCAAGCCGCGCTCCTTCGGGTACGAACAAAAACAGAGGTGATTATCATGCTCGCACATCAGCTCACCATCCCGGCCGAAAACAAGCCAGGCATGCTCGCCAGGGTGACCTCCATACTCGCCAGGGAAAAGATCAACCTTCGCGCGATAACCATAAGCTCCTTCGGAGACCATGGCTTTTTCAACCTCATAGTGGACGAGCCCAAACGCGCCCACAAAGCCCTCACGAAGGAGGGGCTTAAGGTGGAGCTTAAAGAGGTGGTTGCCGTTCTAATCGAGGACCATCCCGGGGGGCTGGACGGCCTTGTCCAGGCGCTTGCCGCGGAGAAGATCAACGTGGAAAACGCCTACGGCTTCGTGCTCGAAGCGCACAAAAACGCGGTTTTCGTGGTGGAGGTCGGCGATCGCGAAAAGGCGCTGAAGGCGCTGTCCACCAAAGGCTATAAGACCCTGGACGCCGACGCTCTCAACGCCATAGAGCCCTTCCATTATATGAAGTACTGAGGCCGCCGTACGCATCTCGACCCTCCCGGCCGGCCGTAATAAGCGATAGCCGGCCGGCATCACAAAAAAATATTTTTCGCGCGCGATCTATCGTAAAAGCGACGGCAGGAAGAGCACGATCTGCGGCAGGGGAATGAGGATCAGCGTAAGCGCTATGAGCGCTATGAGAAGCGGCACCACTCCGCGGAATATCACCTCGAGCGGCACGTCCCGCGCCACTCCGCTCACCACATAGACGTTCACCCCGACCGGCGGGGTAATGACCCCAATCTGGGTGATGAGGACTATGATCACGCCGAACCATATCGGATCGAATCCCAGATGTGTTATAACCGGATAGAAGATCGGAATGGTGAGCATGATAAGCGCAAGCGTGTCTATAAAGCAGCCTCCGGCGATATAAACGGCAATGATAAGGAGCATGACAAGCCAGGGGTGCAGGTCGAAGCCCGCGATCCACGAGGCTATGTCGAACGGTATGCGCGATACCGCCAGAAAATGCCCGAAGATGGTGGCGCCCGCCACAATCACCATTATCATGCACGAGATGCGCGTGGTTTCCATAAGGGCGTCGAGAAAGCCCTTCTTGCTAAGCGTTCGGGTGATAAGCGCGAGGATAAGCGTTCCGGCAGCTCCTATGCCGCCCGCCTCGGTGGGTGTGAAGATGCCGGCGAAGAGGCCGCTCATCACCATTACGAAAAGGACGAGCGTCTCGAGCACGCCCGATAGCGAGCGTATCTTCTCCCGAAACGTGGTTTTGGGGCCGCGAGGTCCGAGCTCGGGATTAACGGCCGTCCAGATGAGTATGGCGATGATGAAAAAGAGCGTGAGGAGAATTCCCGGAATGATGCCCGCAATAAAGAGCTTACCGATGGACTGCTCCGTGAGTATTCCGTAAACGATAAATATCACGCTTGGCGGAATGAGGATGCCCAGGCTTCCGCCCGCGGCGACAACGCCCGTGGCCAGGCTCGGCTTGTAGTTGAAGCGCTTCATCTCCGGAAGGGTAACCGCGGCCATGGTCGCTGCCGTGGCGTTGGTCGAGCCGCAGATGGCGGAGAAACCGGCGCACGCTCCTATGGTGGCTATGGCGAGACCTCCGGGAAGATGGCCGATCCAGGTGTACGCGGTGTCGAAAAGGCGCCTGCTTATGCCGGAGTGGAAGGCGAGCTGCCCCATGAATATGAAAAGCGGCACCACCGTAAGATTATAAGAGCTGAAGGTGCTGAATATGTCCTTCGCCGCCATGCTGAAGGCCGCGTCGGGCGAGACGATCCATGAGAAACCGGCCAGCCCGAGTATGCCCATCAGAAAGCCGACAGGCATTCGCGTAAAAATGAGGACAAAAAGGGCGATAAGCCCGATAAGGCCGATGATGGTGGGGCTCATTTTTTAAACGCCTCCCGCGTCGTTCGGATACATCCCACGGCCAGCACTGCGGTGAGGAGGGCGCAGCCCAGCGCCGTGCCGAGCACGAAAGGATAGACCGGCATCTTTATCGTCATGGACACCTCGCCGGACCTGAGAAAATCGAGCGCGTAGAGGGCCGATCTCCATGTGATGAGCCCGAAAAAGGCCGTACCCGCGAGGCCGGTAATCGCGTCGATTACGGACTTTGGGCGCTCCGGCAATTTCTGCACCAGGAATTCCACCGCGATGTGCCCTTTTTCTACCGAGGTATAGGCCAGGGAGAAGGATATGACCACGGCGCCGAGCAGCCCCACAATATCGTACGCTCCGGGAATGGATAGCCGCAGATAGCGGAGCACCACGTCCAATACGGTGATCGCCATCATGGCGAACACCGCCGCCATCGAGATCCGGTTTACCTTTGTGGACAATGCCTGAAGGGCCTTTTCTATTCGGTACATTTCCGTGCTCCGCCCTGGGAGTTACTCCGGCGCCCCATTGGCTGGAGCGCCGGAAACCAAAGTCCTATTTTCCGTATTTGGCCGAGTATTCGCCGATCAGCCTGTTAAGCGTATCGACCGCCTTCTGTCCGGGAATACCCTTCGCCGAAACGGTCTTGATGTATTCGTTTATAACCGGCTGCACGGCCGCTTTCCATTTCGCGTTCTCCTCGGCCGAGAGCTCGATTACGTTGTTTCCCTGTGCAATGGAAAAGTCGCGGCCCTCCTTGTCGGCGCGATCCCAGGCTTTGCCGTGAACGTCGACCCAGGCCTCGCTTGCGTCCGTAAATATCTTTTTTAGATCGTCCGGCATGGCGTCCCATTTAGCCTTGTTCATCACGACGTACATGGCGGTGGTGTATCCGATATCGCGGCAGTTGGTGGTGTGCTTTACCACCTCGGCCTGCTTCCAGCCCTTTAGGGTCTCGATAGGGGTGAAAGTCCCCTCGACAACCCCTTTCTGAAGGGCCTCATAGGTCGCCCCCTGCGGCATTGCGACCGGCACGCCGCCGAGGGATTTTACCACCTTGGAGCTCAAACCGGTTGAACGTATCTTCATGTTTTTAAGCGCTGCGAGGTTTTCGACCGGCTTTTTGGTATGAAGGAGCCCCGGGCCGTGCGCGTGTATATAGAGGACCTTGACATCGTCGAGCGCTTTGGGTTTCATCACCCTGTAGAACTCGTGCGCAACCCTTGTCGCCACCATGCCGCTTGGATATCCGAGAGGAAGGTCGACCGCCTCCATGGTCTGAAACCTGCCAAGCGTATAGGCGAAGCAGGACATGCCGATGTCGGTGATGCCCTTCACGACGCCGTTGTAGGTTTCATCGGCCGAGACCAGCGTGCCGCCCGGGTAGATGTTGATCTTTACGCGCCCTTTGCTCTTATTCTCGACTTCCTTTGCCCAGTCCGCGGCCGCCTTGCACTGTTCGTGCGTGGGCGGGAAAAAGATGCTGTAGCTCAGCGTGATCTCGGCCTCCTTTTTTGCTCCACAGGCGCTAAAGCCTGCCGCGACCGCGATTGCCAGCGAGAGACACAGGATTGTTTTTTTCATAGCTCTCTCCTCTTTGTGCGTATTGTAATGCTCCGCCGTATTGTAAACCTTGTTCGACGGGATTCCGCGCCGATTTCGGACGCTGCGGGCCGCTGTATTCGTTCCGCCATCCGCTTGGGGCCGGTTGCCATTCGGGGGGCCGATTTGGCGACAGGCTCTACCGAACATCTTTTGCGAATTAAATCAAGCAAAATTATTCCGGCCGTTATTTTCGACCCTTAATGGGAATATGCAAATATGTATAATGCCTCCCGGGGCCGGAAATGACGCACGCGTCAGCGGCCGGGAGCGCCTTAAAATGGTTGACCGGGCCGGATGCAATGTGACATAATGTTATGCATGTGGAGATTGCAATTCCCGAGCATTACATGCAAGAGATAAGGCTTTTAACCGGCAACAATTCCTTTTACAGGGACGCCTTTCTTGACGCTGGATACTCGGTCCTCGATTCCGGCTCTCTTCGCGCTCCCGAAAGGGGCCATGCGGACGCTTGCCTCGAACGGATCGCCATAATCGAGATAGCCGACGGTTCGCTCGACACGGCAGCGGAAACGGCGGGAAGGATGATGGGGGAGGGGGCGCGTGTGCTTTGCCTTGCGCGCGCGGACACGCCGGCCGTTCGCGGATTCTTGTTCGAGGCGGGAATCGCCGACCTGTTTACGGCGGACCGTCCGCGGGAACTGGTGGAGTCGGTAGCGGCGCCGGCGGAGCCTTCGGACGGGGAGAGGGGCGTATTCGTGATGCTGGATGACTGCGGGGCCAGGGTCCGCATTATGCGCTCGGTGGCCGGAAGGTTCGGCTATGGCCTTCGCTCCGTCGTAACGGTCGAGGAATTTTTCGAGGAGCTGGAAGCGGACTTTACGGCGAGCTTCGTTAACCTGGGCGCCTCCGGCTTCAATATAAACGGCTTCATCCGCCGAAGCCACTCGAATGGAAGGATAAAGCTCGCGCCGTTCATGGCGTACAAGGACACTCGCGAGGGCATTTTCGTAAACGAGGTCATATCGGGGCTCAATCGCCTGACGAAGGCCATACTGTCGCCCGAGGAGATGTTCGGCTTCGTTACGGGGATGCTGTTTCGCAAGGAGATAGTGGGACCGCTCGACGAGATCTCCCTAATCCTCGGATATCCGGAAAGCGCCGGCTTTGCGCGCGAGAGCTTCGGAAGGCTCTGTTTTTCCCTCGGGATGGGCGCGTTCGAGATGGCCAACGTGTTGAATGAAGCCGACCATGCGCGCATGCGAAACGCCGTCGAGCGGATGCGGAGGGCCCTGGCGAAGTCCAATGGAATTCGCTGGTTAGTGCGCGATGTAGAGAAGCTCCCTACCTGCGGCGCAGGGGGTGCTTGAAGATGAAGTCCGCAATAAGCCCCAGCGGGAGCTTTTGGCGCTTTCGCTCATCCGCGCTTTCTGGATAACAGGGGCGCTCCTCCGTGTGGCAGTAGCGGCACAGGCGCTCCCGCGCCTTTATGCCGTCGTATCCAAGGATGGGGTACATGCCGAGCGATACGGCCTTTCTGTAGGAGTTCTCTCTCGCCTCGAACGAGGCGTGATTGCTGAATTCGTGATAGAGGCTCCCGGGTCCATGACAGGCCTCGCATCCCACCCCCTCGGTCCTGGTGGCCTCGGTCTTTCCCCCTCCGGTCGTGTGGCATTTAAGGCAAATTAGGCTTTGAGTCGGGTCGTCCACTCCTGCCTTACGGGATATCTCCCTGCCCTTTTCCTGTGAGAGCGTCTGGTAGGCGCGTGCGTGCGGCGAGGCCGACCATATCTTGTGCTGGTTTCCTATGCCGTCGGACTCATGGCACTTTTTGCACTGCGCCACTCCGATAAACGCGGGGAAGTTGCGGCGGGCGGCCCCTGTCGGCAGGGCCGAGAGCAGAATGGCGGCGGCCGAGGCCGCAAGGAAGATTCTGTTTATCATGGCATATCCCGTGAAGGGTCGGCCGGGTCAAGCTTGCGCGGCCCGGCCGAACGCGTCCATTAAAAGAATGCCTTCGTGCCCGGCGAAGGTCAAGAATTTAACTTGACTTCGGCCCTTCGGCGTGCTGTATATTTATCGATGGACCGTCGAGCCTGGGGTGCCGCGAACCGGCGCCCCAGGCTCGACGCGGCCTGGCAGGACGGCAAGGCCGGATACCCGCCCCGGACCACAGGGAGGTGCGCATGAAACAGAATCCGACATCCGATCTGAAGGTCGGGGAGTTCCTGGTAGAGAGCGGCATCATCTCCGAATCCCAGCTCAACGAGGCCCTGCTTCTACAGAAGGACAACGCCGAGCGCCTTGTCGGAGAGATACTGGTCACCCTGGGGGTCCTCAGCAAGGAAGACCTCATAATGGCCATGGAGATGTACCTTATGACCACCAACAACCAGCCCAGGCATGTGGACGAGTGGCTGGACCAGGATGAGATCGACATGCTTTTGGAGAAGATGAGGGCCAAGAATAGCGGGCGCTAAAACACTCGGTATTTTAGGCGCGGGCATGAGGCGGGCGGAGCCCCGGGCGTATGATTATCGTTAAGAACGCCCGGAGCTTTTTATATGGCCTGCCGGCAAAACGCTTCTTCCGGGAAATAATCATGGCGAAGAGGTCCAAAAAGGGCTCCAGGAGCAGCTCGTTTCCGCCTGAATCGACTCCTCCCCCGGAAAATCGAAACGTAATCGATTTAACCGGCGAGGACCAGTCGAAGCCGGATTCTAACCGCGATCGGGGATGTTCGGAATCCGGGGACGGAGACGATGGAAGCGATAAGCGCGGTGAATAACGCCAGGGCGCAAGACGTGGCCGCCATATATGGTAAAAGTAATTGACAAATAGGTTCGCGTAATTGGATACTGCTTCCATGATCGAGTTCGAGGACAAAACGTGTTTTGGCTGCGGTGTGGACAACGAGCACGGTTTACGGCTAAAGCTCAAGTTTGACGAAGACACCAAGACGGCATATGGCGAATACAAAGCGCATCAGAAGCTGGAAGGCCCCCCCAACATCATTCATGCGGGGATCATCGCGGTGCTGCTTGACGAGACCATGATGACGGTCAACAAGTATATCGACCTCATGGCCCTTACCGGAGAGCTCACCATTCGCTATCTCCAACCCGCGTTCATCAACGAGAACCTGTATATAAGGGGATGGTACGTCAAAAAGAACAAGCGTGTAATAGAGAACCGAGCCGAGATCGAAAACGAGATGGGCAAGATAGTCGCCCGCGCCAAGGGCAAGTACATCGAGATGGATGAGATTCCGCAGCCCGAGTGACGAGCGCCGAACGGGCGGCGTCCGCCGCCCCGCATACCCTGGTCAATTATACGCCGAAGTGGTGGAACTGGTAGACGCAGCGGACTCAAAATCCGCCGGAGGCAACTCCATGAGGGTTCAAGTCCCTCCTTCGGCAAAATACAGACGGCCCTTCCACGCGAAGGGCTTTTCTTCGTCCGCGGGAAGGGAAGAGTTCGGGGACAGGGCTTACGGTGAGTTGCGGGGTTTGGGGGATAAAGGGATACTCGATCTCCGAAACCCTGTCCCGCGGGGGAAGTGGGGTGGGCTTACAATTCGCGGAATTTATACAGAGGCGCCGCTGAGAATCGAACATACGATTCAACGGCGCCGCCCTGTGCGTTATGCATGAAATCCGAGGATGCGCGGTACGCTGTACCGCGGCCGCTGGAGTGCGGTTTGCCCTCTCCGGATACGGTGTTTTCCATCACCGTGCCGCCAAACATGGCGACAAGGATGCCGATTGCCTCGTCGGTTGAGCGGTACTTCTTCGTATGATCAGCACGCGTTTCGCTCCGGAAGAGCAAACCCTGATTTCCGTTGTTTTTCCCGCGATTCTTATCAGAAAAACGATCCTTTGCTTGTCCATTCGCTTTCATGGGGCTCCCTGTCTTGGATTTTTATTCACACCGCGCAGAGAGAGAATCCGCACGAGCGGCAGTAAAAACAGCCCGATTCCGGTAAGAGCGGCGCCCCACACTCCGGACAGCGGCGGATACTCGAGAGAGAGGCTTGTGTTGTGCTGGTCATACTATACCTCCGTAATGCCTACAGGTATATAGTATATATATGTATAGTATTTTGCAAGCTTTTTTGTGTTTTTTTAGAAAAATTTTTTAGGAAAGTCCTAAAAACAATTATTTTCAGGTTATTTTTAAAATGCAACTACTGGTAAATTCAACACTTAGGTTTATCCGCCCGCCTTCGGCGGGCGGATAAACCGAGTTTTTGTGACTACCCTTTATTTATATTCCCGGAAGATTATGGCCTCTCCAGGTGGCCACGGTCGCTCCGATAGAGTATCGAAGCTCACCGGCATGCGCAGGATGGGTACCCTGGGTGGGCGCGCTAAAGCTCCGGCGAGAGAACGGCATTCCAGCAGGGCAGGGGCGCGTTCCGCGGAATTCATCATCATCGCCCGATATTTATTGAGAATGAGGTTGAATTATGTTTCGCTTTCCGGAGGATTGTCCGTATATTTTAACAATGCCGGCGCTTGTGGTATTTTTGATTGTACAGGCGGAGGATTTTCCGTACGGAGCGCGAAGCTGAATTGAAGGGCTCCCCCCACGGACGCCGGGGCGCTATGAGGATGGCGCAGTGATGTTGACAATAATTATTTGGAGAGAGATTTGGTGAATGACCGCCCGGTCGAGGATTGCGAGAACGGACATGCGGCGGTCACGGCAAGTTTCAAAGAGGAGAGCATGGCGAAACCATCATTGGATCCGAACAAGGACTGGGAAGAGCTTTTAAAATCGGAATTCACCGAAGGCGTAAAACCCAACGCGGAAACGGCGGGCTCGAAGCCCGGCACTGGAACGCACCAGTCCGACATCAATTTCGATATAAAGCCCGAAGAGCTCGAGAGCTACCTGAACCGCTACGTGGTCGGACAGGAGCAGGCTGTCGAGGTAATAGCCACCAAGGTATGCACGCACTTCAACAGGATGAAGCTCGACCGCTCCATCCCCGAAGAGGAGCGCATTGTCGGAAACATCAAGAGCAATATGCTGCTGATAGGGCCAACGGGCGTCGGCAAGACCTACATCATCAAGCTCATCGCAAAACGCATAGGCGTTCCCTTCGTTAAGGCCGACGCCACAAAATTCAGCGAGACGGGCTATGTGGGCGGCGACGTGGAGGACCTGGTGCGGGAGCTTGTACACGAGGCCGACGGCGATATCGGCCTTGCCGAATACGGAATAATCTACCTCGACGAGATTGACAAGATCGCGTCCACCGGCAATGTTTACGGCCCGGATGTGTCGCGTTCCGGGGTCCAGCGCAATCTCCTGAAGCTCATGGAGGAGTCGGAGGTCGACCTGAAAACGCCGCACGACCTGGCCTCGCAGGTGGAGGCGGCCATGGAGGCCCAGCGGACCGGCAAGGTGACGCGCAAAAAGATCAACACGCGCAACATACTCTTCATCGTGTCGGGCGCCTTCGGCGCGATTGCGGACATCGTGAAGAAAAGGCTCAACATGCAGTCAATCGGGTTCGAGCAGGCGGCCTCGCAGCGCGAGGAGCGCGGAAACCTTCTCAAGGAGATAAAGACCGAGGACCTCATTCAGTTCGGCTTCGAGTCGGAGTTCGTGGGCCGTCTTCCGGTAACGGTGGTGCTTAACGAGATGACGGAGGAGGGGCTTTACAATATACTTAAAAACAGGTACAGCACGGTTGTGCTGGGCAAGAAGCTGGATTTCCGGGCCTACGATATCGACCTCGAATTTACCGACGAGGCCCTGCGCGTCTTCGCCCGAAAGGCCTACGCCGAGCGGACCGGCGCCAGGGGGTTGCTCAGCGTATTCGAGCGGGCCCTTATAAAGTTCGAGAAGACGCTTCCCTCCACCGAGATAAAAAAGCTAATGATCGACATCGACGCCGTCGAGCGGCCGGAGGAGACGCTTAAAAAGATGCTTTTAAGCGACAGCATCAAGCATTTCCAGAAAGACTTTTTGCTGAAGAACGGCATTTACCTGGATTTCAGGAAGGACGCCGCCGAGCGGGTGCAGGAGATGGCGCAGGCCGCCAACCGCAGCATCAAGCAGCTCTGCGGGGAGCTCTTTCACGATTACGCCTACGGTATCCGCCTTATGTCCATGGAGCACTTCACCATCACGCGCGAGGCGGTGGAGAACCCGCAGGCCTATCTGGACAACTACATCCGGGAAAACTACAAGAAGAACTGATGGAAACCGGCCGGGCCCGCGGATGATTGCGCGGTCAGCCGATCCGCTTGAACGATGAACGGTACTGTCTGGTGAGATCAACGTACACCTGCTTGCCGAGCTCCCAGGTCTCGCGGTGCTTTTCCTGCACGTCGCCTATCTCCTTCGCGGGTACGCCCGCGTATATCTTGTTGTCGGGGACGTTCATTCGATTCACTACAAGCGCGTGTTCCCCTATGATGGCCCATTCCCCCACTACGGAGTAGTCGGTGACGGTGGCCATCATGCCGATGACGCAAGAATCCTTGAGTGTGCAGGTATGCAGCATGGCGTTGTGCCCCACGGTTACGCGTTTGCCTATTTCCACCCTGTCCATCGGGCGTGCGTGTATGGTTACGCCCTCCTCGATGGCGCTTCCGTCGCCGATGATGATGGTGCCGTAATCGCCCCGGATGATCGCGCCGAATCCAATGTAGCAGTTTTTTCCGATGCGGACGTCTCCGATTATCTCGGCCGACGGCGCTATCCAGCTTCCCTCTCCCACCTGGGGTCTGCGGTCGTTGATCTCGTACAGCGGCATGTTGCCTCCCTTTCCAGCGTTTATATTTAGGAAGCCGGGGTCAGAGCCCCGTCGCGTCCATTATGCGCTTTATGGCCTGCGCCCGATTGAGCGTATAGAAATGGAGTCCCGGCGCCCCCCACGCCTTGAGCTCGACGCATTGTTTGATGGAGTATTCTATCCCCGCCTCGCAGATGGAGTCCGCGTCCTCGCACCGTTCGAGCCTCCGGAGGAGTTCCTTCGGCACGGTCGCGCCGCACATGGAGGTGACCCGGTCCACCTGCGAAAGGCCCGTCACCGGCATGATGCCCGGGACGACCGGAACCCTTATGTCCATCTTAGCGAGGCTGTCCATGAATCGGTAAAAATCTTCATTATTGTAGAAGAGCTGGGTGATGATGAAGTCGGCGCCCGCATCCACCTTGCGTTTGAGGTTGTCGAGATCGGTCCGCATGTCGGGCGCCTCGATGTGTTTTTCCGGATATCCGGCAACGCCGATGCAAAAGCCGTCAATGGAGCGGATGAACGAAACAAGCTCGCTCGCGTAGGCAAAACCGTCCGGCGGCGGCGTGAAGCGCGTTTCGCCCCTCGGGGGGTCTCCGCGCAGGGCCAGGATGTTCTCGATGCCGGAATCCTTCACCTGGCCGAGGTATCGCCGGATCTCGTCCCGCCCGGCGCCCACGCATGTAAAGTGCACCAGCGGCAATATGCCCTGTGCGTCGCGCAGGCTAAGCGCAAGCTCCAGCGTTTTCTCCTGGGTGGAGCCGCCGGCGCCGTATGTCACAGAGATATATTGCGGCTGATAGCCGGAGAGGTCGTCGAGCGCCTGCCTTAGCCCTTCCTCGCCCTGGGGCGTTTTGGGCGGGAATATCTCGAACGAGACGACAAAGCGCTCGCGGTAGAGGTCGATTATTTTCATGTGGCTTGTTCCCGCTTTCCGGCGCGAGGCCGGGCTTGGATTTGTCTACCGGCCGGCCGTTTGCGGCGGCTTCCGGCCTGTCGGCATTCATTCTTTCCGCAATGAAGGTATTCATCAAGCTTTTTTTCAAACGACCCGGGGCCGGCTTATGTGTTTGACAGGGCAGGGCATGTGTGATATACGTGGAGCATCCCGAGAGATTATCCGGAGAAGGCCCGTGCTCAAGCGTGTCGCCATCGTACTATTTGTCCTGTCCGGCCTTGTTTCGGCGCGCGCCTCGGTCCGCATGGAGGGCTTTGGAAGCTTATATCTGCCGGGCGACTTCCCCGCCCAGTACGGCGCCGGCGTGGGGGCGTCCTGGGTTGCCGCGCGCGGCATGAGCCTGTATCTTCGCGGCGCCTTCGCCACGGGCTTGGAGTACAGGGGCGAACCGAACGAGACGGCGTACGGGACGGGCACGGCCCTGGCCGGCTTGCGCTTTCGCGGTTCCGTGCCGGATACCCCCTTTTTCTGGACGGCCTCGGCGGCGCTCGGAGGAAGCTTTGCCTACCGCCAGCAGGCAAAGCGCTACGGAGCCTTTACTGATCCCTCGGAAACCGAGACCGTATACGATATCGGGCCGACGGCCGGTGCCTGGCTGGGAATCGAGTACGTATACACGCCCCGCGTGGGATTTTTTCTGGATGCCGGTTATGTCCATTCCCTCTATTTCAAAGAATTCAAGGACGATACCGTCGGGGGTCTTTCCGTAATCGGCGGGGTTTCGTACCGATTTCGCAGTGCGCCGACGGTGCGGCGGGAGAAACCGGTGTATGAATACCGATAGATTGAGCACAGGCCTTAAAGAGAGGGCGGCTCGTGGGGCCGTGTATGCCCTTCTGCTCGCGTTTTGCGGCATGGGCTTCGGCTGCATGCGGATGTACGATGAGCCCCTTAAGATAGCATACAGCTGCAATATCGACCCGGTATATCAGATATTCGTAATGGATGAGAACGGGGAATCGGTTTCAATGCTTACGAATGGCGCCGCCTCCAACCTCAACCCGTCGTGGTCGGCCGACACGGGGCGGATAGTGTTTGTATCCAACCGGGACGGCAATTACGAGATCTATTCCATGGATGCCGACGGGAAAGACCAGAGGCGGCTTACCGCCGTATCGGCCCCGGATTACACGCCCACGTGGTCGCCCGACGGCCGGCGGATCGCGTTCTACAGCATGCGCGACGGCAATCTCGAGGTGTATGTGATGAACGCCGACGGCACCGGGCCTGTAAACATCACCAACCATTCTGAAAACGACAGCGCCCCATCGTGGTCGCCCGACGGACGGCGGATCGCGTTCGTCAGCGATCGAGACGGCAACCAGGAAATCTATATAATGAACGCCGACGGCACCGGGCCTGTAAACATCACCAACCATTCTGAAAACGACAGCGCCCCATCGTGGTCGCCCGACGGCCGGTTCATTGCCTTCGAGACGAGGAGGGACGGGAACCACGAGATATACGTGATGAGGGCCGACGGCGGCATGCCAACCAATATAACGAACACCCCGTTGCCCTCAGACGAGTCGCGCCCATCGTGGTCGCCCGACGGCGAGCGCATAGTGTTCTCGGGGCAGACGGTCCCCGGCCAGCGGAACATCTACTCCATAAGGCCCGACGGTACCGACCGCAGGGCCCTTACGGGAGTGATCGAGGACGAGGACTATCCCTGCTTCCAGGGCAAGCCGCGCTGAAAACGATACGCGGCCGCCGAGGGGCCGCTTACTGAGCACCCTTCAACGCTGCGTCGCTCTCCGGCCCGATAACCGCCTCCAGCACGGTGGCCATCTCTTCTATATTGTAAGGCTTTGCTACGACCCCGGAGAAGCCGTGCGTCTGGAAGTCCGACATGACCGGGTCGTTCGAGTAGCCGCTCGAAACCACCGCGCGTATGTCCGCGTCCATGGCGGCGAGCTTTCGCAAAGTATCCAGCCCGCCCGGTCCGCCGGGTATGGTGAGGTCGAGTATCACGGCGTCGTACCGCTCTCCCGTGTTGAGGGAGCTTTCATACAGCATTACCGCCTGGTTGCCGTCCGTTGCGGTCTCGACGGCGTATCCGAGCGTCGTTAGCATCCTTAGGCCGACCTCGAGCACCGACTCGTCGTCGTCCATAATCAGCACTCTTCCATTATAACGGTGCGACGACTTTCGGGCCGGTTCGGTCTTTTGGGGGCTTTCGTCCGTTGCTGGGAGGAGGAGCGTGAAAACGCTGCCATGGCCCGCCGTGGAGCGCACTTCGATATGCCCGCCATGCCTGTTTATAATGGAATAGGAGATTGTAAGGCCCAGCCCGCTTCCCCTCTGCTTGGTGGTGAAATAAGGATCGAATATTCGCGACAGCAATTCGGCGGGGATTCCGATTCCCCGGTCCTCGATTTCGATTTCGAGATACTTGCCGGGGCCAAGGGGCGCCGTCGAATTGTCGGCGGATATGAGCCTGTTTCGCGCGCGTACACTAAGCGTGCCGTCGGCAGGCATGGCCTGCTGGGCGTTTATGGCCAGGTTGTTGAATACCTGGCCGATCTGGCCCGGGTCCACATGGGCGGGCCAAAGCCCCTTCTCGATTTCGAACTCTGGCCTGATGTTCGAACCGCTCAAGGTGAACCTTACAGTCTCCACGAGGAGCTCGTCAATGGAAGTTACCTTCTTGATGGGGGAGCCTCCGCGCGAGAACGTGAGAAGCTGCTGGGTCAGGTCGCGGGCCTTGAACGAGGCCATCTCCGCCTCCTTAAGCAGGCGGTCCGCGGCCCCGCCGTCAGCGATCTGTATTCTGGCCAGGGAGATGTTGCCGGTTATCACCGTCAGTATATTGTTGAAGTCGTGGGCCAGGCCCCCGGCAAGCACCCCGAGCGATTCGAGCCTCTGGGAGCGGGCGAGCTCCTCCTCGGCGCGTTTTCGGTCGGAAATATCGAAAAAGGTCCCTATGACGGCGGGCATTTTGGCGTAGGTTATCGTGGAAAAGGAGAGGTCTATCCAGACGTCGTTTCCCTCGCGGGTCCTAATTTTAAACTCATGGCGGGGCGGCGCCCCCTCCGCTGCGGGCCGTCGCGCAAAGCGGTCTCTGGTGAAGGATAAAAAATCGGGATGGATAAGCCGTTCGAAATCCTCCATCGAGAGGATCTCGCTTAGGGAATAGCCTGTGATCATCTCCATTGCGGGATTGGCGTATACAAAACGGCCCTTTTTCCAGATAAAGATGCCCGAGGCGGTGGTCTCGGCCATGGCGCGAAATTTCTCCTCGCTGTCGCGCAGGGCCTCCTTGGTGCGGTTTATGATGCTCGCATCTACGAGCACCCCGCGAAAACCGACGAGCTTTTCGTCGCGTATGGTGGGCACCGAGTGCAGGACCGCCGGGAAGACGGACCCGTCGTTTCGCTTGATGAGGTATTCGACCGGCCCGATCTTCTCTCCGGCAAGCATGCGGCCGAAATCTACCGCGGCGCGTTCGAGGTCGCGAGGATCGACCATGGTGAAGACGTTAAGTCCCTTTTCGAGGGCGTTCGGGGGGTATCCGAAGACCCTATACGCGGTCGCGTTGGCAAAGAGAAGGTTGCCCATTAGGTCGATCTCGTAAACGGATTCGGGAAGGGAATCGGCAAGCTCCTTGTGGCGGCGTTCGCTCTCGTAAAGGGCGGTTTCGGCCTGCATCCGCGCGACGGCCGCTCCGGTCTCCCCGCCGACGGCCTGGAGGATGTCCCGCTCTTCGGGGCTGAATCGGCGGGGCGTTTTACACGAAAGGTTAAGGGAGCCGATCGCGCGCTCACCGTAGACGAGGGGCAGGGCCGCAATGGCCCCTATGCCGTAGGTTTTGGCCCATTCGGGCTTGAATTCCACCACGTCCTCTATGAACAGCGGCTTTTCCCCGGTGAGGAGGTCCCTTACGAGACTGTCGTCCATGCGATATTCCTGAACCTCGGAGACGAGTCTGTCCGGAAGGCCGCGATGTATATGGAGCTTAAGCGTCCCGCTTTTTTTGTCGAGGAGGTAGATTCCGCCCGCGTCGAATTCGACAACCTCCAGGGTCGAGTCGAGAATGGATTCGAGAAGCGAGGCCATATCAACCGCCCGATTGGCGGCGATGATAATCCGATACAGTATTTCGATCTTTCGATTGGTCTCTGACATTGAAACTCTGCTAAGTCGCAGGATCGGTGGACACCCCGGTGTCCGAAATATGTGGATATTATAGCGCTCTTTTTACCGGGTCAAGGAGCATTTTTGCGGTTTCGCGCCCGATTTTCGGGCAGTATAAACTGATTGACATTGCGCCGTCGCGCGTTAATCAGACATCGCATGGAGTTTAAAATTTTAGCGCGCGATGGGCGCACCTGGGCCAGAAGGGGCGAAATTATCACTTTGCGGGGCGTGGTGCGCACCCCGGTATTCATGCCCGTAGCGACGCGTGCCGCGATAAGGGCCCTTGGCCTGCGCGAGCTCGAGGAGATTGGCTTCGATATCATCCTCTCCAACACCTATCATCTCCATCTTAGACCAGGCGCCGCGGTTCTGGAAAAGGCCGGAGGGCTTCACGGCTTTATGAACTGGACACGTCCCATACTTACCGATTCAGGAGGCTTTCAGGTGTTTTCCCTGTCCTCCCTGCGAAAGTTGTACGATCATGGCGTTGAATTCAGATCGCATATCGACGGCTCGTCGCATCTATTTACGCCCAGGGCGGTTTTGGACATCCAGCGGGTCATAGGTTCGGATATAATGATGGTGCTGGACCATTGCGCCGAGTACCCGGTTTCCGAAAGCGAGGCCGGGCAGGCCGTGGAGCGCACGGTTGCCTGGGCCGCGGATTCCTACGGATACTGGCGGGAGCGGTTCGATGCCGAACGGCAGGCCCTTTTTGCGATAGTCCAGGGCAGCGTGTTCGCAAACTTGAGGACGGAATGCGCCGATCGTCTGTGCGAGATGGATTTTCCCGGCTTTGCCATAGGCGGGCTCTCGGTAGGCGAGCCGAAGGAGCTATACAGGGAGATGACGGCCGTCACCCTGTCCCGCCTGCCGGAGGAGAAGCCGCGCTACATGATGGGGGTTGGCAG